>Ga0315339_1000166_pt1 | contig 101185 bp, 88 predicted proteins | sample ASW17metaG_FD_204514 | JGI IMG/M metagenome (GOLD analysis project Ga0315339, IMG submission 204514) | Ammonia-oxidizing marine archaeal communities from Pacific Ocean, United States - ASW #17 | ecosystem: Environmental > Aquatic > Marine > Oceanic | place: USA: California | collected 2016-12-05
TAATTGATGGAGATGATAATAATGAATATGGTGATCCGAGGGAATTTGCAACAACCGCGGCAGTGACTAAAATTGCAGAAGATGTTTTGAACGAGATAATGACATCGTGGTAATTTCTTTACTTATTTAATTTAAAACGTGAGTGAAATGACAACAACAATAAAACAATTAAAAGATTTTGATGGGCAGGAGGTTACCCTGAATGGATGGGTATATAACACTCGGTCTATTGGAAAAATATGGTTTTTAATTCTTCGTGACGGTACGGGCCTTGTCCAATGTGTCGTAGTGAAGGCAGAAACGGATCAAACTATTTTTAGACTGGGAAGTGAACTGACGCAAGAATCGTCAGTTACGGTAACGGGTACAGTTCGGGCTGAACCTCGCTCAGTCGGCGGATTTGAATTGGGGGTGACAAATATTGAAGTCCATCAGATTGCAGATGAATATCCCATTTCTCATAAGGAACATGGAACAGACTTCTTAATGAATAATCGACATTTATGGCTTCGATCTAAAAACCAGAATGCGGTTTTACGGGTTCGTCACCAAGTAGTGAAAGCCACTCGGGACTTTTTTGATGATAATGGGTTCACACTCATGGATTCTCCCATTTTAACCGGAAATTCTGTGGAAGGAACCAGTAGTCTATTTGAATTGGATTATTTTGACCGATCAGCTTATTTAACACAGAGTGGACAGCTTTATGGAGAAGCCAGCGCCATGGCATTTGGGAAAATATATGTTTTTGGCCCCACATTTCGTGCAGAAAAATCCAAGACACGTCGTCATTTAACTGAATTCTGGATGATTGAACCGGAAATGGCATATTGTGATTTGGATGAAAACATGGATTGGGCAGAGAAATATGTGAGTTATGTGGTTCAGTGGTGCTTAGATCATTGTAAGGAAGAATTGAAGGTTTTAGAACGGGATACGGCCAGTCTGGAAAAAGTGGTGCCACCATTCCCGCGGATCACCTATGATGACGCAGCCAAAATTCTAAAAGATAAAGGGGCGGACTTTACCTATGGCTCCGATTTTGGTGGGACTCATGAAACAATTATCTCCGAAGAGTTTGATCGTCCGGTAATGATTCACCGTTGGCCCGCAGAGATCAAGGCATTTTATATGAAACGCGATGAAAATAACAATGACTTGGCTTTGGGCGTAGATATGATTGCACCGGAAGGATATGGCGAAATTATTGGGGGCGGGCAGAGGGAAGATGATCATGATATTCTTTTAAGTCGAATCAAGGAGCATAAATTGCCGATAGAGCCTTTTCAATGGTATTTGGATCTACGGAAATATGGATCTGTTCCCCATTCTGGATTTGGCTTAGGCCTTGAACGGACTGTAGGATGGATAACAGGTGTAAAACATATACGAGAAACCATTCCATATCCTCGAACCATGTACAGAATTGAGCCCTAATGACCTTTAAAGCAAGAGTATCCGTTTTTGGTGGACGAGATATCGATAAACAGACATATGTGGATTCAGTTGAAATAGGTGAGCGACTCGCCACCGAAAATTATTTAGTCTATTGCGGTGGCGGTGAAGGAGTGATGGAAGCCATAGCGAAAGGTGTAAAATCCGTGGGAGGTACCTGTGTGGGAATTCTTAAGGGCACGGAAAAGGAAGAGGCCAATGAATATATTGATATTCCCGTGTCCACCGGTATTGGAATTGGACGCAATGTGACTCTATCTTATAACTGTGATGTGGCGATTGCTATTTCTGGTAAATACGGTACCCTAAGTGAAATTGCCTTTGCCTTCCAATTGGGAAAGCCTGTAGTTGGATACAACACTTGGGATCTGAAAGGAATACATAAAGTAAATATTCCTACTGATGTAATAAATAAAGTTATAGAATTATTAAATGGACAGTAATTCATTGGTAAAGTTGATAGTATCGGGAAAAGTTCAGGGTGTGAGTTTTCGATGGTTTACCGTTCAGATCGGAAAGAAAATTGGGCTAAATGGGTACGCAAAAAACCTTTCAGATGGGTCTGTAGAAATTCAGGTGGAAGGAAAAACCGACGATTTGGAATCATTTATTGAAAAAGTGAAAGTGGGTCCAAATATGGCAAGAGTCGATCATGTGGCAACAGAATGGAGTGGTTTAAATCATCAATTTGACAATTTTGAAATAAGGTATGCATGAAAATTGCTATATGTCAGATTAATCTCACTGTGGGTGCGATTGATGCTAATCGAGATAAAATAATCGATTGGTATCAAAAAGCGGTTGAGGCTGGTGCGGGTCTCGTGATTTTCCCTGAATTGGCGATAATGGGTTACCCACCCCAAGATTTACTTCTTCGTGACAAATTTATAGCCCAAGCCGAAGATGCCCTTTCGTATATGGCAAAACGTTCCACTGTTCCAATGATTGTGGGGAATGGGAATTATGAAGGCAGAAATCTTTACAATAGCGCATTTGTTTGCGCAGATGGTCATGTTTTAGGCTATTACAGTAAAATGCTGCTCCCAACCTATGATGTTTTCGACGAAGTTCGTTATTTTTCTCCCGGAGAAAAAACCGGTGTATTAGAAATTGAAATTGAGACTAAAAAAATAAAAATTGGTTTACAGATTTGTGAGGATTTATGGGATATAAATTATGACTGTAATATTACGGAATCACTCAAAGCAAAAGGGGCCCAAATGATTGTCAATATATCTGCGTCACCTTACCGAGCTGAACGATTAACGGATCGACAATCACTCATCCAAAATAAAGTTTCAGAAACTGGACTTCCATATATTTATTGTAACCTTGTTGGTGCACAGGATGAACTTATTTTTGATGGACAATCATTAGTATATGATGGAGAAGGCTCTTTGATTGGGCAAGGGAAACCTTTTGAAGAAGATCTTATTATAGTTGACATCGATAATCCGACACCAATTGAAATAAAAGCCGATGTGAGGGAAGAGAAGATTTATCATGCTCTGGTTTTGGGCGTCCGGGATTATTTTATTAAAACAGGTCACTCGGAAGCCGTATTGGGGTTGAGCGGTGGAATTGATTCGGCCCTTACTGCTTGCATCGCCGTAGATGCGTTGGGACCTAAAAACATTCATGGTGTATCGATGCCCTCGCAATATTCCAGCGATCACAGTTTGGACGATGCAGAAACCCTGTCCAATAACCTAAAAGTTGATTACCGAACGATACCCATTGAAATGATTATAGGACAATTTGGGGCTGTACTGAGAGAAAGTTTCTCTGGGACAGATTCTGGTGTGGCTGAAGAAAACATCCAAGCACGGGTTCGGGGCAGTTTGCTTATGGCGTTGTCAAATAAATTTAATTGGCTCGTATTGTCCACGGGGAATAAAACAGAATTGGCCATGGGATACTGCACATTGTATGGGGATATGAATGGAGGATTATCCGTTATTTCTGATTTATCCAAAACAGATGTTTATGCCCTTTCTCGATGGGTGAATGAAAAAGCTGGATTTTACCGTATCCCCATTCATTCCATTGAAAAACCTCCCTCAGCTGAATTGGCTCCCAATCAGGTAGATCCATTTGATTATGATGTGGTTAGTCCTTTGGTCACTGCAATGATTGAGGATGAAAAATCGCCCACAGAACTCATTGAAGAAGGAGCGGATCCTGAACTCGTCATCGATATTTCAAGGCGGATTCGAATTAATGAATATAAAAGACGTCAAGCAGCACCGGGATTACGCGTAACTTCAAAAGCGTTTGGTATTGGTAGAAGAGTGCCAATCGTGAATCAATTTAATGAATTGAATAATGATTAGACCTTTGATAATCCTGAGTGTTTTTCTGGCCATTTCAATCGGTCAAAACCGCACACCTGCCACCTATTGGCAATCCTTGGAAATAAAAGAGAAGGTGGCTTTTATTAATGGGGTGTATGCTGCAGGCGCCAAACTGAAATTTCATCATAAACAGGAAGTAAAAAAGCAATATAACCAGGATGTAAATTGGATGGAGCCATACTATATCGAGCGATTTTATGAAATTGTGGATGAACATCGTTCAAAGGAGGTAGGCTATCAGGTGGATCTTATTGCGAAAGCGATGGATGCTTTTTATTCGAACTATGATAACACAGCTATTCCCTTATTGGAATCCCTTCGAATAGTCTCATTGGCTCAAGATGGCAAAACAGAAAAAGCGGATTTATATCTTTTGAAAGCACAAAAGCGCTACAAACCTTAATTAATTGTTAGGTAAATTAATTGCCATCAGGGAAACTTCTTTTGTCCCGCCTTCGATCTCTTGCGTCCCCACCTGATCGAATCCATATTTTTCATGAAAAAGTATCGATCCTTCATTCATGGGGCGAATGTTTACTTCGCAGGTAATCCTTGGCGCTTGTTCTGATGAGAAATCCGAAAGATTATCATAAAATGCACGGCCAAATCCATTCCCATGGAATGCGGGCGCAATTACAATGCGATCTACATACATAAATGATTTATATTTTTTCTCGAACCACTTATAATTGAGACTTTGGTAATTTTTTCCCGGTGTGAGTGCAATAAGGAATCCTACAATTTGATCTTTGATTTTTAGGATACAAAAGTATTCGGCAATGGACAGGAAATGTTCCATATCAACAAGGTTAACACTGCTTACTGCAGGCAGGGCGGCTTCATTGAGTTCGAGTATCTCAGGCAGATCGTCTGTGGTGGCTGTGTCAATGTTAAAATCCATGGGTAAAATTAAGTCATAGAATATCATCTTTCTTTATTGATTGCGATAGAAAGTACAATTAATTTCCCAAGCTTTTATTGAGCCGAAAATTTATGTTTAATCAGCTGGCAGACCGGTTCGACACGATTTTCCGAAACCTTCGAGGTTTGGGGAAGATCACTGATGCTAACATTCAGCAGACGTCACGAGAAATTCGCCGTGTCCTTTTGGAAGCGGATGTGAATTTCAAAGTGGCCAAAGCGTTTGTGAGCCGTGTGAAAGATCGTGCCGAAGGGACAAAAGTTCTCAAATCGGTTAAACCGGGAGAACAATTCATCAAGATTATTCACGATGAATTGGTGAATCTTCTAGGGAAAGAAACCGCACCGCTTAAACTTGGTTCAAAAAAGCCGGCGGTAATCCTCATGGCAGGATTGCAAGGGGCCGGTAAAACCACCACCTGCGGAAAACTGGCAGCCGCCTTAAAAAAGCAGGGGAAATCGGTACTTTTAACTGCAGCGGATGTGTATCGTCCTGCGGCCATTGAACAACTGATTCAGGTGGGAAAAACAGTGGATGTTCCTGTGTACGAAGAAGGGACGGGAGATCCGGTAGATATTTGTCAAAGTGCAGTAGAAGAAGCAGGTGCTTCCAAAACCGATGTGGTGATTCTGGATACGGCAGGTCGTCACCATGTAGATGGTGAAATGATGACGGAAATACAGGAGATTGCTGAAGCAGTTAATCCGGTTGAAACATTGTTTGTTGTGGATGGAATGACGGGGCAGGATGCTGTGAATTCAGCAAAAGCCTTTTCCGCCGCTCTAACCTTAACGGGAACTATCTTAACTAAATTAGATGGTGATGCCCGGGGTGGAGCAGCAGTAAGCATTACAGAGGTGACTGGTGTACCGATTAAGTTTATCGGTGTATCAGAAAAGATGGATGGCCTTGAGGTCTTTGACCCGAAACGAATAGTGGATCGGATTCTGGGATTTGGTGATGTGGTATCCTTGGTTGAAAAAGCCAAAGATTTAGTGGATGAAGATCAAGCCGCTAAACTGGAGAAAAACCTTAGGAATGCCACCTTTGATTTGGAGGATTATAAAGACCAGTTAAAGCAACTGAAAAAGATGGGACCTTTAAATCAGATTGTCGGTATGATGCCTGGAATGAATCGAAAGATGATGAAGGGATTGAATCTGGATGATCGGCAGTTGATTTGGACAGAAGCTATCATTAGGTCTATGACACCGGCGGAACGGAAAGACCCGCTCATGATAAATGGGTCTCGACGATCGCGGATTGCCAAAGGATCCGGTAGATCTGTTCAGGAAGTGAACCAGCTTTTAAAACAATTTGACCAAATGAAAAAAATGATGAAAAAAATGGGTAAAATGAAATTACCCCGTAACATGAATCCTGAAATGTTGGGATTAAATTAAGGAGAAGACGAATTGGCGACTAAAATTAGACTCAAACGAATTGGACGACGGAACAGACCATTTTACCGCGTGGTGGTAATGGATTCACGGAATCGCCGCGATGGGGCTGCCATCGAAGAATTGGGTTGGTTTAACCCAATTGAAGCGGATAAATCTTACAAACTGGATGAAGACCGTATTTTACATTGGCTAAAAGAAGGTGCGCAGCCTTCTGAAGCGGCCCATGGATTAATGAAACGATCAGGATTGGCGCATCGCTGGCATTTGACCCAACAGGGCTTGGATGAAAACACCATTGAAAAAGAAATGAAGAAATGGGCTTTAACCCGTGAGGAAACATTAAAAATTCGCGCCGAAAAGGCGACAAAGAAATCTGAAAAGTTAAAAGCTGAGGGCGAAGCAGCTACAGCTGCTGAAGCGGCGGCTGAGGAAGCAGTCGAAGAAGCCACAGTGGCAGAGAAAGATGGTGCAGTGGAGGAAGCAGCTGGGGAAGAAGTTTCAGTAGAAGTATCAACTGAAGAGGTGGCGGTAGAATCGACTGATGAAGAGGCACCTGCAGAAGAAACGGCTGAGGAAGCTTCGGTTGAAGAAGCCACAGCGGCAGAAGAAATCGTTGAAGAAGAAAAGTCAGAATCCAAAGTAGACGAGGCCGTGGAAGAAAATGTTGAAGTAGAAGAAGTCGAAGAAACTACAGAAGAAGCATCTGCCGAAGAAGCAATGGAAGATTCTCCGGTTGAAGAGACTCCGGAAGAAGTGGCGGTAGAAACGACTGATGAAGAGGCACCTGCAGAAGAAACGGCTGAGGAAGCTCCGGTTGAAGAAGCCACAGCGGCAGAAGAAATCGTTGAAGAAGAAAAGTCAGAATCCAAAGTAGACGAGGCCGTGGAAGAAAATGTTGAAGTAGAAGAAGTCGAAGAAACTACAGAAGAAGCATCTGCCGAAGAAGCAATGGAAGATTCTCCGGTTGAAGAGACTCCGGAAGAAGTGGCGGTAGAAACGACTGATGAAGAGGCACCTGCAGAAGAAACGACTGATGAATCTCCGGCTGAAGAAGAAAAAGTAGAAGAGGAAGCAGTTGAAGAAACCACAGAAGAAGCAGAAAAAGAAGATGCACTTGAAGAGGAAAAGACTGAAAAAGATGCAGCTAAAAATGATGGAAAAGACGAAAAATAACAACCTCAGTTTGAAGGGAGAATGATAATGAAAGAGTTTATAGAAATAATGGTAAAGCAACTGGTGGATAAACCAGATGAAGTAGAAGTGGAAACAGTAGAATCTGAGCAGAGTATCATTTTTGAACTCACCGTTGGTGATGGTGATTATGGTAAAGTGATTGGGAAACGGGGAAGAAACATTTCTGCTATCCGTACTTTATTATTTGCAGTAAATGCAAAAGAGGGTGGAAAACGTGCCCAGCTTGAGGTGATCGATAGAAATGAGTAATAAGCTTTTTGCCATTGCAAAAATTACCCGAGCCTCTGGCTTGAAAGGCGAAGTGGGCGTCCGCCCGCTTGTACGTCAGTTTGATGATTATGTGACGGATAAATCCTTATTTATTGGTTTTGATGAAACCATTGCCAGGGATGTAAAACTTGAAAAAGTAACGGGGTTAAATAAAAAACGACGCTTCCTGTTTGAGGGATTAAAAACAAGGGATGAAGCTGAATCCATGATTGGCCAATTATTATTTGCCTCTGTAGAAGATTCCGATCCGATTAATTTAATTTCAGCTGATTTACTGGGTGCGACGGTGGTAGCGGATAATGGTGAAATTATCGGTGAATTGGTGGATATGATCAGCCTCCCCGCTAACGATGTTTACGTGATTAAGCGAGGAAAAAAGGAAGTATTAATTCCGGTCGTACCGGAAATTGTTCGTGCGGTGGATATTGAGATGGGACTGGTCACCATCACGCCCATGGACGGCTTATTGGATTGAAACACCAAATAGCCATTATTACACCGGCTCCCGATTTAGTGGAAGCGGTGGTCCAGCATTCTATGTTGAGACAGGCAGTGGAGCGGGAGAAAGTGGATTTCCACTTGGTAAACCTGCGGGAATTTGGTGAAGGAAATTATCGTCAAACCGACGATACGCCATTCGGCGGCGGCGCCGGAATGGTCATGATGGCAGGGCCTTTATTTAAGGCCATTGAAGATGCCATTGAAAAAGTGGGTGGACCGGATGATCTTCGGATTATCTATCCCTCACCCCAGGGAAAAACCTGGACGCACGAACTGGCAGTAGAAAACAGTTCTGTGCAAAAGCTTATTGTCATTTGCGGACATTATAAAGGTATCGATGAAAGGGTCATCGAAAAGTATGTGACCCACGAATATTCCATCGGTGATTTTGTGGTTACCAGTGGAGAAATCCCTGGGATGATATTGATAGACAGTATGGTCAGGCTCATCCCCGGTGTTCTGAATAAAATAGATTCAGCACTGAGTGATACCTTTTCGGCGGATCTTTTAGATGCGCCCCATTATACCCAGCCGAGGGAAATTGACGGCATGGCAGTTCCGGAGGTACTCATTTCGGGACACCATAAAAAAATTGAGGAATGGCGTAAGGCCCATCAGGAAAAAAGGACGAAAGAAAAACGTCCTGATATTTGGAAGCATTATTTAAAGTTAAATAAATCGGAGAATAACGATGAATAAGATGAAACCGGTTTTCGAAAACCAATTGAAAACAGATTTACCAGAATTTGGTCCCGGCGATACGGTCATATTGGATGTCCGTGTGGTTGAGGGTGGAAAAGAACGTGTACAGAAATTTGAAGGATTGGTCATTGGCCGTAAAGGCAGTGATATTTCTGAAACCTTCACAGTTCGAAAAATCTCAGGCGGTATTGGTGTGGAAAGAATATTTCCTGTCCATTCCCCCATGTTAAGCAAAATTGAAGTGAAACGCCGTGGAAAAGTCCGTCGTGCAAAGCTGAATTATTTGCGGAAACTGACCGGTTCTAAAGCCACTCGTATTGCAGAAAAACGATAATCCTGTTTTTCCAAATTAATATGAACCCTCATTGCTTTTTGGTAGTGGGGGTTTTTTAGTTATGACCCGATTCGAAAAAATTATTCTAAGCATCACTGGCGGGAGCCATCTGTCGGTCCATGCCCTTATGTTGGCATTGCCCAGTTTGATTCCGGTTATTCGTAACGAATTTGATGTGGGGTTCAGCACATTGGGATTTGTGGTTTCCATCAGCGGTTTCATGTTTGGTTTGGGTGCCATACCGGCAGGTTGGGCAGAGAAGCGGTTCGGCGGCAGACAGTTATTGCTCATTTACCAGGCAGGATCGTCCATATCAGCACTTTTAGTGGCCCTTGCAGGCTCATTACAGATGATGGTAGTTGGCCTCGGATTTATGGGTTTTTTCTGCAGTATTTACCATCCCGCAGGATTGACACTTATTTCTCATCGCGTAAAATCACTCACAAGAGGTATGGCTATTCATGGGATCTTTGGGTCAACCGGATCGGCGTTGGGACCTATCTTAGCCACCACAGCCGCCGCCATTATTTCTTGGCGTTCTGCCTATGCATTTTTGGGTATCTTTAATGGACTCCTTGCTATCAGTACTTTTATTGCCATCCCATATCGGAAGCGCAGTACCATGGATGAGACTGAATTTGAAAACCATGAAGAATCGACAAACAAACCCGCTCTTATATTATATTTTCTCACCAACGCACTTTTGGGCATGGCCTATTATGGATTTACCACATTCATGCCGGTTCACTTTGCAGAAAATACTTCATCCATTTTGCCAAATTTATCAGCCAATATGAAAGCAGGATTATTCCCATCCATGGTATTTATTGCCGGAATAGGAGGGCAACTGGTCGGTGCCCGTATTGGGGAACGGTTTCATAAACCCACTGCACTCATTTTTATTATTGCAGCGAATATTCCCGTCTTGCTCATTATGGGATATACATCAAACTTACTTCTAATTCTTTCAGGGATTATGCTGGGTATTGCTTATTTCAGCAATCAACCCATTGGGAATACACTTATTGCTGAGTTTACCCATAGCCAGAACAGGGGACTGGGATACGGCATCAGTTTTTTCCTCAGTTTTGGTATTGGTTCATTGGCTGCAGGATTCAGTGGCATCATTGCTGAAAACATGGGTGTAGCATTTGTATTCCCGGCTATGGGGATTTTACTCATTCCCAGTGTGGTGTTTGCGTTCTTTATGCGTAGGGTTGCGAGAAGCACTTGATTTAGGAATTAAATTAATCTACCTTTTCTATCAATATGGCACAAAATCAACTCAAAGAACTCCCATCCGTATCAGAAGTATTACTTGAATGTAAATCATCTAAGTCACTAAATAGTAAATATATGGCCTACATTATAAAATCGAATTTAGAGTCCTATCGCCGTGCCGCAAAAAAGGGTTCACTTAAGCCGAAACGAGCTCAAATCACCCAAAATATTTTATCCGAAGTTGAACGATTAACGGCGCCATCCTTGCAATCGGTCATCAATGGTACGGGGATTGTACTCCATACGGGGCTCGGCCGGGCGCCCATGAAAGAGTCCACTGCTAAGAATGCGGCGAAACGGGTCGCTGGTTATACCAATTTAGAATTTGATTTACCCATGGGCACTCGGGGCCAACGGCAGGATCATGTGAATGGATTATTATCTGCTCTCACTGGGGCACAATCGTCCATGGCTGTGAATAATAATGCGGCGGCGGTTCTTCTCGCTTTGAATGAATTGGGTGAAGGTAAGGAAGTTATCGTCTCTCGAGGACAACAAGTGGAAATCGGCGGTTCTTTTCGCATTCCGGACGTGGTTAAAAAAAGTGGATGTATTTTAAAAGAAGTGGGTTCCACAAATCGTACTCACTTAAAAGATTATGAAAAGGCCATTACGAAAAAAACAGGCATGATCCTTTGGGTCCACACCAGCAACTATGTGGTACGGGGATTTACTCATGATGTCAGTTTATCTGATTTGGTTCAATTGGGCAAAAAGAAGCGGGTTCCTATTGTGGCGGATTTAGGTAGCGGCGCCCTTGTGGATCTATCAGAAAAAGGCATTCCCAAAGATATGTTGGTCCAAGATGTGGTAAAGTACGGTGTTGGGTTGGTTACATTCTCAGGCGATAAATTATTGGGCGGTCCCCAGGCAGGGCTCATTGTGGGCACGAAAACATTGGTGAATAAGTTAAAAACAAACCCCATTGCTCGTGCTGTTCGTTGCGATAAATGGTCTTTGGCCTTTTTGGAAGAATCCCTGCGCTCTTTTGGTGACCATGGACCATCGAAAAATAATTTGACCATTTCACTTATGATGGCGTCCAGAAAAGCGCTGACAAAACGGGGTGAAATAATTTTATCCCATTTGCCAAAAAAGGCCAAAGATAAATTGGGTATTTCTATCGTGGAATCAGAAGTAGAAGCAGGAAGTGGTTCATTGCCGGAAGAAAAATTGGACAGTATGGCATTTCGGTTCAAGCCGAATGGAATAAGTGCATATAAACTGGCGACCAAATTTAGAATGGGGGACACCCCAGTTGTTGGGTACATACACGGACATACATTTTACATTGATCTGAAAGCGGTCATTCCGGGACAGGAAAAAGAATTGGTAGGCGCAATCAGTGCTATTTAAAACAAAAGAAAAACATGCAGATCGTCATCGGTACAGCCGGTCATATTGACCATGGCAAGACGGCCTTGGTCAAGGCCCTCACCGGTACGGATACGGATTGCCTGGCTGAAGAAAAAGTACGGGGGATGACTATCGATCTGGGTTTTGCTTATCTGGATCAATCCATAACAATTATAGACGTTCCCGGACACGAAAAATTCATTCGCAATATGGTGGCGGGTGTATCCACGATCCATATAGCTCTTCTGGTTATTGCCGCCGATGATGGCATCATGCCCCAAACAAAAGAACATCTTCATATACTCAAACTCCTTGGGGTAACGCAGGGGATTATCGCCCTGACCAAAACGGATCTCGCTGATGATAATGACTGGATTGATCTAGTGGAATTGGAAATTCAAGATTTGGTGGCCAATAGTTTTCTCAAAGATTCACCTCTCATTCGTACTTCCGTAGAAACTGGGGAAGGGATTGATGCGCTTAAAAAAGCGATTCTGTGTCAGTCAAAAGATATGGAAACAGAACTGGATCGCGGGTTTTTTCATCTACCCGTAGATCGGGTGTTTTCTAAAACAGGTTTTGGTTCGGTGGTGACGGGAACAGTTTTGTCGGGGAAATTAAAGACAGGAAAAGAATTGGAAATCATTCCGGGAAATCAGAAAGCAAAAGTTCGGGGGATGCAAACCCATGGTTCTGAAACATTGTCGGTAAAAATGGGAGATCGAGCCGCTATTAACTTGGCCGGGACGGATTTAGATGATTTATTTCGCGGTACCATTATTGCAGAACCGAATTGGGTGAATTCCACAGAAAAACTCATTGCCCGTGTGACTATGATTGAAGATACACGTTGGAAATTAAAGAATCACCAGCGGGTTCACCTTCATATTGGCACAGCAGAAATGTTGGCAAGAGCGGTGATGCAAGATCCATTGGAAGCGGGCCATTCGGGTAATGTATTATTTCTTCTTGAAAGACCGGCGGCAGCACTCATGAATGAACGGTTCATTATTCGCAGTTTTTCCCCCATGGAAACGATTGGGGGATGTGTGGTGTTAGATTCGAATCCATTAATCATTCGGAAAGAACTCAAATCATGGGCAGCGTCCCTTAAAGAAAATCCATCGGAAAGATTTAAACAATTTGTTAATCAAAATTGGAAATCACCGAAGTCACTTGGGAATTGGGCTCGGCATTTTCAGACGATGGAAAGCCAAGTGAAAAACTGGATAAAATCAGAAGAAATATTGAATGAAAAAGGATTCTTATTTACCTCAGAAAATCGAGGTGAATCCATGGTATGTATTCGGGAAGTTCTCATCCATTTTCACGAGAAGAATCCTTATAAAAAATCCCTATCCCAAGATCGATTGAAGGCGGCGGCTCGTTTTAGTACGAATTGGCTAACATATATTTTGGATCAAATGGGCGATGAATTAATCAATGTAGAGGGAGGATTTGCCCTCAAAAGTCATTTAGTTGTATTATCAGACTCAGATGCATCATTGGCGAAATCATTGGAAAATTCGGTCAAACAAGCTGGGTACGCGATTCCCACTGCGAAAGAATTATGTTCGGAAAATCCAAAAAGCACCTTGGAAATTCTCCACATATTAAAGGGTGAAGGAAAAATATTTGAAGTGGGACGAGGCTTGTGGATTCATGGGGATGTTTTGAATAAATTGAAGGATGAATTATCTCTCTTTTTTGCAGACAAGCCCGAAATGAACGTGGCTAACTTTAAATTATTAACGGGCACAAGCCGTAAATCAGCCATCCCATTATTGGAATATTGCGACAAGCATGGCCTGACAGAACGGGTGGGTGATTCCCGAATCAAAGGAGAAAACTGTGGCTAAGGATTCCATCGGCACACCACTCATGCGTCAATACATGGAGGTGAAAACCCAGTATAGCGATGCCATCGTTCTTTTTCGCATGGGGGATTTTTACGAGACATTTAAGGAAGACGCAAAACTCACGGCTAAAATTTTAGGTATAGTGTTAACCAAACGATCCAACGGTGCGGCGGCGGATGTGCCATTGGCTGGATTTCCTTATCATGCTTTGGATAATTATTTACATAAACTGGTGAATGCAGGCCATCGCGTGGCCATTTGCGAACAGGTGGAAGATCCGAAGTTGGCGAAGGGTATCGTCAAGAGAGAAGTGATCGAAGTGGTGACGCCCGGAACGATTACAGCCGCTCAGGCTCTGGACCAAAAAGCGAATCAATACTTAGCATCTTTATATTTTGGAAAAACCAATGTGGGTTTCGCCGTGTTGGATCAATCCACAGGAGAATTTTTTGTTGGCGAATGTGCACCCCATCGATTGACGGAATCGTTACGTAAATTTTCACCGCGAGAAGTATTGGTGGGAGAATCGGTGGTTTATTCTACTGCCGACTGGTATCGTACCCTCAAGCCCTTTATGACCAAAGTGGAAGATTGGGTATATAATTATGATCAGGGATATCGTTCCCTCACCGACCACTTTCATGTCAAATCTTTGAAAGGATTCGGCTGTGAATCACTGCCTGATGGCATCACCGCTGGTGGGACACTCTTCCATCATATGATCCAAACCCTTAGCGGTACTATGGATCATGTTTCTGCCATCCATCCTGTTTTGGATGAAGATGTAATGGGATTGGATGGATTTACGGTCCGCAACCTTGAAATATTTAAAAGTCTTGCCACCCAAGGCACCCACGGCACCCTCATTGATGTATTGGACGATACGGATACAGCAGGTGGGGGACGTTTACTCAAGCAATGGCTGAATAGACCCATTATGGATAAAAAACACTTGAATAAACGACTCGATATTGTGGGTGCTTTTGTTGAGAATACTCATATTAGAGAGGATATGAGAGATCGTCTTAAAAATGTATCCGATATTGAACGGATTGTGGGAAGGGTCAATAATGGAAAAGTGACACCAAAAGAAATCAATGGACTTCGGTTAAGTTTGGAGCAAATCCCTGAGATTATTGGCGCATTGAAAAAGACAGGCAATACACATTTAAAAGCATTTACCAAACGCTTCGGAAATACGGATAAAATTAAGGATAAAATAACCCAAACACTGGATTTGGATGCTCCATCTCACATTAAGCACGGGAATGTTATTTTAAGTGGCGTGGATACTGAATTGGATGAACTCCGGAAGTTGCGGTCCGGTGGTAAAGAGTGGATTGCGGAACTCCAATCATCAGAAAGAGAACGTACGGGAATTCCTTCATTAAAAATTGGGTATAACAGGGTCTTTGGTTTTTATTTGGAAATCACCAAAACACATGGGGATAAAGTTCCGGAATCTTATATCCGGAAACAAACGTTGGTGAATTCTGAACGATACATCACACCAGAATTAAAGGAATATGAAGAAAAGATTTTATCGGCAGAAGAAAAAATCGAAGCTATTGAATCAAAACTATTTTATGATCTTTGTCGTGAAATATTATCCGAAGCGGCAATGATACAGGGAAATGCATCTGTTTTAAGTCGGTTGGATGTGTTGGCCAATTTCGGACAGATTGCTAAAGCGAATAAGTATGTTCGTCCCACATTAGATCCTAAAAGTGTTCTCAAAATAAAAGGCGGTCGCCATCCAGTGGTGGAGCAGCTTTTGCCCGCAACAGAACGGTTTATTCCCAATGATTTGACGATGGATACGACGAAGAATCAAATTCATCTTATTACGGGGCCGAATATGGCGGGAAAATCCACCTATTTACGTCAAATCGGACTAATTGTACTCATGGCCCAGGTTGGTTCTTTTGTTCCTGCCGACAAAGCGAATATCGGCCTTGTAGATAAACTCTTTACCCGAGTGGGGGCCAGCGATAACCTGGCCGGTGGCGAAAGTACATTTTTGGTGGAAATGAATGAAGCAGCGAATATATTAAATAATGCGACTGAAAAGAGCCTCATCCTCTTAGATGAGATTGGTCGAGGTACGGCCACTTATGATGGATTGTCTTTGGCTTGGGCGATTACAGAACATTTGCACAATAATGAATCGGTGGCGGCGCGGACGTTATTTGCCACCCATTATCACGAATTGACGGACTTGGATAAATCGTTAGATCGTTTGGAAAACCATCATATTTCCGTGAAGGAATTCGGAGATAAAATAGTTTTCTTGCGTCAAATTATGCCGGGACCGGGAGATAAGAGTTATGGGATTCATGTAGCGCAGATGGCAGGGTTACCTAAACAAGTTATTTCGAGGGCTTCAGAAATTTTGAATTATCATATTCAAAACCATCCCACTGAATCAAAAGGTGAAATGCCTGAAGCTGACAATCAAATATCCATGTTTGACAAAGCCGAATCCAAGTTGAAGGATGATCTATCCGAATTAGATGTGCTCAATATTTCACCGCTCGATGCGATTCAGCAATTGGATGCACTGAAAAAAAAGCATGGGCTTTAATAGGTTTATTCACCCCCTAAATTCCCCATCGTATGAGGAGGGAACTAAAGGGGGAGAGCAAAATAATATTCGTCATACTGAGCAGAAAGCAAAGTATCTCAAGCAAAAAGTAGCCTTAATCCAAACGCTTGAGATCCTTCGTCCTGATAACTCCGGATTCAAGATGACATTGCTATTGTTCTTGATGTTGTCCTCTGGATTTTCTCAATCCTATTGGGTGAAATATGGCTGGCAAGCTTTTAATAGTGCAGGAGATGCGCGAATCCTTGCGCTGGGTGGAGCCGCTGTTACAGATTTTGGTACATCTGTATCGCCATTGTTTAATCCTGCAGCTAGTGGAAAAGTAGGCATTCACAATCTGAACTACACTCACCAGAGCCGATTGGCAGGAATGATCAACAGTGATCTATTGGGGTTTCCTATTCAGAATTTTTCACGTCCGTTGAATCTCATTATCATTCATGAAGGTATTGACCAAATTCCTGATACCAGAAATATCCTGTTGGATTTTGGATTAGATGGTGTTCCCGGAACCGGGGATATTGGCGAGGGGAATGGCACATTGGATGAAGGTGAACGACTGGATGAGGATAAACTGGCATATTTTTCACAGAGGCAATTGGGGCTTCACCTCAGTACTTCATGGACAAAAGATACATTTGAAGTCGGTATGGCTGTCAAAACACTTTTTCATTCCATTGGTGAGCATTCCGCTTCAGGGATTGGGCTTGATTTTGGAGTGTTGGCCGTTCCATGGAAAAATGGACGATTGGGACTTACGATTAGAGATATAACTACCAGTTGGCAAGTATGGGAGAATGGAACGGTTGAACGGTTTAAACCCACTGCGATTGGCGGGCTTTCTCACACGCATCGATTTGAGGATTTGCCTTTAACTATATCAGGAATGATGAATATTGTTTGGGAAAGTGGCGGTAAATCAATCGATGATGACATTAATTTGGATAATCATGGGGCGAATTACCGGCTTGGTCTCAACGGCGTTTATGATAATAAAATTGCATTACGTCTTGGGAGAAATGCCATCGGTTCCACCACAGGAGGTATCGGCCTTAGTTGGGAAAACCTGTCTTTAGATTATGCGTTTTTGAACGAACCATCCGGGTCCGGATTGGGAGTATCTCACATGGTGTCTTTGGCGGTTAATTCGAAATGGATTCGTCAGTATGTAGAGAAGTTGTAAAACGATATAAAAATGCGATGAACCGAATCCTATATTAATCTTGATGATCATCCACAGCCTTTGATACTTTCCAATTTAAAAATCTTTTAAAAAAGACGTTTAAAATGGGGATAAGTCGCAGTTTTTTAGGGATATAAATCACTTTTTTATTTCTTTCAATTCCCATTATAATAGAATCAGTACAATCGTCAATGGTTATAGATTCGCCGGTATGATCCCTTTTTGACTTTCCCAACTTTTCGCCATTTGATCCAAAGGCATTTTCTCTTAACCCTGTGCCGCGAATCCATCCCATAATGACATCAAGAAATTTTATTTCACCTCTCATCTCAATATCCAAAGATGCCAAAAATCCTCGGAGGGCATGTTTAGAAGCGGCATAACCGGAATGATTAGGAAACCCCATTAATGCTTGGCCTGTTGAACAATTTACAATTAACCCGTTGGATGATTTTAAATGGGACAGGGCTGCGTGACAACAATGAACGGCGCCCATATAATTTGTTTCCATTAATTGGCGAAAAAATCCAACATCATTTAAAGATTCGAAAGGTGTCCACATGCTGATACCTGCATTCAAAACCAATGCATCTAATTTTCCAAATCGACTAATGGTTTTCTCAACCAATAATTGGCATTGATCTGTGTGAGTGATATCCGTTTGAATTGAAATTGCTTTACCCCCTTGGATTTCAATTTCATCAACGACTCGATTCAGCTTTTCTAAATTTCGAGAAGCACATATAACTTGAGCTCCTTTTTTAGCCAGTTTCTTCGATAAAACTTCACCAATACCTGAAGAGGCACCCGTGACAATAAATATTTTTCCAGAAATCTTCATTTGGGATGTTCCTAATCTGCAAATACATTATTTCGAATACCAAAAATATTCTTCGGATCATGTACCTTTTTTATATTTTTAATTAGATCGATACTGGATTGAGAAAGGGTTTTACCCATAAAATCTTTTCTCAATTTACCTACACCATGATGATGGGAAATGGATCCGCCATTTTCCATAATGACTTTTCGAATTTCATGTTCGATGGAACCAAATATATCTTCTGCATTTGGGATACCTTTAACACTCATGCCCAACATAAAATATATACACACGCCAGTATGATAAATTTGTGGAATGCGATAGGACATATAAGGTTTTCCAGGGAAATTATATTTCTCATGGAGTTCATATAATTTTTCAGTTGCCGCATCGCATGTGAATTTTATTTTACTCCAAGGTACAGATGTTTCCATGGTTTCACCAATCACATGAAAATCCGTAAGAAAATCCCTAATGTATGCAATGGCGAATGTGAGCATATAGCCTCGTTTGCCATTTTCTTCACCCCCAATGATACCACCACAAGCTAAGGCCAGTTTGGATATATTTTTTTCCTGATATGCCACTTCATCTTTGGTGCCTTCCATTACAAAAGTAGATGCACACATTTGATACGGGTCATACCCTTTAATATTTAAAACCACAAATTTTTTCATGGAATCAATATACTTATTAATGCCAGCTGTTTTGGATTTTAGTGCCTGCCCAAATCGAAACTGAATATTATCTACCAGACGGACACTTGCGGGGATAAAATTAGTTTTAGAAAGTTCATAGAGGAATTTCAACCCGGTTTCCCAATTGGGGAATACAGCAGAATTGTATTTGTGTACTTCAGGCTTTTTATGGATTTTTAAAATTGCCTTTGTAATTAGCCCCAGATTTCCTTCGGACCCAAATAGAATATTTTGAGGTTTTATACCGATGGATGCGCGAATAATTGGGTCCACTTGTTCAATGGTTCCATTGGGTGAAACCATGGTTACGTTTTCAACAATATCTTCGATATTACCGTAACGGTTCTTTTTCATTCCACTGGCATTGGTAGCAATCCATCCGCCAAGGGTCGAAAGTTCAATGCTGTCCGGTTCATGTCCAACCGTAAATCCTTTTTCCCCAAGCAATTCTTCCATTCGGCTCCCTGTGATGCCTGCTTGGACGCACACCCGACGATCTTTTTCATTGATCCATTCGATTTTATCCATACGGCGCGTATCAATGGCCACAACCATTCGCGTTTCTGACTCTGGGATCGTTAGGGCACTACTCACACTGGTTCCACCCCCAAAAGGGACAAGGCATATGTCAAATTGATCGGCCAAATTAATGAGTTGGACTGCTTCTTCTTCGCATTCGATATAAATTACCAGATCAATATTGCGTTTCACTTCAGAATAAAGCACTTTATATACTTCTTCTGAGGTGGTTTGACCATGGCTATGGATTAGTCGATCTTCATCATTAAGGCTGTATCTATCTTCAGGGAATGTCGATTTTACTTCATTCATAAACGGCTCATTAATTTGGGCATCCCGAACCGGTTTATTCTCAACTTCTGGAAGCGTGTCGTTGGGATCAATTATGATACCCAGCATTTCTTCTATATAGGGAATTAAATCAGGTAGATCCGCACCGCATAATTCATAACGGTCGCCACCCATTCTAACAGAACCGTCTTCGTTAAGAATAAATTTTGTATCTTTATATCCCCATTTATGTCCCCATGTATTATGGGTGTGGGCAAAGAACTTTTCATGTTGGGTTGTATACAATTTATCCATAGAATGCTCTTCCTTTTTCACGGATTGTGTTTTCCAATTCTGTTGTCATATTCCTGGCAGCTTGATCCAGATTATCTTCCCGCGTTTCACCCAAGACGTTTTGCTGGGTAAATTGTTCTGGATAGATCGGATCCAAGATGTGGATTTGGATAGGGGTGGGTCGCATAAAAATTTTATCTTTTGGCCACGCTTTATGAGATCCAACAACCAATGCGGGTAAGATAGGAACATTAAGTTGGATTGCAAACTTTGCTGCTCCGATTTTGAATGCTCCCATTTCTCCAGGGATTCCCCGTGTACCTTCTGGAAACATAATTATATTTCTATTATTGTAATTCATAAATGCATCGCATAACGCCAGTGTTTCATCGATCGAAAATTGCCGAACGCCATCCACTTTGCGGTCAATGGGAATCAAATTCATGACAATATTAACCAGAATTCGTTTAATCCGATTATCAAACCAGTAGTCTTTTGCCGCCAGCATGCCAAAATAATTGAAACTTTTATTAACGGACGCAGCCAGTAGGGCTACATCCATATGGCTATTATGGTTACAGGAATAAATGAACGAAGTATTTGGAATATTTTTCCGGCCATAGACTTTGAGTGGGGTGTAACAAAGAAAAACCAATTTACAATAGTAGTAAAAGAGCTTTTTCCAAATACGAAAAAAGGCAGGCTGTTTTTTGATTAAATAAGTATATTTTGGATTGTCAAGAACGGAAGCCTGGGCCATTTACTTTCGACCGTATTTCATATGAGCCATGGCAAACGTATCCGAAGCAATGGCGGACATTAGGGAAATTTCCAACGCGAGTGTGGATGCACCAATAATTTCTGCCAATTTACGGGCGGAATAATCACCATCATTACATCCCAGGAATTCCAGATTTTGCTGCTGGGGTAGGAGGCGAGTCCCGCCACCGACGGTTCCAATGGTAAGAGAAGGAAGTGTCAATCTGCATTTTATACCGTGATCCACTTGTTCTGTCTGGAAATGTCCCATGGCATTTTCAGCCACGCATGCAGTATCCTGTCCAGTGGCCAAATAAATAGCAGTCAGCGCATTAGAAATATGGAGGTGGCAACCTGAGGTGCCGGCCATGGTGGTAATCGTGGGGCCTAACTGTTGGAATCTGTCCACATCCTTGGCGTTTATTCCCAAAAATCGTTTCATGACAGCATGGGTTAAGGTAACCTCTGCTAACACAGAATGCCCCCTTCCCATGATCATATTACGGGAAGATGCTTTCTTATCGCTATTGAAACCGGATTCAAGGATAAACGCATGTCCCGTTTGTTCTTTAATGTAATCACAGGCAACCTTGGCAGCCAGAGTAACCATATTTTGTCCGGCGGCATTTCCTGTATCTAAAATCATATCAAGTATGACATAATTCTGGACAGGGTATTGGTCAATCCTTAATAATTTTCCATGCTGTGTGGTGGACTCAGCAACTTTTTTAATATCGTCATAATGTTCTTTTACCCATCGCATAAATTCAAATGAATCATTCAAATCTTCAAAAATAAAAACGGGTGCCCGAGACAGCTCTTGTTTTACATGGCGAACTCGAATGCCGCCGGATTTAGAAGAAGCATACATGCCCCGTGTCATGGAAATAGCAAGGGTACCCTCCAATGTACAAATAGGGACGAAAAATTCACCTTTGGCATATTGACCATCCAATTGCATTGGACCAGCAACTGCCATTGGGATTTTCATATATCCGATATAGTTTTCGATGATTCCTTTTAGCTCCTCCGGTGGATTCACAGGTGAATCTTTGTAATTAAACCCGGTATGGTCTTTAAGCCAGGAAATTCGCCGATTTTTATCTTCGGAATTATATCCGTTGGGAATTCTTGATCTTTTGTTATTTTTTTCTATAGCCATCGCTTCGAATCTACTTGATTTTAATTCAAATTAAATCATAAATAAAATGCAGACAAAATAGAGAACGTTCTCTAATAGTGTAAAATCATTCTGCAACCCAACGGTTACATTCCAAATCTTCGGAACATCCAATCCGGCGCCCATTTCATAAGGGGGATCATAAAATATTTCATTTGCCAGGGGAAAATAAATACTTTTTTTCTTTGATCTACTGCATGCATAATTTTCTGAACCGCAACATTTGTTTCCATGAGGAATGGCATGGGGAATGCATTGTCTCCGGTCATTTCACTTTTGATAAATCCCGGGCAAACTGCTGTAAAAGAAATGCCATATTTATGAAGGGCGGTTCCCCAACCTTGACTCATATTTCGAACTGCTGCTTTGGAGCCGCTATAGGCGGCATGATGGGCCAATCCCCGAAAACTGGCCACAGAACTTATAATTGCAATTTTTCCTTTTCGTATTTCCTTCAAATGGGGGAGAAAAGGCATGACTGTGTTGGTAACACCCAGAATATTGACACTTAACACATGGTTCATTTTTTCAGCACTGCCAGAACTTAATCCATCGGGACTTCCCACACCTGCATTGGCATAAATAGTATCCATTTCTCCCGGTAGAGTAATAAAGTCATCAATGGCCTTTTTACAGTCAGATCCATTTAATACATCCACTGGATATACTTTAGTTTGTCCACCAAATTTTGAACATTGAGTTGCCACTTGATCCAGTCGATCCTTTCTTCTAGCGACCAATCCAATAAAACACCCCTGTTTTGCATAGGCATAAGCCAAATATTCGCCAATCCCACTGCTTGCACCTGTAATAAATACTTTTTTCTTCATGGTTGAATTTAGGGAAAAATCAATAAAAAGAACCAACGCATTCATTGGAATACAATATATAAAAAGTGTAAATTTACCGGCTCTTCTCAGAGCGAAATATTATGATTCAAAGTATGACAGGATATGGCCGAGGTGTTACCGGAAAAGGTGCTGGTAAAGTTATCGTCTTAATCAGGGCGGTGAATGGCCGGTTTCTTGAAGTTAAAATCCGTGGACTTGATATTGATCCTTCCGATGATAAAAAAATCAGGGATATTATTTCAGAAAATCTCATTAGAGGTACGGTTCATGTAAATTTTGAGATGGAAGACAATGGTCAGTCTCAGACCCTTTCTTTTAACAAAGATCGGTTTGAAGCCATTGAAAGCATTTTACTTAATATTCAAAAAGATTATGGCCGTCATTTGGATCTGGGTGACATTGTGAATGCCAACGACCTGTTTACGAATGTGAATATAGATTCTCCTGAATCAAAACTATTAATCAAAGCAGTAGAAAATGCCTGTGATGAAGTGACACAAATGCGTAAGGCTGAAGGGGAGAAACTCAAAAAAGATTTTGAAGATCGGTTATCCATCCTGGAAAAAATTCTAAATCAAGTCGAAAAAGAATTACCAAAGGAATTTCAAAAACGGGAAAAACGCTACAAATTTCGTATTGCAGAATTATTAGATGGATCCCTCGTAGATGAGAATCGCATTTCCCAAGAAATTGCCATGTTAGCTGAAAAAGCAGATGTAACAGAAGAAACGGTTCGATTAAAAAGCCATTTTCAACAATTTAAATCATTATTAAGCGAAAAGGGTTCTGCAGGAAAAAGGTTGAATTTTCTCCTTCAGGAAATAAGTAGAGAGATTAATACTATAGGTTCAAAAAGTTCATCTGACCTTATTGTAAATCATGTAATTACATTAAAGGATGAAGCTGAAAAAATGCGTGAACAGATTCAAAATATATTATAAATAATGAAAAATATTATTATTATTTCAGCACCATCCGGATCAGGTAAAACAACGATTTGCCGGGCGCTTCAACAGCGAGATGAGGCGTTTCATTTTTCTGTATCATGTACGACAAGGGAGCAACGCAATGGGGAGGTTGATGGGGTTGATTATACTTTTTTAACGAATGAGGCTTTTAAAAAAGGAATAGAGAATAATGAATTTGTAGAATGGGAACAAATTCATGGAGATTATTATTACGGGACCTTAAAAACCACCATAGAAGCGGCGCTTAAAGGAGAGGACTATCTTCTGTTAGAATTGGATGTAAAGGGCGCTATTGTATTGCAAAAATTATACCCAAACAAAACCATATCTATATTTATTGAACCACCCAGTTTGGGCGATTTACGAACAAGACTGGTGAATCGGGGGACCGATTCAGAAGAAAGAATTACAAAACGACTGGAGAGACTTAGTGCAGAATTAGAATACAAGTCTAATTTTACTCACCATATTATTAATGATGATGTGGGTTGTGCCGTCAATGAAATAATGAATATTTTACAACATGAAAACAAGGAAGTATATTATGGCTCTTGAATCAATATCCATTCGAAAGATGGAAAACCAAACACAGGATTTTTATGAAGCAGTTGTGGTTATGTCCAAACGGGCAAAACAAGTGCTGAATAACAGAATCGCGGAACAAATGATGGTTTCAAATGAGGAAGTTGAAATGGGCGTTTACGATCAGATCTTCGATAAAAATCCAGAAGATTATGAAGATATTGAAAAAGCCACAACAGTGGCAGTCAAAGAATTCATTAACGGTGAATTAGTATGGAAAAATTCAGAAGAAGAAGCATAGGTCCCACCGGATAATTTCAATCCATGGGTCCAGTTTCTTCCGATGCTGTAAACCGTTATTTAAAACAAACCCGTGAATTATTCGGGGATGAATTATTTTTGGAGAAGAAGGCGGTGTCGTCAACGACAGGACCCACGCCAATAAATTCTGACTATCCGTCGGATTTAGTTAATTTTTACGAACAAATACATCAATGTCACAATTGTGCATTGGGTAATTCACGAACCCAATTTGTATTTGGCGTTGGTGATCCAAATGCCTCTTTGGTTCTTGTGGGTGAAGCGCCCGGTGAACAAGAAGATTTAAAAGGAGAACCATTTGTCGGCCGTGCTGGCCAATTACTGGATAAAATTCTTGCAGCGATAGATCGGTCTCGCCAAAAAGATGTTTATATTTGCAATGTATTAAAATGCAGACCACCGAACAATAGGGATCCTCTTGCGGAGGAGGTTAGTGAATGCGAGCCCTATTTAATTCATCAAATTAATTTGATTCAGCCAAAACTCATTGTAGCTTTGGGCCGAGTCGCGGGAAAGACCCTTCTAAATGTGGATAAACCGTTGAAAAGTATGCGCGGTAGTCTGCACGATTATCATGGAACGCCGCTCATTGTGACTTACCATCCGGCTGCGTTATTGAGGAACCCTAATTGGAAACCAGAAACATGGAAAGATTTCAAATGGATTCGGTCCATTATTGATGCATAAATAAAATGGCAAAGAAAAACGAATTAAATTTAACGGTTCAGCCCCAAGCTTTGGAGGCTGAACAAGCTGTATTGGGGTCTATGCTTACCACCAAAGAAGCTGTAAGTAAAGCCATACAATGGGTGTCTGCCAATCAGTTTTATAAAGATGCTCATGTTCGCATTTTTTCTTGTATGAGTGATTTGTTTGACAAGGGTGAGCCTATTGATGCTATATCCGTCGTGGATCGTTTAAAGAAGAAAAAAGAATTAGAAGGGGTTGGGGGTGCATATTATATCACTGGATTGGCGGAATCGGTTCCCACAACAGCCAATGTTGAACATTATGCAAAAATTATATTAGAAAAGCACCTTTTACGAAAATTAATTCAAGTCGCCCATGAAGTATCAAAAGATGCTTTCGAAGACTCTCAAGATGTGGATGATATTTTGGATTCGGCTGAATCCTCCATTTTCAACATTTCTGAAAAAAGATTACGGGGAGGATTCCGGCACATTGATCCAATTCTTCATCAGACTTTTGAAGAATTGGATAAAATTGCATCCAAACCGGGGAGTGTGACGGGGGTTCCTTCAGGACTCATTGATTTAGATGACATAACATCGGGTTTCCATCCCGGGGAATTGATTATCGTCGCAGGCCGTCCCGGTATGGGGAAAACGGCCTTGGCATTATCCATGGGCCGGAATGCAGCTGTTATGGATAAAACAGGTGTAGGAATTTTTAGTCTTGAAATGGCGAATCATCAATTGGCCATGCGATTGTTATGCGCTGAAGGGCGAGTGGATAGTCATTTGGTTCGTACTGGAAAATTACCAAAAGCCCAATGGAAAAATTTAAGTATTGCTGTGGGAAACCTAGCAGAGGCACCCATTTATCTTGATGATACACCAGGAATGTCTGTATTGGAAGTACGGGCAAAATCTCGGCGGTTAAAAGCAGAACATGATATTGGTTTAATTATCGTGGATTATATTCAGCTCATGACGGGTCCAAAAGGGGCTGAAAGCCGGCAGCAGGAAATTTCTCAGATTTCTCGATCATTAAAAGCATTGGCAAAAGAAATTGAAGTACCTGTCCTTGGATTGTCCCAGTTATCCCGTGCCGTTGAAAGTAGAAGCGACCGCCGTCCCCAGTTATCTGATCTTCGTGAATCAGGTGCGATTGAGCAGGACGCCGATGTGGTTATCTTTTTATATCGGCCTTGGGTTTATTCCCACGAAGACGAGGATCGGGGGAAGGCAGAAATTATAGTGTCGAAACAGCGAAACGGACCGACCGGAATTGTGGAGGCCACATTTGTTGATCGGTTTGCTCGTTTTGAAAATATGTCGGCTTTTGCTGATATGGAATCTGAATCTCCATTCTAATGGAAAACCCCCTTTCTAAGTTCGTTCCCTTTCTTGTTGGAGAATTCCCAAGATCATTTCAGGATCTATATAAAAAAGTATCTCAGAACGAACAAATTAATAACGAAAACCTTGAAAAAGAATTATGGCAGGCTTACGAATTTGGTTCCCGTCATCATGAAGGACAAAAAAGACGATCCGGAAAGCCATACTTTGAAAATCATTGCGTGGAAGTTGCTAAGATTCTGGCCGAATGGAAAATGGATCCAATTACAATCATCGGCGGTTTACTCCATGATACCATTGAGGATACGGAAGCTACTTTTGAAGAAATTGAAGAAAAATTTGGGCACGATGTCGCCAGCTTAGTTAATGGTGTAACCAAACTGGGAGGGATCAGTTTTTCCAGTCGAAAAGCAGAACAAGCAGGTAACTTCATGAAAATGCTCATTTCGGTAGCGAAGGATTTACGTGTGATTATTATCAAATTTGCGGATCGGCTCCATAATATGTCCACTATTGAATATATGCCTCGCATTAAACAGCACCGCATTGCTGTTGAAACGCGTGAAGTCTACGCACCTCTTGCCCATCGGTTGGGCATGGCTAAAGTCAAGTGGAAGCTGGATGATCTTGTTTTGAAAACACTGAATCCGGAACCCTTTAAGGAAATTGAAAAAAAATTAAAATCATCTTTAAAAGAACGGGAAAAATATATAAAAATAATTACAGATTCTCTGGTAAAAGAGCTCAGTGATTATAATATTAAACCCCAAGTGTATGGCCGTCCAAAATCACACACATCCATTTATGGAAAAATGGTTAAAAGAGGTAAAGCTTTCGAAGAGATTTATGATATTTTGGCCGTACGTATTGTCGTCGAGAAAGTAGAAGAATGTTACCTGACATTGGGTATACTGCATCAAAATTTCAAACCTATCCAAGAACGATTTAAAGATTTTATCGCCACACCAAAGAGTAATGGATATCAATCCATTCATACGACGGTCGTAGGACCGGGAGGAAAATTAGTTGAAATTCAAATTCGCACCCAAGAGATGGAACAGACAGCGGAAATTGGCGTGGCAGCCCACTGGAAATATAAAGAAGGGTCTCAAAATGCTAAGCAGATGGATAGCCATGTAAAATGGCTGCGGGAATTATTGGACATTCTTCAAAGCGAAGAAAATGATCCAAAAGAATTTATGCATTTACTAAAAATTGATCTATTTGGAGATGAAATATTTGTGTTTACGCCAAAAGGGGATTTAGTGCAATTGCCCGTAAAAGCATCCCCGTTGGACTTTGCATATAATGTGCATTCAGAAGTGGGCCATTCTTGCCTTGGTGCGAAAGTCAATCATAAGGTAGTACCCCTGAATAGTGAATTGCACAATGGGGATATAGTTGAAATTATTACCAGTAGTTCCCAGAGTCCCAATTATGGGTGGCTCAAATTTGCAATTACATCGAAAGCACGAAACCATATTAAACGATATTTAAATAAAAAAGAGCGTGACGAAAGTGTGAAAATTGGCGAAGAAATAATCACCAAAAGTCTCCGTCGTTTGAAATTATTAAACCTGAAAGATGATGTTAAAAATGCATTTTCAAAATTTGGATTCGGAGGAAAAACACAGTTAATAGAAGCTGTGGGTAAAGGGAATATTTCAATTCGGGATATTTTGAATAAAATTTCACCAAAGGAAAAACTGGACGAAAAGGACGAATCGGAAGCATCCTCAAGCTTTTTCAGTTTCGCCCGTAAAGAAAGCAGAAGCATTAAATTGGAAGGGATTAGCAACATTATGGCCAATTTTGGTAAATGCTGCAACCCTATTCCCGGGGACGATATGGTTGGCTTTATCACGAGAGGGCGGGGCGTGACCGTTCACAGGTCATCCTGTTCCAGTTTACCCCTTTTAAGCGAGGAATCGGATCGTTTGGTTCCGGTAGAGTGGGAGGTGGCCCGAAATGATATTTTCAATGTACGCATTAAAGTTGTTGGACAGGATCGAAAGGGATTGTTAAAGGATTTGACTGAATCTATTTCAAAACTCAATATGAATTTGACATCTGTTGATATTAAAGTAAAAGAAGCGGTCGCCACGGCTATTTTCATCCTTCAGGTTAATAATTTAAAACAGCTGGATCGGGTGGTTCGTATCATGAGTAAGATTAAAAATATCGATTCCGTCGAACGATCACAGCACTGATCGTATTCTATTAAAGGGTTCAGATAATATGGGACGAATTTTGGGCATTGATCACGGGAATATACGTGTTGGCCTTGCCTTATCAGATCCCTTAAAAATTATTGCGAAACCCTATAAAACAATTAGATATAATAATGGGAATGATCTTTTCCGACAATTAAATGCCATCATAGCGGATAAATGTGTGGAGCATATAGTTGTGGGTTTTCCAAAGGGGATGAAGGGGCAAACCACCAAACAGACCGTAATCGTCACACAATTCGTTCAGCAATTGAAAGAGGGAATTGATTTATCTGTCTCTTTAGAAGATGAACGATTGAGCTCTGTCAGTGCAGAAAAAGCCCTGATTCTTCAGAATGTAAAAACGGGACATAATAAAGGCAGGATTGATGAAACGGCTGCCGCAATTGTACTTCAGCAATATTTAGACCGATCTCGATGAAGCATAAGGTTTTTAACCGATCGCCATTTCAATTGGCCATTATTTCTGGCATTCTTATTGGATGCGCTTTCCCTCCAATTCCGGGCGTGACCGCTTGGTTTGGTTTTTTACCACTCATTCATATTTGGCAAACACAATCGCCGAAGGAGTCCGCACGATGGTCCTTTTTTGCCGCTGTGATTGCCAACTTGATTTCACTTTACTGGATTGGATTAAACTCCGGTGCCAGTATTCCCATCGTTTTGGTATCGATGATTGCAGCCATTTTATATTTGGGAATATTCTGGGCATCCGTTGGATGGTTGGTTGCCTGGGTAGAAAAAAAGACTTACTACAGTTTAAGTCTGATACCATTTTTATGGGTGTCGATGGAATGGATTCGCGGTTTTGGACCCTTGGGATTCCCCTGGGCCAATTTAGCCACCACCCAAACCGTATTTTTACCTGTGATTCAAATGGTTGAGTTTACTGGCACAGAAGGGGTGGGGTTCTGGGTGCTATTAATCAATGTGGTTTTATACATTACACTTCGTGGACAAGGAAACAAACGTAACGCAATTATTTATTTGTCCATTATATTTTTAATTCCTTGGATTTATGGCACCGTTCGGTTGGCCAAATATGAATTTGATAAAGATCAACCCTATCGGAACGTAGCGGTTTTACAGCCCAATGTAAATCCGAATAAAAAATGGGAAACGTCTTATCGGAATCAATTATATCAATTGATGGATTCATTACATATTAAAGCCATGGCCATGGAGCCGGATTTAGTTTTGTGGCCCGAAGCGGCATTGCCTGTGTACATGCGCGTCTCTTCCAAACGGCATCAATATGAACAACAGGTGATGGAAACGGGCATTCCAATACTCATGGGAACGGCTGACTATACAAGTGATTCTAATGGACGGCGAGTATATAATGGTGCGATTTACATGGGAATTAATGGAAACGAAATGTACCATAAAATATTTCTGGTACCTTTCGCGGAATATATTCCTTTGTCGCCAAGGTTTCCCAATTTAAAAAAGTTGAATTTCGGTCAAGCTAATTTTACGCCGGGATCAGCATTTACAACCTTTCCAATTGATTCGATTCAGTTTAGTAATTTGATTTGTTATGAATCGAGTTATCCCATGGCGGCGAGAGGATTTATTCAAAATGGTGCCCAATTTTTAACGATTGAAGCTAATGATGCTTGGTTGCAAAATTCATCTGGAGTGAGACAACATTTTGAACTAGCCCGGTTGCGGGCTGTGGAATCGAGAATTGGTATTGTACGCAGTGCCAATACGGGAATATCAGGAATCATATATCCTTCAGGAAAAGTGACGGAAAAAATACAATACGGTGAACAAACTGTTTTTATGGGAAAGGTTCCCTTGAATCAAGGCATGACATTTTTCACCCGATACGGAAGTGTTTTCGCACACATGTGCTTTATTTTAACTTTGATACAAATCATATGGTTTATCAGACGATCAAACCCATCCTAATTAGCCTAATCCTATTCTCCGGCTTTTCCCAATCTCAGGAAAAATCCAAGAAGACTTTAAATCCAGTTATTCAATCAGCTCTGATTCCTGGGTGGGGACAAAAATCACTACAGTACCACGATAGGAGCCGATTGTTTACTTACGTGGAGACCGGTTTATTAATATCGATTTTAGGTTCCACAACATATGCGAATATATTAAAGAAAAATTATATCGCTTTTGCGGTGGAACATGCTGCAATCTCATCTGCGGGGAAAAATCATAAATATTGGGTGGATATCGGGAATTTTAAAACAATTGAAGATTATAATGACGAACATTTACGGAATCGTGAAATGGATGATATTTATGATGCAAACTTGCGATGGAGTTGGGATTGGGATGAGGATTCTAATCGAAATGCATTTGAACAAAAACGCATTTTGAGTGATCAAATGAAACAAGTCGCTACTTTTGGTGCGGGAGCCATCGTTCTTAATCATATGGTATCTGCCATTGATGCGTTGTATTTAAAGCGGATTGGTAGTAAAAAGGAACTGACAGTCCAACCATGGGTGCCATCAGAAATGGTTGGGGTTGGATATTCTTTTACCGTTCACTTTTAATTAAAGCATAAAATGTTTGCACATCCTTTAGTCAATCTATGGTTTTTTCTGGGCTTTTCATTCTCCTTGCTCACGTCAATCACATATGGAGAATGGGGAATTCATTTATTCATTATTTTCGGTATTGCATGGATAAATAAAGCACATATTCCTCAGGTGGGTATTCGCTTAAAACCATTCCTATTCTATTTTCCCGTTATGATATTATTGTATGTCCTTTTTTCACTTTTATTAACAAATAATTCCCTCAGTATCATTCTTCTTGAGGCAATTATAGGATTTTTAAAATTGACCATGATGGCGGGAGCGATGATGTTCTTTTTAGAGACAACGCCCAGCCAGAATATTGTAACGCTTTTTAGAAGTATATGGTTAAAATGGAACACATCCTGGAGAGGTGTAGAAGATTTCTTTTTATTTTTGAGCATGACTTTACGATTTTACCCCACATTTCAATCAAACTGGCAATCCTTACGAAATAGTCGAAGAGCATTAGGATTGGAATCTGGCTTTACACGATGGAAACTAGTTCAGATTGCGGCAAAAGAAATGCCCGGATTACTTGTTCATCAACTACGACGGGCAGATGACGTTGCCCTGGCCATGAAACTTCGGGGGTACGGGGAACAGTTTCCAAGGGGGGTGACTTTTCCCATCCCATTCGAAGACAACCATCTATTTCAAATGGTGATTATTTCTTTATGCTACTGGGGAATCCATTCCATTGCCGCGGTTTAAAATTACCTTTCAATATGACGGTACGGGATTTCGTGGGTGGCAGTTGCAAAATAAAGAACGAACAGTTCAAGGTGAAATTGAGGACGCCCTTCAAATTCTGAATAAGAAAAAGTTGATTAGAGTTCATGGTGCTGGGCGGACAGATACAGGTGTTCATGCTATGGGTCAGGTTGCCCATTTTGATTTTAATACTGACTTGGATACATGTGCATTGAAGGATGCGCTTAATGGGAATTTAGCCCGGGATGTACGGGTGATGGACTGTGTGGTTGTTTCACCGGAATTCCATGCGCGATTTTCGGCACTTCGGCGATACTACCAGTATCGATGTCGAACGAATATTTTTTTACTGGATCGTAACTATACGTGGCTAACTGGGTCTGTGGACTTGACCCTTTTAAATGAAGCTGCAAGTGTCATTATTGGTAATCATGATTTTACATCATTTAGTAAAAATTCAGAAGATTTAGATCATCGTCGGTGCATTATCTATGATTCAGTATGGAAAGAAAATGGTGATGTGGTAAATTATCATGTTTCGGGAAATCGCTTTTTACATCATATGGTTCGCTATTTGGTGGGCACTATGTTAGAAATATCCCGGGGAAAAATTACAATGGAACAGTTTAAAGAATTGATAAACCATCCAATTCAAAATGTGAATATTTTTAAAGCACCGCCCCAAGGTCTTGTATTAACTAGGGTTGATTATGATGATTAAAAAATACGCGTTAATTTTTATCGTTCTCTCGGCGTGGGTTGGGATCCGTGGCCAATCCAATGTTGACAAAAGTCGGAAAAATGCTATTACAGCCTCAATAGAAATGGCCAGTCCTGCTGTGGCCAGCATCAATGTAACTCAGGTGCGCCGCTACTCAGTGAATCCCTTTCAACGGGATCCCTGGTTTGAATATTTTTTTCCGCCCCAGATTCGCCAGAGAGAGGTCAAAGGGTCCGGTTCTGGAGTCGTGATCAGTCCCGATGGCTATGTATTAACCAACAACCATGTGGTTGAAAATGCAACAACCATCATTGTAAAACTTCCTGGAGGTGACGAATTCAGTGCAGAGGTTGTGGGTGTGGATATGATTACGGATTTGGCCTTATTAAAGTTGGATGGATCTGATTTCCCTTTTGTTAATATGGGGAATTCCGATAATCTCATTATCGGTGAATGGGCTATCGCTTTGGGAAATCCATTTGGTTTGTTTGACGTGAACCAACAGCCTACTGCGACGGTGGGTATCATCAGCGGAAAGGATCTTGATTTTGGATTACAGAGCGGTAAAGTCTTTCAGGATATGATTCAAACAGATGCAGCCATTAATCCTGGGAATAGCGGTGGTCCTTTGGTTAACGCCAATGGAGAACTCATTGGGATTAATACGTTTATTTTTACGGGATCGAATGTGGGACAAGGATCCATCGGTATTGGATTTGCAATCCCCATCAATCGGGCCCGGCGGATTGCGGAAGAATTGAAAACCAAGGGTCGAATTGAACGCGATTTTTCTACAGGTTTACGCGCCCAGCCCTTAGATCGTAAAACAGCCCTTTATTTGGATATTCCCATTACGGAGGGTGTTATTGTGACACATATTATGAAAAACAGCCCTGCCGAAAAAGCACAATTAGAATATGGTGATGTAATCATTGCGGTTGAAAACGAAAAGGTATTGAGTCTGGAAGATATATTGGAAATTATAGAAATCAATGATTTGAGGCCGGGAGACAAAGTAAAATTACGTATATGGCGGGATGGTAGATACTTTAATAAAACGTTAAAATTGGGAAAACTTTAAGATGATTGCAAAAGAAGGTAGAATCATATTAATTCCACTTTTTTTGGTGACATTTACATTAGGTATTTTTGCCCATGCGTGGGAGAGCACCCCCTTATCCATTCTTTATGGAGTCCTTGGATTCTTCTTTTTATTCTCGCTCAATTTTTTTCGAGACCCCCAACGGGTTATTCCCATGGATGAAAAATTGATTATTTCCCCTGCAGATGGAAAGGTGGTAAGGGTAGAAGATATCCATGATCCTAATGCAGGTGAGTCGGCAAAAATAGTATCCATTTTCCTGAATGTGTTTAATGTGCATGCAAATCGTGTGCCCATAGAAGGAATCGTGGAATCTGTGGAAAGAAAATCCGGAAAATTTTTAGCAGCATTTGACCATAAGGCATCAGATGAAAATGAACAGGTAATTACGGTGTTGGTCAATTATTCGGGAAAATATATAATTAAGCAAATTGCTGGTTTGATTGCCCGGAGAATATTATGTTATGCGGAAGTGGGCACAAAAATGCATAAGGGAGGACGCCTTGGGTTTATCCGCTTTGGCAGCAGAACCGATTTAATTATGCCCTCCCGTGTAGCCGTTCAAGTCGAATTGGGGCAAAAAGTAATTGGCGGAGAAACTATTATTGGAAAAATTAAATGAGAAGTAGAACGAATAAACCGAAACGATTGAAACGATCGGTCATTCCAAATATGGCTACCGTTTTTAATATGTTTTTGGGGTTCATGGCCATTACACTTATTCTGAATGGGGAACCGATTAAAGCCGGTTGGGTAATGATGGTGGGTGGTTTATTCGATATTATTGATGGAAAACTGGCACGATTGTTGGGATTATCTTCCCGATTTGGTACGGAATTTGATTCCCTGGCAGATACAATATCATTTTGCGCTGTACCTTCTATACTGATATATAGTGTTTATGTGGAGGGGTTACCCTTTTTACTGGGTGCCGTCATCAGTTTTATGCCCTTATTATTCGGAACCATCCGATTAGCTAGGTTCAATATTGATACTGGAGAAAACCCAAAACCCTATTTTACTGGACTGACTACCCCACTGACAGCAATTACCATTATCAGTTTTATGCTATTTAATTACCAGTCGTATGGCGATATGGGCGATCCAAGATTGGCGCTAGTATTGGTGGCCATTTTAAGTTTTCTAATGATTAGTCCAGTCCGATTCTCGAAATTCCCCTTACTCAGTTTTAGGAACGGCCGATCGAATAATATGCGTTTAGTCGGCCTCATCATTATTCTCCTGAGTATCATATTCTTTAGGGGCTTGGTTTTGTTTCCACTCATGGCCATTTATATATTCTGGTCTATTACTCAGTGGCTGTTAGACCATGACCGTTTCGAAGAGGAAATTGATCCAAAAACACATCAAAGGGAATACAATGAATAAACGAGCTGTCAGCGTCATTTTAATGATTTTATTTTTTGGTACCCTATTTGGCACCTTGTTGGGGGAATTTTTTGGATGGGTTCTGCCCGACAGTGTTGTGAGAGAATTTTTTCTTAAAAGTGTGGATTTTAATCTGGCGGGATTGGTAGGGAACGAGACAGGTGTGATTACCTTGGATTTAATCATGTTTACCTTCCAGTTTGGATTGTCAGTTACTTTTAATTTTACCAGTATTTTTGGTTTTGCAGTTGCATATTATTTCCTGCGGTATTTCCGGTAACCATTAGCAATAGAATAGTCATAATGGAAATACCATCATTATTACTTATTTTTATGACCCTTAATACTTACCTTAACATTAAATTAGGTCTCATTAAACGATATTTATTCTGGAGGAGTCATCATGTTACATCATGAAATAGTATTTGCTGGCATGCCAGGCGGATGGGAAATGGTCGTCATTGCCCTGGTGATTTTATTATTATTCGGTGCGAAAAAGCTGCCGGAATTAGCCAAAGGATTGGGGCAAGGTATTCGAGAATTCAAAGGCGCTGTTGACGGGGCGAAGGATGAATTAAAAGATGCTCAGGATTCAGTGGAATCCGACAGCGACCCATCGGATAATAATCCGGGGTAATTTTCACCAATCAATTACTTTTATTTAAAGGGATCTTTTTGGTCCCTTTTTCGTGCCAATTACGTAAAAATTTGAAACAAAAATCCAAATTAATCGTAGGTGAAGACATGAAGGAGTTTTGGGAAGAGAATCAATGATTATTTTTGAGAATCCATGGGCATTTCTGGGGTTATTTATCATTCCCCTTATTTTTATTTGGCGGCATAAGTTCGGCGAAAAGAATGAAGGTACCCTTCGGTTTTCTTCATCGTCATTAATCTCTGAACGCATGAAGCACCAGGGCCGCATGCGCATCCGAATATTACATTTGCTCCAATATGTAACCATTGCCCTGATCATCATGGGCCTGTCACGGCCAAGATTGCGCGATTCGATGCAAGAAATCAATGTCGATGTGGTTGACATTGTCCTTGTTATTGATATCAGTTCATCCATGCTGGCCACAGATTTCTCTCCCAATCGTCTGGAAGCAGTTAAGAAAACGGCCAAAAATTTTATTAAGGCTAGAAGTGGGGATCGAATTGGCGTATTGGTGTTTGCCGGTGAATCCTTCATTCAATGTCCCTTAACGGTGGATCAGGATGTGTTGCTGTCTCTCATGGATGAGATTAATGTGGCAGAACAATCCTATGATGGGACAGCCATCGGAATGGCCATTGCCAGTGCCACAAATCGGCTGCGCCATAGTGATGCCAAAAGTAAGGTGATGATTTTACTCTCGGATGGCAGTAATAATGCAGGTGAGTTAGACCCCCTCACTTCGGCAGATTTGGCATCCAATTTTAACATTAAAATCTACACCATTGGAGCGGGAACCAATCAAGATGTATCATTCATCCCGGGTCGGGGTTATATCCGCAACGAGATTGATGAAGCAACATTAAAGTCCATAGCCGACCGTACGGATGGACAATATTTTAGAGCCACCAATGTTGCCGGTCTCGAACAAGTGTATAAAACGATAGATGCAATGGAACGGACAGAAATTGAAATAAAAGAATACACTCGGTATAAAGAATTATTCGGATGGTTTTTGATTCCTGCTTTAATATTTGGTATGGGTGGTCATACCCTGGATCGCACATTATTTCGGCGGCGTTTATGATTGAATTTCGGTTTCCATTCATTTTTTATTTTTACATTCCATTAATACTTTTGTGGATATTGTGGACGGTTCAAAGCCGGAAGCATACTATTCTTCCGGAGACGGACTATCATCTTCGGGCTCGGTTACTCCATAAATTTGATGCTAACCGGTTTAACTGGAAAAAACGATTGATGTTTTTATCATTGATTGCATTGGTATTTGCCGCATCCGGACCTCAGATTGGCGTTCGATTGGTACCGGTAGATCGCAAAGGGGTGGACCTGGTCTTTGCCATTGATGTATCTACCAGTATGAATGCGGAAGATGTGAAACCCAGCCGTCTGGAAAAATCCAAATTTGAGATTTCACAGATGATTCGCCAATTGAAGGGCGATCGAGTGGCGATAATTGTTTTTGCAGGTTCGAGCCATATGTATTTACCCCTCACAACAGATTATGAAGCGGCACGGTTATTTTTAGATCAGATTGATACTCAAATGATTCCCACCCAGGGAACGGCACTCAGTTCTGCACTGCAAACTGGATTATCGGCATTTACGGAAGATGACTCCAAATATAAGGTATTGGTATTGGTAAGCGACGGAGAAGATCATGAAGGGCAGGCCATTGATTTAGCACGACAAGCAGTAGATCGGGGGATGATCATTCATACGGTGGGTGTTGGTACATCATCCGGTTCTTTGATTCCCATTAAAGGCAAAAAAGGGATTCGAAGCTATAAACGGGATGGCAGCGGCAAACTAATTACATCTATTTTAAATGATGGCATTCTCCGGGAGATAGCGAATGCGGGGAAGGGTACTTATGTTCGTTTTGATAATAAACCGGCCAATTTTCGAACCATTATGGCAGCCATTGATTCTATGGAAAAACGCACCTTAAAATCCCATATTTATTCTGAATATGAAGATCGATATCAATCATTCGCAGTGTTATCAATGGGTCTCATGCTGGCAGGAATGCTTATGCCCACCCGAAATAAACAAGAAGAAAAATGGCGGGGTCGATTTGTACAATAAAGGACATATTGTAGGATTTTTTGCTTTGGCAGTGGTGCTTGGTCAGGATAAAGGCATCACCCATTATCAAAGCCAGGAATATGAAGCCGCCCAGGAATATTATGAATCGGTGTTGATGGATAATGTAAATAATTCTCAGGCACAATTTGGCCGTGGATCTTCTGCTTTTCAGCTAGGGGATATGGAAACGGCCAAGCATGGTTTTGAGCAATCCTTGAAATCTCATGATGTCCAATTGCAGTCGAAAGCCATGTATAATTTGGGGAATACCTTTTTCAAAAGTGAAAAAAAAGAGGAAGCATTGGCTTTTTATCGAAAAGCGCTGGAGTTGAATCCTGAAGATAAAGATGCGAAATACAATTATGAATTTTTAAAATATCAGGAGAAGCCTCCGGAAGATCAACAAAAACAGGAACAGGATCAGAGTAAGGATAACGAGGAGAATAAAGAGGAGGATAAACAAGAAGAGGAAAAAGAAAAAGAAGAACAAGAAGAAAAAAATCAAGATAAAAAAGACCAAGAGCAGCAAGAAGAAGAGGAAAAAGAAGAAGAAGAACAACAGGAAAAACAAGAGCAGAATCCAGAGCAACAGGAGTCCCAGGAGCAAAAAGCTTCTGAGCAAGAAAAGTCTCAGGATTTGAAGCAGGCTGAGAGTATTTTAGATGCATTAAAACAGGATGAAAAAATAATGCAAAAGCAGCAAATTGCCCGGTCAAAATCCCGAAAACTGGCAAAAGATTGGTGATAGTTTGAACAAGATAGCTGTATACAGATCACTTCAATCCCTTTTGTTGATTGGACTTTTATGGAGTCAAGTGACGGTGACGGCATCTGTGGATGTAAATCGTATATCCAAAAATGAAACATTGGGATTTAAAATTGTGGCTGTAAATGCAGACGCTATCCCAAATGTGAATATTTCACCTATTTTAAAGGATTTTAAAATTGTAAGCGGACCAGCGCAGCAAACCAATATTCAATGGGTGAATGGTGCCATGACCAGTTCACGTAGTTTGAGTTGGACCTTATTGCCCATCAAAGACGGCAAACTTAATATTCCATCATTGGCTGTGACCATTGGAAAACAAACATATCAAACGAATACCATCAGGATTCAGGTTCAGAAAGGTGCAGGACGGTCTGAAATGGCCAATCTGTTTATTGAAGCAAAGCCAGATAAAGAACAGGCATATCCCGGTGAGCAGGTCACGGTGACCTACCGCTTGTTTACCCGCGTCAATTTATCCATCGAAAATATAGAATACCCCAAAAGTGTGGGATTTTGGAATGAAGATCTTCGCGTAACTCAAACGGTTCGATTCAAGGATACCCAGATTCAAGGAATGGGGTATAAGGTTGCAACTTTATATAAAGCGGCCATGTTTCCCACCCAAACGGGACGATTAACCATTGCACCTATGACGGTTACGTGTAATGTAGATAAGCCCAAAAGAAAACGTCCTGGCGGTGTATTTGATGATCCTTTTTTCAATTCCATGTTTCGGGAAACCCAGCGCCAGTTTATTCTATCTGATTCATTATTTATCGAGGTTTCGTCTTATCCGGAGGAACCACCTGCTGATTTCACCGGTGCAGTGGGGCAGTTTGAAATCGAATCCTGGGTGGATACACCAAATGTCAAAGTGAATGAAGCCATTACCTATAAAGTTCGGGTGAAGGGAACGGGCAATCCCAATCAATTTAATTTGGGTGAAATTTCATTTCCCCAAAATATGGAAGTATTTCCGCCCACATTATCCTTCAAACGGGATGAATTCAGGGATGATTTAACCGGTGAGCAGCAATTGGATTATATCTTAATTCCAAGATCAGCGGGCAATTTCCGTTTACATCCAGTCACACTAACCTATTTTAATCCTGAGGTTGAAAATTTTTTTACGGCTCGGTCTAATTTTGTACCCATTACCGTTTCTCCCGGGGATAAAAATATGATTGCATCCACCCGATTCAACCGAGAAGATGTTACCATGATTGGGGATGATATTCGTTATATCCGGAGGCATTCGCCCCAGTGGCGCCAAAAAGGGCAGCAGTCCATACCTCTTTGGGTGTGGTCCACCTATGTGATAGCGGTGGCATTATTTGTTTTCCCCGGTATATTTTCCAAGATGAATGATAATCGGATTTCCACGGCTGATATTCGAAAATCTAAAGGTGCCTTAAAGTTGGCCATGAAAGATTTATCAAAACCACAAGAAGATATTTTTGCCCATACATCCATGATCATTTACCGATATTTTCAATCAAAATTATTTTTATCTTCAGAAAATTTGGATCCGTTAGCCCTCGAAATGGCGTTGGAAGGTCTGGTGTCCCCAGAATCGATTGGGGAAATTGTGACAGTGACCCAATTATGTGACGCCGGAAGATTCGGTCCACATGCATCGGAGTCAGAGGATGCACTCCAATCTCAAGTGGGGGATATATTAAAAAAGATTGATGAGGCACTGGCATGAGAGGATCCATGATACTTATGATTTTTTCTGCCTCTCTTTTTGCCCAATCACCAGATTCTTTATTCAATAGGGCCAATCGGTATTTTGAAACAGAGCAATTTGAGGCTGCAGCCAGAGCATACGAAAAATTGTCCGCACAGGTTTCCCATGAGGATTTATACTTAAATCTTGGGAATGCTTACTTTCGAATAGGGAATATTGGGCAAGCCATTTGGGCATACGAAAAAGGCCGTATTCTTTCGCCCAGAGATAAGGATATTCATTATAATTTGAATTATGTTCGACCCCAGGTGAGAGATCGAATTCAGCCGCCGGACGACTTCTTTTTGGTTGCTTTTTATAGAGCCATCATCGAGAAATTAACCATTCTGGATTTGCTCATCATTGGCGGCATTCTATTTATGGGACTCGGGGTACTTTATATGATCCGAAATAATGGGTTCATTTTTGGGAAAATTGATAGATTAATCCAAAGTGTTTTGATTACGGCTGTTATCGCTACTGGGTGGATTATGCTGGATAAATATTGGGCCGTGTCAGAAGATCAGGCCGCCATTGTAATTTCATCGGTGGTGGATGTACGGTCTGCCCCCATCGCCCGGGGAGAAAATGTGGTATTTCGAATTCATGAAGGAACAAAAGTATATATTTCCACATCCCAACCTGGTTGGATTGAAGTGATTCTGTTGGATGGAAAAAAAGGGTGGATTCCTTCAGAAGATGTTCGAACGCTATGAAATACTTTTTAGTCATTTGTGTCATGGGTATTGGTTTGGCTCAGGAAAATAAAAATGACTTTGATCCGGATAAACTCAATGATCCGGAGCCCAGGTGGCCTATGATTATTTCGCCCTTGATACCGAAAATGGAAAAGGAGAAATCAGAGAATAGAACCGACACGACCCAGATCATTGTTGAGGGGTTTCGTGTGCAGGTTTTGGCCACACGCACTCGAGAGAATGCGGATCAATTGCGGCAGACATTAGCCGAAGGTTACGCCGAAGAAATTTATATTGTGTTTGAAGCACCCAATTATAAAGTACGTATGGGGAATTTTATAGACCGCCGTCATGCGGAATCACTGCGCCAAACATTGGTGAAATCCGGATATTCTTCTGCATGGATTATTCCAACCCGAATTGAGCCAAAGCTAAATTAAACCCCTAACTGGAGAATGAACCATTCTTCATCATTCACTATATATTTCAATCTTGCATTTTAGAATTGGTACTATTTGTTAATTCTGGACATTAAAACCATAAAAAAGTGCATTTTCATCGGCATTTAAGATATAATTAAGGGTTTTCTTGGTCATTACATACAGATCTATTATTTAATATTAGGCAGGTAGTTAAAGGTCTTCTTTGCCAGTTGCTATTTAAATCACGGCAGATGGGATTCAATTATCTCTCAATACTCCAACAAGAATCCCGAGATTCTTTGATTGCTAATCATACTGTGTAAAGAATCAATTGCATATAATAAAGGGCTTCGGTTGGTTACCGAAGCCCTTTATATTTATAATACGTTTTAATTTTTAAAGAGAGATTGGTTCAATGCAAAAGAATTGAATTGATTCACTATATGACTTCACTAATCTTTAGGCAGAAAAGCGTTTATTATATTAAGCCACAGTTACCTAAGCAAACGAGCCATCCACTTGGCCGAATGACGCGTTCAGTTTGGGATAATTATCGGACGTATCTAAAAATAATACTTTCTGTTGTCCACAATATCGGCGTTGTCTATCAAATCAGTCATCCAGCTTTGATACACACGGTTTTGTTTTTGGCGAACCAAGTCAAGCCGAATCAAATCTTTCTGAATGTTCCATGCGGTGGAATCAAAGGAACTAATATTCTTGACTTGAATAATACCATAACCACGAAAGGTTTTAACCGGTCCAATTAAATCTCCTGATTTGGCATTGAGTAATGCGCCTGTTACCTGGTCTGATTTTCCCAAAGAAATAAACGATCCGGATAATTTTTTCACATCAGAAGGTATCAAATCGAGTTTATCATTATCTTTTTTCAAAGAGGCAAAAGATGCACCCCCATCCAAAAGATCCTTCAATTCGATGACTAACTTTTTAGCTTCATTATTTTCCCTTTCCCTTGAAAGGAAAGCGCGTACTTGTATTTTTGATTCTTCAAATGGAGCTACACCAGCAGGCGTAATAGAATCCAGAGAAAAAACAGCATAATAATCATTACTTTCTATGGGATCAGAAATAGCCCCTTCTTCATTATTAAATGCCCAGCGGACTGCAGAACGAAATGGTCCGAGTATGCCTAAAAATACATCTTTTTCACCAATGGATTTTGCAGACATGGGCTGAACCTTGTGTGAATCCAGAGCTGCGGAGAATCCATAGTCCTGCGCATCATAACTGAAAAGGGTGGCTTTTCTACGATAGTTGGATTGTGTATTTTGTCCAATATTTACCTTCAGTAAAATATGTCTTGCTTTTACCTGTTTTTCTTCACCCTTATTTCGGAAGTCTTCCACTTTGATTATATGATACCCGAATTGACTAAGAACCGGACCCACTACATCTCCTTTTTGAGCCGAGAAAGCGGCTGTTTCAAATGCGGGAACCATTTGACCTTTTCCAAACCACCCTAAATCTCCACCGCGACCGGAATCTGGAGAAACCTGGTTGCCAGGATCCTGAGTGTGGATATTGGCTAATGTAACAAAATTCTGTTCATTGCTGATTTGGGCCATAATGGTTTCAATCTCTCCCATAACGTTTAGTGTGTCTTCTGCATTAGGTGCTTTTGCCCAACTAACGTAGGATAGATGTCGTTTTTCATCCTGTTCAAAATCATCCAAACGTGATTTATAATTTGCTAACATTTCATCATCGGTTGGGTTTTGAACCGCATCTTCAACCGCACCAGAGGTAATATGAAGGGCAGAAATGGTAAAATCGACATTCCGCTTGATGAATTCATTCTTCACATCATCATCCGACACAATAGCGGACATATTAATAAACTGCTGGAGTTTAAACCGGGGAATATAAAAATGGCGCATCCATGATTCGATGGGCTCCCAGTCAATCATACCTGGCGTATTCAATGCCTGATTGTATGTATCCCTGTCAAATGCGTTATTATCATAGAATAACCGTTGAATTTCATTGGGCGGATTATGCTCCAACTGGTAAATAATTTCATCATCGGCGACAGTGATGCCAAGATCATCAATGGCTTCTTCCGTTAATCGTTCTTCAATAAATGCGTTCCAAACTTCCTCACGTATTGCATCCATTTGCTGATCAGTGATTTGCGCACCGGAATTGCGAGTGGCTTCCATCCGTGCATTAACAGCCTGATTAAATTGATCCGGTGTGATTAATGATCCATTTACTGCACCAATAGCTTCAGACGGACTGACGCGGCCCAATAATTGGTCAATAATATTGGCGCCTCCCACCAGGCCTCCCACAGTCATGCTTAATATAAAAAGCGCTAATAGTGCCCACAATACGACGTGCATTCGATTGCGAAGGGTTGTCATCATTCCCATAAAATAATATCCTTAAGTAAAAATGGTTTTTTCCCTTCAATTGAAGGGTTGCGAATTTATGTGTCTAACCCGGCCAAACGCAATGAACATTGGTACCTTTACTATTTTATATTTAATGATCTAATTTCCAGGTCATCATTTAAGGAATTTCATTGGCGAATCTTCATCCCACACCTGACCAACATCCCCTTATTCAATCGGGACCATTATCCAGCTTGTATCAATCCGTTATCACATGTGATCGTTGTCCACGGATTGTTGATTTCCGAACAAAAGTGGCGAGAGAAAAAAGAAAACAGTTTAGGGATTGGACCTATTGGGGGAAACCCATCCCGGGATATGGCGATCCCAAGGGTGAACTATTACTGGTGGGGTTGGCACCGGCGGCCCACGGCGGCAATAGAACTGCCCGCGTTTTTACTGGCGACAAGTCCGCAGATTTCTTGGTAAATTGTCTCCACGCAGAAGGCTTATCTAACCAACCCAATTCTGATGCATTAGATGATGGTTTGGAGTTGAATAATACATTCATGACACCCGTATTGAAATGCGTTCCGCCTCAAGATAAACCAACGGCGGCGGAATTACAGAATTGTGCTCCATTCTTTCGAAAAGAAATGGAATTATTGACACAAGTAAAAGTGATTTTGGCTTTAGGCAAAATAGGATTTGATGGTTGTCTAAAGTATTTTCGACATGATTTTGATCTTAAAATGAAGGATTATCCCTTTGGGCATGATAAACAATATGTTTTACCGAATGGAATGATATTATGGGGATGTTACCATCCAAGCCCGAGGAATGTGAATACAGGACGAATGAATTTCAAAATGATGACTCAATTATTAAGGAAAATAAAAAGGACTTTAACATAATGATTCGATTACTAATACCATTGTTATTGGCTACATATCTTTTCGGGGAAGGAAAACGATTGTCTTTTGATCAGGTTCAAGGAAAATCACCATTTAAATATGCTCGTTTGGGAATGATGGTCTGGTTTCCCAATGAAAATGCATTTTTAACTTGGGGAAAGGATACTTTTAAAGGCGATATTGTGAAAGTTACTTTTCCGGAACGGGATACGATAGAATTCATAGATAGTACCGCTTTTTATCTTCAAGAGCAAAAACTAAAAGTAAGCAGTTTTCGTTTTGATAAATCGGGAAATAAACTCTTATTGCTTTCGGATCGAAAAAGAATCTGGCGACATTCTTATTATGGAACTTATCATGTATTGGATATTGAATCAAAAAAAATACAAAAAGTCAGTGAAAAGAATGCTGAATTGCGCAATGTTAAGTTTTCACCGGATGGTCATAAAATTGCGTATGTCCGCAAAGATCAAAATCTTTATAGTTATGATTTGGTAAAACATCGAGAAAAACAGCTTACATCCAACGGATCGGATGTGATTTCAAATGGCCATTTTGGTTGGGTATACGAAGAGGAGTTTGGTTCATTTGATGCTTATCGCTGGTCGCCGGATAGCCGGTATATCGCCTATTGGGAAGAAGATCAATCTCAAGTACCCATATTCACGATGTTTGATGAAATGGAATTGTATCCAACCATGGAAAAAATACGCTATCCCAAAGCAGGGCAACCAAATCCTTCTATGAAAATATTCGTGGTGGATGTTAAAAGGGGTCGGCAAAAATCAATGAATATTGGCGATGTAAAAGACACTTACTATCCGTGGATGGAATGGACGGCGGAGAAAAAGTTAACAGTTATGCGGATGAATCGCCTTCAAAAACACTGGGAATTTTTGACGGTAGCCACAAAAAGCGGAAAATCGATTAGCGGTCTGAGTGAATCGGATGAAGCTGGTTGGGTCGGACTTCACCGAAATTATAAATTCTTAAAAAATGGTAATATTGTGTGGATGTCCGAACGTTCTGGATGGCACCATTTATACATCCATACTGCCGCCGGTGAATTGGTGCAGCAAATCACCGATGGTGAATGGGAAGTAAAAAGGATTATACACTTAGATGAGAAAAATAAAATTGTTTATTTTACCGCCAATAAAGCATCAGTCTTTGAAACGCGGTTTTATTCCGTCAATTTTGATGGGACCAATTTTAAACTTTTAACCAAAGAAAAAGGCTCACATTCCATAAAAGTTTTGCCAAAAGGCAATGCCTTTATTGACTCCTATTCAAGTATACAAACGCCAACGAAACATATTCTGAAAAACATGGATGGAAACGTACTAATGGTTCTGGATGAAACGGACAAATCACAGTTTGAGGTTTATGATTGGTCCTATCCCGAAATTATCCACTTCAACACGGCAGATGGTTCCACCACATTGGATGGTATTTTGACCTATCCGCCGGACTATATAAAAGGGAAACGTTACCCGGTTATTGTTCATGGATATGGTATGCCCGGCACCCAGATCGTGAATAACCGATGGAGCGGTTTGTGGAACCAATATTTGGTCCAGCAGGGATTTATTATTTTCTCTATGGATGCCCGGGGAATGAGTGGCAGGGGAGAAGCATTTAAAAATTTAAGTTATGGAGATATGGCTCAGTACCTGGCGAAGGATACGGCTGTTGGGGTACGATATTTAGTAGAACAAGGGATCGCGGACCCCAATCGCATTGGTGCATGGGGATGGTCTGGCGGTGGATATTTTACCGGACTAATGCTCACCAAAAATGCCCATTTATTCGATGTGGGAGTATCGGTTGCGCCAGTGATGGATTTTCGATTATATGATTCTATTTATACCGAACGCTCCATGGGATTGCCTCAGGATAATGGTGCTGGGTATGACTCTACCTCGGTTTTGTCCTATGTGGATCGATTCAATGGGAAATTACTGGTTATCCATGGGACAGGTGATGATAATGTACATTCGCAAAATACGACCTGGCTGGTGGAAGAATTTGTGAAGCATGATAAACAATTGGATATCTTCTATTATCCAAATCGTCCCCATGGGATGTCCGGCGGTAATGCGCGAAAAAATCTTTATAAAAAGATGATTACTTATTTTAAAGATAATCTTCTGGGAAAACCACTGGTAGAGCGGAAGAATTAATTGTTTGATGTTGGAATAAAACTATAATTTCGCACCATGAATATGGGGCCGTAGCTCAGTTGGGAGAGCGCTTGACTGGCAGTCAAGAGGTCGTCGGTTCGATCCCGTCCGGCTCCACAGAATAAAAAACTTCACAATTGCGACGGTATTATTAAAATTGAAAATTGCCAATAGGAGAGTGTTGTAATTAATATCTTTCTAAAGTTTTAAATAAGGTAAGGGAAATATTGGATTATGTCTGAAGAAAAACCGATAAAAATAGAAGAATCTGAATTTACTTCGTGGAATGTACGTAGCAATATTGCTCCTATTTTTCAAATACTTCAGAGTGAACAACTTATTTTACAGCGAACGGACCAAAAAGCATTTACACTTATGTCTTTACTAGCTGCCTTTATGGTTTTCTTTATTGTCCATTTTTCTAAAGTTATGGCTAATAATGAAATAAACGTATTATCAGCTTTAATGGTTATTGTTTATTTTATTAACGCTGCTTTTGGTCTGATAAATTTAATGCTAGTTATTGTGCCTAGAATCAGAAATGATATGAGCCACAAAGATCTTCCATATATTAATGCTACTTTTTTTGGTGGAATTATTAAATTCAATGACCCGTTAGAGTATGCGTCTTATTTAGCTAAAATGACAAAAGATAGTGATAATACCTTTAAAATGTTTTCTGCTCAACTATTTGCTCTTGGACATATTAACGCATACAAAAATAAACATATGCGGCGTGCCATATTATTTTTTGGAGCTGCTATATTTAGTGAGCTAATAATAATTATGGCTTATGCATGGTCTCTAACCTGGGCTGCTTTCTAAATATTATTTTATTATAAAATAGTTAATACATGAAATAAATGATGAAACAAAATATTGTGTATTCGACCCATCCAGAATTTTCCGCTGAACCGATCGAAAGAGAGGCGCCAGGCATCAATAAGACTCAAGACTTGAGGGTCCATTTAGATCGGAGGGGTGGTGGAAAAATTGTAACGATTGTCCGAGGGTATACAGGAAACAAACAAGATTTAAACGCATTGGGGAAATTATTGAGAAAAAAGTGCGGCGTGGGTGGATCGGTAAAAGATCATGAAATTCTGGTCCAGGGAAATGTCCGTGACAAAGTTTTAACCATTTTAATTGAAAAAGGATTTTTAGCAAAACCGTCCGGCGGATAGACCGTTGGGAATCATACTTCAAAAGGAATAAATTCAAACATGAAATATTTTAAATCATTCGCTATAGTCATTGTGCTATTGGGATTATGGTCCTGTACAGAAAAAGAATCTAATGCAAAAGAAATCACATTATTGGTTACAACAAATGTTCGGGGTCAGCTTGACCCCTGCGGATGAAAGGCCAATCCACTGGGCGGTCTGCCCAGAAGATCTACTTATATTAGTCAGGTAAAAGATAGCGGCGTTGACCCCATTCTTTTAGATGCAGGTGATGCATTGTTTGATAACTACTACCTTGTCGTGGGGAAGGAAGCATCATCCAAACTTAAAGCGAAGACCCTTTTAGAATCATCTGCAACGATGGGTGATTATATTTATAACGTAGGATATTTTGATCTGGCAGCAGGATATGAATTTCTTCAGGAAATGAAAACTACATTTGGCACGAATTTTATATCCTCAAATATCGTAAAAGCCGGCACAGAAGAATTGGCTTTTATTCCACATAAAATAATCGAAAAGAATGGATTAAAAATTGGCGTATTTGGTATTACGACAGCTCTTCCCGCAACAGAAAAAGCCATTGAAGTAAAGGATTATGTTGAATCGGCTAAAATAAAAATAGCAGAATTAAGACCTCAAGTTGATCTGCTGGTCATGTTATTTAATTCCACGAGAGTCCAGGCATTTAATGCAATGGATGAGTTATCGGAAGTAGATTATATTTATCTCAGTCGAGAAACAACGCGCACCCGTCCTGAAAAATCGCAAGATTCTCGGTTGCCGCTTACATATGGTTTTGGCATTCAGGGTAAGTATGTGGGCCGATTTGACGTGGATATTGCGGATAAGACCCAACCCATCAAAGATGTAACAAGTGCTATGATGACTGTTTCCATTTTTGAACAAAGATTAAATAACTTGCAAAAACGGGATCCAAATCAACCCTTAGAGGAAATATATAAAAATAATCCAAATGTTTTAAATATGGTAAGCCAATACAAAGATGGATTAACAAAATCAAAATCAGCTTTGACTGATGGGCTTAATACATCCTTTTACTCATTAATCCCATTGGGACGCGGTGTGGCCAGTGAAAAAACCCTATTGGCTGTTGTAGATGAAACGTTAAAAACCTGCAACACCTTAGATAAAAAGGGGCTCCAAAGTTTAAATTAATGAATATCCGCACCCCAATCGGTCAAGCGGCGTTTCTTCTATTATTTTCTTGTATCATTGGGTTTGGTTCCAATTTAATTAGGGATGATGCGATTCCATGGATTGCAGCGGAATTAGAGATTGCTGATTCCATTGCACTAGAAACTGAAAGTAATGATCCCATTCTCTTGATCATATCTTTGAACCAAGCAAAAAATCTTTATGATGGTGGTATCCTTTTTGTGGATGCGAGGGATGATGGCTATTATACCGCAGGACATATTCAGGGGGCGCTTAAAAATGCATTTTTAATGGAACTCATTTTTTCAATTGAAGCAATCCAGGAAAAGAATGCGCCTCTTGTGGTTTATTGCGGTGATCCAGGTTGTGGCGACAGTGAAGACTTGGCATATGATTTACAGGATTCTGGATTTAATAAATTGTATGTCTTTAAAGGGGGTTGGCTGGAATGGTCAAAAGCGGAATATCCAAGTGAGACGGACGAATGACACGCTATTTTAAAGTGCAGATTGTTTTCTTTTTCAGATTAATTATCGGGATCATATTTATATATGCAAGCTGGGATAAGATTGCTCATCCTGTTGCTTTCGCCACCGCTATTGGTAATTATCATGCAGTGCCGCTTGGGTTGGAAAATATGATTGCCATGGTATTGCCCTGGCTGGAACTTCTGGCAGGCGTTTGCTTAATCGCCGGGATTATGGTGGATGGTGCAGCCATTATGTGCATCGTGATGAATATTGTATTCATCTTTGCTATTTCCCAGGCACTGGCTAGAGGGATTAGTATTGAATGCGGCTGTTTTTCAGTCTCATCAGAAACTGGGAAAAATATAGGGTTGGAAACAATCTTTCGTGATATTGCCTATCTGGGTATGTCATTTGTGATTTTATACCGGAATGAAAAAAGATTGGAATTTTTTCCAAAACCCGTTTGACGATTTTAGAAACACCATTAAGTTCGCGCCGCTCAGATCGAGTTATTTTTCTCCATAGATTATTGAGAGAGTAGCTTCCAGACAGGACGGGAATGCCTTTCTTAATTGATAAGGAGTTATTAAAAAATATTTAAATGCGAGAGTAGCTCAGCTGGTAGAGCACCACGTTGCCAACGTGGATGTCGCGAGTTCGAATCTCGTCTCTCGCTCGAAAAAGCCTCACAGAATGTGGGGCTTTTTATTTTATGGAATTCATTTGGATGTCATCCCGAGTAATTGGGAAATCTCGCCTGCCCGCCGTAATGCAATGTAGGCGGAGCTGTCACTTGTAAAAATGCTATTCTGATTTTTTGGAATGGGGTTTTGTTTTATATAAGGGTTTTAGAAAATCTTTTAATTATCTTTATTATCCTTATTCTCTTTCAATCGTTCCGCTACCTTTTTCGCCCGTTTCATTTCATTCCCGACGGTGGTAACGCCAAATAGGATGGCACCAATTATTATTGGCTTCATTGATTTCATGGAATCTCCTTTTTGAATTATTATGGTTATAAAAGAAAAATAAATTACATAAAATCGAACTCAATTATGGTGGAAAAATTTATCATTAGACGATGCGATTCACCATGATGGGTTACAACCAATTAATCTGGGATCAAAAAATGAATATATCAAATCAGATTCACTCATTTTCCGTTATTTGAGTACCCACCTGAAAATTTTATTGGATCAAAAAAACATGAATTCAATTGGGTTGGTAAAGAGATTGAACATGACATTACTTGATGCTATCTGGAAATAGAAGATGTTAACATGTTTTCCAAGGGAATAATTACTAATTCGATTTTTGTTGCCTACTATCAAGATCAATTAAATATCACCCATTTTTATAAAGGGAAACAAATGGCAACCCTCATGCACCATAAAGATGACATCTCAGACACAATCTTCTTTAATGAAGGAGATACTAAATGACGACATTATTAGGGTACTCAATCATTGAATTGGTTCAAATTCTCATTGGTTCATTTTTGGGAATTTGTTTTATTCAATCAGGTATGGATAAAGTAACAGACTGGAAAGGAAATCTTAGTTTTTTAACCGACCATTTTTCACAAACATTTTTCAGAAATACAGTACCATTATTACTTATCGTTATTACAATTCTTGAGGTAGCTGGTGGATTGTTATGTTTTATTGGCGTTGCCTACGGAATTATTTATCATGATTTCAATTTTCTCCTTTATGGTCTATTGCTTTGTGGAATTAATTTAGTTGCACTAATATTCGGTCAGCGATTTGCTAAAGATTATGCAGGTGCTGCCGTATTGGTGAACTATTTCATATTGATTATGGTCGGTGTTTTGACATTCCATTTTTAATGATGATATTAAACGTATTTTCAACCTAATTCTGGAGAACATATGAAAACATATTTTATTACCCTCTTATTCCCAATACTCATTGGATGCCAACCGCCACAAGCTTCGAAACAAGATATAAGATTTGTTGAGATATCACACGCTTCTTCGTCAGGTACATCAGACTTTGTCTTAGGGTCTATTGCAAAACAACATCAATCAGATGGCCAAAAATTGATTGATGTGGCCATGTCCGATACGGCTGGATTTCTCCGATTAGGAGAAATGTGTGAAACTTTTGGTCCTCGGTTTAGCGGTAGTGAAAATTTAGAAAATGCCATTGATTGGATTCTGTCGGAAATGGAGAAGGATGGATTAGAAAACGTTCATGGGGAACATGTAATGGTTCCCAAGTGGGTTCGCGGGAATGAATCAGCTCAAATGATTGCTCCCTGGAAAAAGGATATGGCCATGCTGGGACTTGGTGGAAGTATTGGTACACCACCATCGGGAATTACGGCGGAAGTTATGGTGGTGGAGAGTTTTGATGAATTAACGGAAAAGGCCAATGAAGCAAAAGGAAAAATAGTCCTCTTTAATGTTCCATTTACCAATTACGGAAAAACTGTACAGTATCGTTCTCGAGGAGCTATTGCGGCAGCGGAGGTGGGAGCTGTGGCCAGTATTATTCGATCGGTGGGTCCTTTTTCTATGAATACGCCCCATACAGGAAATAGCCGTTATAAAGATGGCGTAGAAAAAATCCCCCACGCTGCAATTACGGTAGAGGATGCAGCCATGATTGGTCGAATGGCAGCCCGAGGTCAAATGGTTAAAATAAAATTGCAGATGGAAGGTCATTACGAAGATGATTCGCCCTCAAGAAATGTGGTGGCGGAAATAAAAGGCAGATTGTATCCTGATGAGGTGATTGTTATGGGTGGCCATATTGATTCCTGGGATGTAGGTCAGGGTGCCATGGATGACGGCGGCGGATGTGTTGCTGCCTGGCAGGCGGTAAAATTGATGAAGGATTTGGGTCTTCGTCCAAAGCGAACCGTTCGGGTGGTTTTATGGACAAATGAAGAAAACGGATTACGGGGTGGCAACGCGTATAGGGATGCCCATAAGGAATCATTGGATAATCATATTTTAGCCATAGAATCCGATGCGGGTGTATTTAAACCCAGTGGATTTGGATTTAGTGGAAGTGATGATGCATTAGCCATATTGCAGGATATTGGTACCCTATTGACACCAATAGAATCTGGTATTATTACGAAAGGCGGTGGTGGAGCTGATATAGGACCGATCATGCGTGAAGGAGTTCCCGGTATGGGGTTGAGAGTTGAGGGTTCTAAATATTTTTGGTATCATCACACCAATGCAGATACTTGGGATAAATTAGATGAGGATGAATTTAATCGATGTGTGGCAACCATGGCTGTTATGGCATATGTGGTTGCGGATATGGATGAGAGGCTCCCGAGAGAAAAAACAAAATAAGAAGTTGGTTCAGGGAATGATAAATTATAATTTTGCTCCCTCGAGGTAACCGAATTGTGAATAAATACATAGCCATATTGATCATAAGTATATTGACGAGTATGATTCCTGCTCAGGATCGTCGGGCCACCATAAGCTCCGGTCCCATTGATTATATAAAAGAGGCACCGATTCTACCGTTGTGTGCGGTTCCAACGATTACTGATGAGTTTATGGAAAACCACATGGCGAGAATGAAATCGGAATATCCGGATGTGTATGGTCGAATGCAAATTCCACCGGTCCGTTATAAATCTGCAAATGTGGGAGATATTCAAAAATTTTGGGTGATGGTTGACGACGGGTCCGGCGGAACGAAAAGTGAGGAAGTGGTAGCAGAAATGCTGGCAAAGGGGAGTCACACAGCCATTTGGGCGGATACAGTCGAACTATCAAGTTCATCAAATATATCCGCATCACTGGCAGCAGATTACTTAAAATTGTTGGAAGAAAGTACGCCCGCAGGTTCCAGAGATTCCTCTAAAGGCATATACGATTTAGAATTGGAATATTTTGGATCACCGCCAAATTACGACGGCGATGGCATTGTAGATTTTTTATTTGCGGATATTTTCTCTGGTGCAGGCGGATACTTCACAGGACAAGATCAAACCAATCAATCTGGAAGCAATCAACGAGATATTGTTTATTTAGATACGCACTCAAGTGTGTCTTACGTTCAAGGTACACTATCCCATGAATTGCAGCATTTAATCCATTATAATTATGATAAATATGAAACAGTTCAATTCAATGAGGGATTGAGTGAAATGGCCACCATTGTATGTGGGGGTGATTATATTTCTCATGGTCATTATTTAAATCAGACAGATCAAATTGGGTGGGCATGGGTGTCCGATGCAGCCCATTATGCCATGGCATCTTTATTTACAGTCTATTATGTGGAACAATTGGGAGATGGAGCGATCAAAGAATTTGTCCAGCTAAATGCCGGAGGTAATGCCATGCAGAGTTGGAGCGCATTTGACCAATTGTTAACCAATCACAGTGTGGGAAAATCATATCGAGAATGGCTCGTGGATTGGTTTACTGCTAATTATTTGGATTATAAAGCACTTGATCCAAAATATGGATATGATATATGGCTTCCCATGAGAGCCCGGTCAACCGAAAAACACATATCGGGTAATGTGGAATCGGCCGGTAATTCTCTCATGAATTATTCTCCAAATTATGTCGAATACCAATCGTCTGTGGATTCAATGGAAATTACATTTACTGCAACATCCAGTGGGACGCCCCATTTTCGATCCATAGAATTCAATGATTCATCTGCAGTTGTAAATACACTTTCTAATGGGGTAAAACATTTAGTCTATCACGAGGATTCCCTCAAAGTAAGGACCGCAGTTTTTGTTGTGGTGAATCAGCAAAACACTTCCATGAAGTATGATTATGTATCCACAGGAACAGATGCATCGGGTTGGACGGGTTTTGTAGAAATTGCCCATGATGATGGATCAGCAGATTTATTCACAACGTCAGACGGGGGTCAATTTGGTTATCTTGGTTGGGGGAATAATCATACCGATTGGGGGTGGGGTGTCAAATTTGATCCAAAAATGGCCATCAACCAATTAGTTGAAATAAGTTTGGTTGTAGGCTTTGATCAGGAATTTACCGGTTCAGGAACACCGGCTGGAGCCGATAAAGATTTTAATATCCATGTGTGGAATATTTTAGACGATGATGGAAATGTTGAAAATGTAGTGGAACCAATCCATTGGTCTACCCAAAGGTCAGGTCTCACGGGCAACTGGACTGTTATTGATATGACCCCCTATAAAGACAAGTTATCCAACCTTGGGGAAATTGTTATTGGTATTGTTGATGATGATACGGTAGGAACCTACTTTGCCATGGATAAAAATGTGAATGGCGACAATTATACCTATGCATATAATTATAATGGTAGCGGTGTTTTGGCCCCTCTCGAGGGTTTTACCATCAGTGGAACCTCTCTTGATGGTTGGAATTATGTTATGCGGGCATCATTTTATATTTCCGATTCAACAATTCCCGATTTGAACGCTGGGTTTATGCAGAATTCCGTCTTCACAGATGAACTAAACTTGTTCATTATTGGGAATTCTGTTATGGGTGCCGATAATATGGTCATTACGGCAAAAAACAATGGAATTGAAACCATTCTTAGTTCCCAATCAATGGCAGGAAATGACAGTATTTTGGTTACAGAAAATTATCGGATTTTTACCAGCGGTGCTTTGGATATTAATGCGAGAGGTACTTTTCTATACGGCAGGGATAATATTGATACGACTTTTACATACAATGTGAATTATACATTGGCAAAAGTTGGGGGTGATATTGTTTCCAGAGACGATAATTTTATCATGAACATACCGGAAAATAGTTTACTTGAAAATAGTTATATCATTATTGGCAGTGATGATATGAACCCGTCGACCCCAATGATGCTTTCTTCATTGCCAGAAAAGTTGAGTTCAATTTATACAGTAAGTCCTGTGGGAAAAGAACTTGCGAATGGTGCCCGAATAGCAATGGATGTTGGTCACCATAATCCTGAAGATGTGTCTATTGGATACTGGGATGGTGAGTCCTGGCGTGAATTAAGATCATTTCTTTCTGATGACCGAAAACGGATCGAAGGAGTTGGCTCCCATTTAGGCCAATATACCTTAATTCGTCGTGGAAGCGGTATGCCATTGGCCATAAATGAAAATTTACTTATACCAATGGAATATGCATTGTTTCAAAATTATCCTAATCCATTCAATCCGGAGACAATGATCCATTATGATCTCCCTGAAAGTGGATCTGTTTCATTAATGATTTACGATATTCTTGGAAGGGAATTGGTTACGTTAGTTAATCAATTTCAACCCGCAGGCCGGTATCAAATTTTATGGAATGGAAACAATGAAAAGGGTACACCCGCTGTTAGCGGTGTTTATTTCTATCGTATTTCATCCAATGGATTTTCCCATACCAAAAAAATGGTATTATCCAGATGAATCTGCGGAACATATTTTTCTTAGCCTTTTCGTTTCTCCTTTTCATGTTCGCCTGTGAAGACAAAGTGGATCCCTATTATGAGATATTATTTGAACCAACCGAACTTCAGTTCGGTAAAGTTGAAGCGAACCAAATCATTTCACAGAAAGTTCGCATAAAAAATACGGATAATTCGACGGGTGCATTTACCGGTGAAATTAATATTATGGATTCTCCAAAATTTACGATGGATTTTAATGGTGTTCTGACGTTGCAAAAAAATGAATCGAAGGAAATATATATAACCTTCCGACCTTCATCAGTGGAATCTTATACGGCGAAACTAACGGTGTCGAATGAAGAATCATTTGCTGAAATGTATATAAATGGTGAAGGGGTATCCCCTGTTTCTTTTACTTGTTCACCCAATGTCCTTGAGTTTGGGATGGTGGAAGAAGGCAGTTATAAAGATATGGATTTAACCGTCACCAATAATGCGGATTCCGGTTTTGATTTGGAAATAGATTTTTCTGTTTCTTCTAGTGAGTTCTCCTTTGTTGATGGTGCGACCTCTCATATAATCCAACCGGGAAAATCTCAAGCGATTCCCATACGATATTCACCCACAACAACGAGCGTAACCAAACAATTAATTATTAATCATAACAGTTCGGTTAAGACAAATCCAATGAAAGTAACCCTCTCAGGAATTATGGACAAAACGACTGACATAATTTCAGCAATTTCCGATGGATGGGATGCTTTTGAAAACAGTGATTATAGCGGGAGTACCTCTCAATTTCAGATAGCCATAAATTTTGCCAATACCCATGAATCTTACGACAGTCTTAATGCCGAAGCAACGGTAGGCCAGGGTTGGGCTTTGAGTTTCGAACGAAATTACTATGGTGGATATTATGACTTCAGTACCTCGTTAGATAAATTCAATGCTTCCATCTCAGATAATACAAGGTTAGATGCCTTAGCTGGTAAAGCAATTGCCGGTAGATTAGTGAATGAATATGGTAATGCCATTGATGCTGCCAAAGATTTATTATCCCGTAAAGCAGATTATCAGTTTTCCCATAAAACTTCTGTGGATTATAAAGATGTACGAATGTCACTCATCCAATCTTATTACAATACCGGTTTCTTTACGGAGGCCGCAACTCAAATGGATCTTCTTGATCCAGCGAATGCGCCCCATTCAACAGATCCATCTTTGTTGTTAGCTGCAATTCAAGCTTTATCCGGCTCTCTATAATTGGAATTACAAGGTAAAATAGCCCTTATCACTGGTGCCTCCCGTGGTATTGGTCCCTATATCGCAAAATCCCTTGCCCAGAAGGGTATGACCATCATAGCTGTTGCCCGAAGTGAAAAGGGACTTCAGATTACCCAATCAGAGGTTGAAAGTAATGGGGGCATTTGCCATGTACAGCCCTTTGATTTAACAAACATAAATGGAGTCGAAGATTTTATTAATGATGTGTGGCTGAAACATGGCTCAATCCATGTATTAGTAAATAATGCTGGTGTTGAACATTATCAGCATTTTGACCGACTCAGCAAGGATGAAATTTCATTAATTTTAAAAACAAACTTATGGGGACCACTAGAACTCTCACGCGCAATTCTTCCTAAATTTATTGAGAAAAAATCAGGTCATATTATAAATATAGCTTCATTAGCCGGAAAAAAAGGCGTGGCATATAATTCAATTTACTCTGCTTCGAAGGCAGGATTAATAATGTGGTCTGACGGGATGCGTCAGGAATATAAAGATTCACCAGTAGATATCTCCGTTATTTGTCCCGGTTTTATATCTGAAGCTGGGATGTTTCATGACGGACATTTAGCACCTCCCGCATTATTAGGTTCTTCTCGACCACAAAAAGTGGCCGACGCGGTTTTGAAAGCGTTGAAAAAAGGATCCTGTGAAATTATCGTGAATTCGGGCCCAATCCGTCCTTTGCTAGCCTTGGGACAAATTTCATGGAAACTGGCGGACAAAATAGTCCAATGGTTTGGCATACCGGCGCTCAGCCGGGGCCGGATTTCCGTTTAGCCGCTTCTTTCTGAACTTTTCGCAATTTCCTACCTTTCCACCATTTAATCACTCTACTATTCATGATGGGTTTTATGATGGGTTGTGATTTATTCCATAACCATTCAGGCAGAGAAAAGACAAACATATTCCGTGGAAAAGGGTCATTTTCATTCTTGGGTATGAAATAATTTGAACGTATGTCTTTATACCAATCGTAACCAACCTTTCCCAACGTCACAATTGGGACCACAGTTATAATGGTACCGTAGTCACCACTGAGAACGCTGATCAACCCTAAATAAAAACCTTTTCGGACGGAATTTTCTAAAAATGATTTTCCTGTTTTTACGTAATAAATATCCTTAAGGGCATGATAACGGGGAGCAGCCGTTGTGTCTGTTTTATGAAAGGTACCCACCTCAGGATTATTTTTGACCGGTTCAAAGAAGATATTATCAAACTGAAGCGTATCACCACTATGAAAAACCATGAAGCCATCCCGATTATGGAGTTCTTTCATGCGGTCTTTCATGGATCTTGATTGATGAATAAAAATACCGTAATCATTGTATATACAGTAAATATTATCCATTAATGATGATGATTTTGTTAAATCCATAGCATCAGTATAATACACTGTATCGATTACAATCGAATCAACTATTACCGTGTTCGCATTACCAGATAACTCTACCATGACATGGCGAATATTTATAGAATCTGAAGGGACTGGGATTGTAGAAATTGGACGAATTTGGATAAGATTCGGTACAGGGTAATTTCCAATTTCATACTTCGGAAATTCTACAACATTGTAAATAGTGCCGAGATCAATATCTTTATCTACAATCTGTATGGTTTTTTTTATACCAATACGAGTACCTAAATCAACAGTAATAAAATAATTTCCTTCAGTTACATCCTCAAATTTGAATTTTCCACCGCCATACTTTTTTAAGAATTTTTTTGATGAACGAGTCTTCAGTATCATTTTATCAGTAGTATCTAGTAACATTACGACTGCATCACCTATTAAATTTCCATTGGCATAAGCAACTTCACCATTGATTACATATGTTTTTTCCTGACCAGCGAGTACTTGTAGAAAGAGGGCAGTAAGTAGAATGAATTGTGTACGAGTCATGGATAAATTTAAATCATTTTAATGCTGAATGGGAGAAATCATGATAATAGGTAAAAAACATCGTAATTTTTGGAAATGAATCACCGTCTTCAATCTCTGACTCCGTTCATATTTTGGTTAGTGTTACTGTCTGCATCCTTATTTGCTCAACCTAAATTATCATTTCATTTGGGGGGTGGTTTTTATAGTCCAACGTTGGGTATGCTCGATCCAGACTCTAATAATGTGATCCCATCTTTAAGTGCATTCAGTAAAAATATGCTTATTGATTGGGGATTTAAATATCAATTTTACCCGAATGCTCGAGTTGGTTATGCCCGCTCAAATTCCTACCACTCTGGAAAAGTAGGAGATTCAGGTTTTCTACGGACCATTTCATATCGAATGCTGACATTTGAAACATTTTATTATCCCCGGAGACGAATGGAATTAAATTTTATGTTAGCTCCCATGTATAATAAAGGAACGGTTAAGTTAACGGCAGAAAGTTCATCAGGAGATTGGGATACACTTTTGGGAAGTTATGGCAATAGTTCGGTAAAATTATCAACAGACGGTGAAATGACTAAAAGATGGTTTGGATTGGCCAGTATGATTGGATTTCGTTATTATATTTTTTCATGGTTAGCGGTTGATGGTAAAGCAGGATTTATTCAAAATTCATATAGCGAAAAAAAATGGAAATTGGAAAAAGAAAAGATTGATGGGCCTACCATGGATATTAAAAAATTACCTGTTTTCAATATCCATTTGGTGCTAGGTTGGTAAAACTATTTCCACTTTTATTCTTTGTATCAATTTCATTTGGTTTTGAGAAAGGTCAAGAAGCACCTTGCAATGGGGAAAAAATTCAAAAAGTAGCGAAGAAAGGATTGCGTTCACTTAAGATATCGGAGATACCATCATATTTAATTGAGTTAAAAAACTGCAAGGATAAAGCAAAAGTAAAGATAATTAAAAACTCAGCGAATGAAAAACAATTAGAAGATGATGCTGAAAATAATAAATCATTTGTTGGACGCACATCAGGATGTGCCTATTGTGTTATGGCATTGATTGTTTATTTGGCTTTCATATGATATGAAAATATTTCGGAACGTAATGACTCTTGGAACGATACTTTTATGGGGTGTATTATTTTCTCAGCAAATTGAACCGAATGATGCCTATAAAACCGTACTCAGAATGAAATTAAGTTTGGATCAGAATCCACTTATCCATCTGGATGAACTTAAATCGGCCAAAATGAATGTAACACATGAGTCTTGCAAAATGTATTTAGACTTGGAAAGGCAAAAGGCATCTGATGAGAAATTATTTATTCAAGCTTTAAAAATAAAAAATGATGCAGAAAATTTATCTCAAGTTCACTATAATCGAGCTTTGCCGGTAAAGATTAAACAGAATATTAAATATAATTATTTTTTTATATCGTCGGATAATGACTGAACTAAATCATCTTCCAATTCATCTAAAATGACGGCTGACATTTCTTCGGCAATCTCATCTCCCATGAGTCCATCATCCTCTAATGATTTCCAGGTATCGCTGAGGGTTTTCAGATCACTCTCATTTGAGAAAATCTCATCCAATACTTGCACGGGTACATGGTAATCTCTTAGGCGTTGATACATATTTAAAATTGATATTTCCATTTTAAAATTTAATCCAATTTATTCGTAAATTAAAAGGAGTTCTATGGATAAGCATACTAAAATCCTATATGGTTTAATTATTGTAGGTTTTTTATCCCTTTCGGCCCAATTATGGCTTCAAACACAAGCAATCAATGATCTCAACATCAAGATGGAATCGGTACGAGAATTATTATATCGATTTGCCTGATTGCTCTGAATTAAAAAAAAACACTAATTTCCGCCCCTATTCGGTAGAAATAATTTTGCTATTTGAATCGTTTGGTATCCTATTTATGAGAAATTGGTACTAAAGAAGCGGCAATAGGGCGTCGTACCCAAGTGGTCTAAGGGATCGGTTTGCAAAACCGCCATTCGCCGGTTCGAATCCGGCCGACGCCTCCAATCTACGTCCCACTGAGAGTTGGGACTAGGATCGGCAGGCCTCGTCCTGTTATTAAATAATAATTGCCCGGGTGATGGAATTGGTAGACATGACGGACTTAAAATCCGTTGGCTGAATAAGCCGTGCCGGTTCGAGTCCGGCCTCGGGCACTTGATAGAAACCCTCTTTTCTAATAACGAGATTAGGGGGTTTTGTTTTTATATTCGGTTGGTATGATTTATTTTCAAAATTCCTTTTACTGGCAATTTCGTTCATGGATGAAACTGCTTGTCATTCTATTGGTTATTGTTACTTTAAAAGGCCAGTCACGTATTGATGGTCAAATTGTAGATAAAGAAACAGGTGAACCACTGATTGGTGTTAATGTATTTATTTCCAAAACATCCATAGGGACAACGACAGATAAAGATGGTTTATATACAATAAAGAATATTTCAAACGGTCGGTACGAACTGGTTATTTCAATGATCGGTTATACAATGGAGAAAAAGGAAATAAATTTATTTGCCTACGCACAGTTAGATATGGATTTTCGGTTGACTACAGAGCCAATTAATATGAAAGAGATTATAGTCACAAAAAAATCCAATAAACAATGGAAAAAAGATTATAAGGTTTTTAAGAACGCCTTTCTAGGTAACAGTGAAAATGGTAAATCCTGTAAAATTATAAATGAATATGTTTTGTCTTTTAATCGTGGAGAAAATATATTTTCGGCATCAGCTCAAAGGCCGTTAATTATTGAAAATAAGCGACTTGGATATGTGGTAACATACTATTTAAACGGATTTACCACAAATAATGCATTGCTCCGCTATGACAATGAATCATTTTTTAAATTCTTCTTTATATCCAGTACACAATTTGTTCGCTATGCAGGTGAATCGTATTTTACTGAAATGGAACCTAAATCCGAACGACAAAAACGGGAATGGATTAAAAACCGTCAAATTGCCTACAATGGATCATTAAGGCATTTCCTGGCCACATTAGGTAAACGCTTTGATCGTCGATATAAAATGAAGGGGAATAATTTGAGACAGAGAAATGACTGGTTATTGATTTCAGGATCTAAGATAGATCCCTTAACAGAAGAAGGATTTGAAGTATATCCAGAAGAGAATAGAAAAGGATACGATTATAGGGAACTATTAAATGATAGCTTGGTCTGGTCAACTAAAAATGACAACGAATTATTGCTGTCATTTAAAGGTAAAATGATGGTGAAATTTAATAAAGAGGGAGAAGAATTAAATTATGGGTTTTATATGTTTAATTCTGCTCATAAACCAAAAATTCACCAAACGTCATTTTTAAAATTAGGGAAGGATTCGGTAATGTTTGATAAGAACGGCCGATATTTTGAGAGATTTATGATTGAAAAACAGAAATATATGGGTTGGGAGCGTGTGGGCGATCAACTGCCGTTTGATTATAAACCCATTCAAGATTAACAAAAAGCACCGTCCTTTGGATGTTTTTTAAAATCAAATATTTCTGGTTAAGATTTAAATGATTTCTTATTAAATTGGTTCAAATAATTTTACGGAAATATATGAAAAAAAATAAAAAAATATTATCCATGGTTCTTGTGACAATTATAGTGAGTTGTAGTTCCAATAAAATATTGTTCCCGGCTCAACTGGAATATAGCACAAGTGCTCAACTCGTTTTGGACGCGTTTTTACCTTATATTCAATCACAGGGGTACACCGTACTGAATCTAAATAATACGAGAATGACTATGATGGGTCCCAGTGGTTTCCTGACAACTGAATATATAGAAACCGAATGGCGACCTTCTGGCTATTTTGATGAAAAAACGGGAAATGAGTATTTGGTGAAACAAAAGGTTTGGATAATTCTCGATTCTGGTGTCATCACGGTTGAGTCATTAGTTGGATATAAGGATAAGGATGAAATACATAGAAGAGAGAATGCACCGCCAGATTTATACAGTTTTGTTAACGCTTTGCCCGAAGGGCTTCGCAATTTGGTCTCATCTAAATCCTTGTAATAATTATGGATAATCAAATCTGAAAATTGGATAGTCTATTAAAAATAAAACCAGTTCCCCTTTCTCTGGAGAATTATTTAATTGTGCGCTATATCACAATTAAAAATAGATTCTTGCCCTAAGTGGGTGGATAAGGTAATTTAATCCATGGCTAAAGGGAGGAAGAACCTCCATTCAGCTGGACAAATCATAAAAGGAGCTCATTATGAAGCGTACATTAAAAATGTTATTTCTGCTACTTTTTGTCTCTTCAGTTTCATTCGTTTATGCTCAAGAAGATGCGATTGAAAAAGGCGACAAAGCAAAAGTATCAGATACGGTCACTCCAGGAAAAACTGGTACCGTGGATATTAATAAAGGTCTAACAGCTAAAGACAAACCACCTGTAGTAAAAACCGCACCTATGAGTGAAGCTGATAAAGATAAGCTAAGAGACGGCAGAATGAATCAAGGGATTAATAAAAGTAAGAGTGGTGGCTTTTGGAAGAGGTTGTTTGGTGGTAAAAAAGTAAAGAAAGAGGAAGATCCTAACTGATCTACTCTAAGTTTGACTTTAAAATAGGGCGAAGAGATTCGCCCTATTTTTTTACCTTATATTTATGTAAAATTATAGCCTTCAATCAAAGGAGACTATTGTAATGAGCGCACGTACACTTATCATTCTTCCAATCTTGATCACGAGTATTTTTGCCCAATCATTCAGACATAATTTGACGGGTGGATATTATAATCGAGGCGGTAATTCAGACTACGAATATTATAATTATGGATGGAGTACCGTTGCCAATGGAGATATAGCCATTGGTGGATTGACTTTAAAAGATTCCGAATTTTTACTTGCGTTTGATAAAAACGTCTCCAATTGGCAGGGCGCATCTTATGGAGATGACCAGGATCTCATTTTAAAATTTGATTTATGGGCAAATGGAAAGGTTTCACCATTTTTGATGTTTGAAACTTCCTTTAATAAACTTCAGGGAATTAAAAGCAGATCGAATTATGGCGTTGGTGCTAAATGGCGTGTTTTCGGTGATTTCCTATCCATTAGTGCCGCCTTTTTACAGGAGAGTGAAGAAATCGTTGGTAAAAACAGCGTTTACCTCTACGCGGACTTTGGTGATTCTCTTGGCGTGTCCGGTTACGAGCATAATACAGATTTAAAACCTACAACCTATTCACGAATCTCTATTCGGCCTAAATTAAAATTACCTTTGGGTGATAATTTTCATTATCAATCGGAATATTATTATAAACCTGCAGGGAATGATATTCTTACCCATTGGAAAAATTCATTCATAATTAAAACAGCAGCAGAATGGCTTAGTATTGAAGTGAGATACAATGTGAAAAATGATAGCCGTCCTGCACCAAAGGTCTTTGGTACCTATGATCTCCAGTACTACACCGAAGGCCAAAGCATTACTTTCGAGAATCCGGGAAACGCAAAAGATTTACTTAGTTTCTTTGACCGAAATCCCGAACAGTCAAAAGAGGATGGTTTTGGCAACTACTATTTAAAAGATTACGAATCGGATGATACGACTATTTCCATCGGAATCAATATCAGTTTTTAATTCCTTTATAGTAATTCTATGAAAAATAAATTGACTGGGCTTCTGGTGATTGTGTTTGCCGGATGCATTCCTATGCAGCCACAAAAAGTTTTAAAACCAGTTTCAACCCATCAACCCACGATCCCAAAACTCACTGAGCGAAACCGCTTATTGGGTGCATTATTACCGGAGAGATCCTGCTATGATGTGCAGCACTATGACATCAATATAGATATCGATGTAGAAAAGAAATATTTAAAGGGATATGTGGATATTACAGCCTTAGCTGTCAATAATTTTACACGGCTTCAAGTGGATCTTGGGAAGGATATGCAGCTGAATGGCGTATGGTATCTTGAGAACCCATTAACAACTACTCGGAAAGAAGATGCGGTTTATGTTGAATTTCCTGAAGTGAACATGGGTGATGTATTCACATTCAGAGTGAAATATGAGGGGAGTCCCCGGGAAGCAAAAAATCCACCTTGGGATGGTGGTTTTGTCTGGGGGAAAGATGAAATGGGTCGGGACTATGTTTCTGTTAGCTGTGAAGGAGATGGATGCAGTTTATGGTGGCCCATGAAGGATCATATCTCAGATGAACCGGATAATGGTGCACGAATGACATTCACTGTTCCCCAAAATCTGGTGTGTGTCAGTAATGGAAAATTGTTAGAAACCAAACAGGATGTATCCTCCGGAAAACAATCGTATACCTGGGAAGTCACGAGCCCAATAAATAATTATAATATTTCTGTTCAATTAGGCAATTATGTATCGTTACAAGATACACTCCAGCGTGGTGATAAGGTGGAAGTGTTAAATCATTTTGTACTGGATTATCATAAAGCTGTGGCAAGCACAGTCTTTCCTCAAGCGAGGAAGGTGATTCACTTTTTTGAAAATTATTTTGGCGATTATCAATTTTGGAATGATGGATATAAGTTGGTGGAGGTTTCTTATCTGGGCATGGAACATCAATCGGCAGTGACCTATGGAAATATATGGAGCAATTGGGGAAATGACCACCGATCTTGGACAAAAGATTATTATGGAATCATTGATGGTTTGTTATTTCATGAAACAGCCCATGAATGGTGGGGGAATAGTATCACTGCGACGGATCCAGCCCATATGTGGCTCCACGAAGGAACAGCTGTCTATAGCGAAGCCATGTATATTGAGCAGGAACTGGGCTATAACGTCATGATCGATTTTATGCTCAGAAAGCGTAAGGGGATCCAGAATAAACTTCCCATTGTTGGTCCTGAGAATGAAAATTATTGGGCTTTTGGGGATTCTTATAATAAAGGTGCATGGGTGTTACATACACTGCGGTATCTCATCAATGATGACAGAATCTGGTGGGATGTGTTGAAGTCCTTTGCCGTTAATCATGCTAAATCCCATGTGAAAACAGAAGATTTCGTTCAACATGTTGAAAATAAAACAGGCACAGACTTGGGATATTTCTTTAAACAGTATTTTTACGAAAATTCAATACCCGCTCTGGAATACCATCAAAAGGATGGCAAGTTTTTTTTTAAATGGACCGACGTCATTTCCGGATTCAAAATGCCTTTGGATATTGAGGTAAATGGCATCCGAGCACGTATTTTTCCGACTACAGAGATTCAGTCCGTTAAAATTCCAATTTATTCGGTTGTCCATATTCGGGATTGGGAATTTTTAATAAGTAAAAAGGAAAGTTCTGCCTTAAGCGGATAATTGTCGTAACCGTTCGAAAAGAACAGCGCTCACGGCAGCAGATACATTAAGGGAACTGGTCTTTCCCTGCATGGGAATGGTCGCTTGAAAATCACTGCTCTCCAAAACCAATTTCTTTATTCCACGACCTTCGCTACCAACGATCACAAGTATTTTTCCTGAATAATCAATTTTATACCAATCTTTGGCTTTTATGCCATTTTCCATGGCAATCACCCAGAATTCTTCATTTTTTAAATTGGTCACCGTTTGATGAAGATTATTAATCTGATAAACAGGAATTTGCGTAAAAGCCCCTTGACTCACTTGAATCACAGTATCGGTCATGGCACAGCTATCATGCTTGGGGATGATGATGCCATCCATCCCTGCACATTCCGCCGTTCGGATAATTTGACCCAGATTTTGGGGATCCTCAATGCGATCCAGAGCAAGGAGCCCAATATTTCCTTTTTTATTTGAAAAAGAAGGAAGGTCTGATTCCACCCTGCCGGAAAACCGGACAATAATTCCCTGAGTCCGCCATTGTTTAAAATTGGTTTTAAAATGAGAAGCGGGGAAGAATTTTATATGTCCACCATGATATCCCAATGCATGTGTGATTTGGCCATTCCGTTCGGCGGATCCGCCAGATTGAATCATTATATCTGTTATTTTATATTTTCTGGATTCTAATACAGCTGCACAGCCATTAATTCCGTATATCGTATGTTGGTCTTTTGCCATTAAATTCCCACCAGAATATAATAAAATAATTTATCCCGGGATTGTATCAATTATATGATAAAATTTAAATTGACCCGGTTAAAAAAGGGAAATAATGGCTACCAAAAATTTTTATACAGTATCGGATGAACATGGCGGAGTGAATGTGGGGACAAAATTTAAAATGATAAAAGACCATCAAGAGGTGCAGGGCATTTTGTCAGAGGGTGTGGAGGTTATTCTGGATAGTATCATCCATTTCCCCACCCGTTATTGTCTCAAAGATGATAAAGCCAGGATTTGGACTGTACCGATTCATTCAGTGACACCCATTCCATAATAACTGCATTTTAATAAGAATATATACCCATTGAATTTCCAAGGAGAATCTTGATGAAGCTTAAATCTTTAACCATCCTATGCTGTATATTATTAACCGGTTGGAGTAAATCACCTGAAACTAACCCTGAAATATTATGGGATACTTATGGTGTTCCACATATTTATGCCGATAATTATAATGACTTATTTTATGCTTATGGCTGGTCGCAAATGCGCAATCATGGAAATCTACTGCTTAAATTGTATGCGCAAGCCAGAGGGCAAGGGGCAGAATATTTTGGTGAAAAACACTTGAAGTCTGATCAATGGGTTCATACCCATAACGTAATACAAAGATCCCGTGATTGGTGGAAAAAGCAGGATCCTGACATACAGAAAATGATGACAGCATTTACGGATGGTATTAACGATTACGCCAAGGAAAATCCGGATGAAATTGATGAGTTAAACCAATTAATACTTCCTGTACGACCAGAGGATTGTTTCTCCCATTTTCAAAGAGTTATCCTATTCCATTTTGTTACCAATCCCGGTGTGGCAACTTTTAATCCCGCCTCCATGATAAAAGATCGGGGATCCAATACATGGGCCATTGGACCTTCCAGATCTGAATCGGGCAATGCTATGCTGATTGCCAATCCCCATTTACCCTGGTTTGATATGTTCACTTGGTTTGAAGCCCATACCATCTCCCATGACTTGAATGCCTATGGGGCTGGTTTGGTGGGGATGCCATTTTTGGGAATCGCTTTTAACGATTATATGGGATGGTCCCATACCAATAATGTTCACGATGGGCAGGATCTGTATGAACTAACCCTGAAGGCTGATGGTTATCAATGGGGCGAGGAAGTTCTTCAATTTGAAGAAAGATCAGTTGAAATAAAGGTGAGGGATGGTGAGGGGAATACGTCAGCCAGTGAATTTCTTATCCGTGAATCTATTCATGGACCCGTGGTCAGTGAAAAAGACGGAAATGCTTATGCTTTAAGGGTGGTTGGATTAGATCAGCCCCATGTTTTTAGGCAATATTTTGATATGGCCAGGGCGAAAACACTTAAATCATTCCAGGATGCAATACGTCCATTGCAGAATCCTTTTTTCACGATTATGTATGCGGATAAGGATGGACACATCATGCACGTGTTTGGAGGCCGTACTCCCATTCGTCCAGCGGGTGATTGGAATTGGTTGGGTGTCGTCCCCGGAGATTCTCCTGAAACGATCTGGAATGAAACCCATTCTTATGATGAATTGCCAAAATCTATCGACCCCGAAAGCGGATGGCTACAAAACGCCAATGATCCGCCTTGGACCACTACCTTCCCCCGGGCGATTATCCGGGAAAATTATCCTGATTATATGTCACAAAACTTTATGCATTTCCGTGCCCAGCGATCAGCAAGGATGGCCTTTGAGGATGGGTCTATTACATTTGCCGAATTAATGGATTATAAAATGGATACCAAAATGGAACTGTCAGACCGTGTCCTCGATGATTTATTAGCATTGACTGAAAATTCCAACGATAAAATAATAATTGAAGCCAGTCAAGTGTTATCAAACTGGGATCGCCAGACGAATGGGAATAGTCAGGGGGCGGTATTATTCAAAGCATGGGTCGATTCCGTTAAGTTTTTTGTGAACAAGAGTGAACTCTTTGAAGGTGGTTGGGAAGAAGAAAAAGCGATGGATACGCCTTTTGGACTTCATCCAAGTGTAGATTACCTGAGCCCATTAAAATCTGCGGCAGAATCTGTAATAAAAACATATGGACAGTTGGATGTGCCATGGGGAGAAGTGTATCGCTTGATTCGAGATGATGTTGATCTGCCTGCCAATGGGGGGCCAGGAGATCCTTATGGATTATTTCGAGTGACAAATTTTGCACCTGTTAAGGACGATCGGTTTATGGCTATAGGAGGAGATTCATATCAAGCGGTTATTGAGTTTGGAGATAAACCGAAAGCCATGGCCCTGTTGAGTTATGGGAATGCGAGCCAGAAAGGATCAAAACATCGAACGGATCAATTAAAATTTTATTCAGAAAAAAAAATGCGGCCGGTCTGGCGGAATAAAAAAGAAATTGAACAGCACTTGGAATTGAGAGAGATTCTTAACCCAAATAAGGATTAACACATTTCATATCCCAAATTCATTCCCGCCTCTGATCGTACAATCCTCGTACAATTGGGTGAAACGATATCAAAAAACCTGCATAAGCAGGTTTTTTCTTTTACCCGTTATCTTTTGGATAATCATTCCCCAGAAATTTTGAATATCCACCCAGCCTATAATTCAGTTATGGTGACGATTGCAAATGATGCATCGATTAAACAAGTGATTGAGCAACTGATGGCGTCAATGTCAATGGTGACAGATATGGGAACCTCAAAGAGCAGGGATGTTGAAATTCCTGTATTGTACAATGGCATGGAGGGCCCTGATATGAGCCGAGTGTGTGAAAAAACGGGGTTGAGTACGGCTGAAGTTATTCGTCGCCATTCTGAGCCAGATTACCTGGTCCATTTTATCGGTTTCTCTATTGGCTTTCCATATTTGGGTGGAATGGATGCGTCCATTTCCACCGTCCGCCTTGAAATACCTCGGAGTTCTGTTCCTGCAGGGTCTATTGGGATTGCGGGGAATCAGACTGGTATTTACCCAAAGTCCTCTCCCGGAGGTTGGAATATTATAGGTCAGACACCCCTGTCTATATTTAATGCTGAGAACCCCGTGGAAAGCACCGTAAAAATGGGGGATAAAGTGCGATTCCGACCGATCAATGAATCGGAGTTTAATATATTGGCAATAAATCAATGAGTATTTCCGTTCTTCAGGGCGGGCTGCAGTCCACTATACAGGATTTAGGTCGGAATGGATATGCTCATTATGGTATTTCTGCTTCCGGTGCGGCGGACGCGGTTTCCTTAAGAATCGGGAACTTACTTGTTGGAAACCCCGAAGATTACAGTGGCTTGGAAATGACATTAACCGGTGGTGAATATCAATTTAATAAAGATGCTTTTATTGCCCTATCCGGTAGTGAATTTCACGCGAATCTTGATGGGGAACCATTTTCATTTCAACAGGGAGCATATATTCGGAAAGGTCAAATTTTACGTATCGGTGGGACGAAGAAGGGTGCTCGGTGTTACCTATGCGTTCGCGGTGGATTGGATGTACCCCAATATCTATCTGCGACAACAACCCATGTTATGTCTGGGTTAGGGGGCTTCAAGGGGAGATCAATCGAAAAGGGAGATGAACTTAAAATCGGCTCTATGAAGAAAGTTTCTCAACCAATATCAGTTAAAGAGTCACATGAAATAAATAATTATATCATACGTGTTACCAAAGGGTTGCAGCATTATTTATATGAAGAAAATACCTGGATCTCTTTTATATCCCAATCCTATACTGTTTCAGAAAAATCCAGCCGAATGGGTGTCCGGTTAAAAGGTAAGTCGATCCAATCTATTAAGGAAAATGAAATATTAACGGAAGGCATTCCCTTGGGAGCGATTCAAGTCCCCGGTGGCGGGGATCCCATTATTTCATTTGTGGAACACCAAACCACGGGCGGCTACCCGAAAATTGCCAATGTTATTACGGCGGACTTGTGTAAAGTCGGTCAGTTGAAACCGGGTGATTCATTCACATTTCAATTGGTTTCTATCGAGGAGGGTGAACGCTTGCGACTTGCTCAGGAATCATTTATTCAATCATTAAAAAACCATGACTAATACCACGGCCATACTTGTAACGCTCGTCTTTTATAAAATTGTTCTCATCTTGATCGGATTGTGGGCCAATAAGCGTACAAAATCCACATCCGATTATTTTCTTGGGGGACGAAAACTCGGTCCATGGGTAGCCGCCTTGAGCGCATCTGCATCATCATCATCGGCATGGACGCTCTTGGGCGTGAGCGGTGTGGCCTATTTATGGGGATTACCGGCGATTTGGTTATTCCCCGCCACCTTATCAGGATTTATGATTAATTGGTTTTATATCGCACCGAGATTGAGTGTCCACGGGGAAAAAGTAGGCGCCATCACATTAACGGACGTTTTAGCTACAGATGACAATGGTTTATCCATAAAAGAATTGCGATGGCTCGCATCGGTCATTATCCTCTTTTGTTTTGTTTTTTACATCGCCTCCCAATTCGACGCGGCAGGACAGTCTTTTCAATCCACTTTTGGTATGGATAAAAATATCAGTATTTTACTTGGTGCGGGGATCATTCTCATTTATACCCTTTTGGGCGGCTTTTGGGCTGTGAGTGTTAGTGATACGCTCCAAGGTATAATGATGGCTTTATCCGCTATAATTTTACCCATTGTGGCCGTTTCTCAAGCAGGGTTAGGCAATATTGTCGCAAGCTTTTCTGATCAATCCATTTTCAGTTCGCCTTCGGGGATGGGTGGTATTGTTGCATTGGGATTTATTTTAGGGACGTTAGGTATTGGTATCGGCTATCCGGGTCAGCCCCATGTGGTGAATCGATTTATGGCTATTAAACCAGGAGAGAAAGTTCGGCAAGGACGCATGATTGCTATTGGCTGGGCACTCATCATATATCCGGGTATGATTTTCCTTGGTTGGGCCGGGCGAATTCTCATGGACATTGCGGGCCACGAACAAATCCTCATTGTGATGGGAAATCAATTATTGCCCCCGGTATTGGCAGGCATCATCCTGGCGGCAGTTTTATCGGCCATCATGTCCACAGCGGACAGTCAATTGTTGGTGGCTGCATCCAGTGTGAGTCACGATTTAAAAAGCAGTGGAGAAGAATTCAGTTTAAATCAAACGCGGATCGTCGTGGCGGTCATTTGTGTTATCTCTGTTTTTATGGCCATTTTTGTGGATAAAAGTATCTACAGTCGCGTGCTGTTTGCTTTTTCTGCGATGGGCGCAGCTTTTGGCCCGTTGCTCATTGGCAGGATGCAGGGCGGCGTGCCAAAAATCAATGCAATCGCGGCCATGGCGGTGGGCTTTTTCGGGACGTTATTTTTCTATTATTCTGATATGAAACCTGAAGGCAATCCTTTGGAACGGTTGATCCCTTTTGCTTTGGCATTTATTATTGTCCAAATGGGTAGGAAAAAAGAATGATGGATATTAATTCAGATATGGGAGAAATCAACCGCTTGTTAGATGACGGTACTTATGAAAAACTTATGGAGTATGTCACTTCTATCAATGTGGCTTGCGGCGGTCATGCAGGCGATGAGACTATGATGGCAGCAATGGTTGCCTTGGCAAAGGAAAAGGGTGTTAATGTAGGCGCCCATCCTAGTTATCCTGATAGAGAAAATTTTGGACGAATTGATATGAATATGGATGCCAATGAACTTTTAAATACCGTTCGGGACCAGATTCAGTTATTAGTTGATATAGGTACAAATAACGGAGTTAACCTATCACATGTAAAAGCGCATGGTGCACTATATAACAGGGCCGTAATAGATGAAGATATTGCACAGGCCATTGGCGAAGCCATTATTCAAGTGGATCCATTATTAAAAGTTATGGGATTGGCAGGGTCTAAGATGTTATCTGTATTTGATGGTTTGGGATTGGATACCATGGCAGAGGCTTTTGCTGATCGTTCTTATGAATCGGATGGAACATTGCGAAATAGAAAATATGATGATGCATTGATTACTGATCCGAATAAAGCTGCATTACAGGTAAAAAATATGGTGGAAGGCACAGTAATTTCTTTCGAAGGAAAGGCCATAGAAATGAATGCACAAACGATTTGTATTCATAGTGATACGCCAAATACTGTGGCGATTGCTGAGGCAGTGAGGGAAGAAATTAAAGGGGGGGGGGAGCAAAATAAATATTTTAGGTGAGTTAGAAAAGGAAACAACATGAAACAACTAATAACAATTTTACTGACACTTAGCATTGGGTTTGCCCAATCCTTATCGAAGGAAGAAAAGCAAATTGGATCCTATATCGACAATCATACCAATGAAGCCATTGATCTGGTAGAAAAGGTAGTTAACATCAATAGCGGTACCCTCAACATGGAAGGGAATAAAAAAGTCGGGAAAATCTTTCAGGCTGAATTGGATAAACTGGGATTTAAAACCTATTGGGTCACTTACCCTGATGATGTGAAACGATCTGGACATTTGTTTGCAGAAATGCGCGGTGGAAAAGGACAAAATATACTCCTCATCGGCCATTTGGACACGGTGTTTGAACCGGATCACCCTTTCCAGAAATACACTCGAAAAGGGGATATAGCTTACGGTCCCGGTGTTTCAGATATGAAGGCAGGAGATGTGTCCATGATTTATATCATGAAAGCACTAAATCATGTGGGCTTTTTGAAGGACTTAAACCTCACATTGGTATTTATCGGCGATGAAGAAAAAATGGGTGCACCTCCGGCAATCGTGAGAAAAGAACTTATTGATGCAGGGAAGTGGGCCAACATCGGCTTGGGCTTTGAAGGTGCCGGAGGCATGAATACGGGTACCATTGCCCGACGGAGTTCATCATCCTGGTTGTTGACCACGACAGGGATTCAAGGTCATTCATCTCAAATATTTAAAGACCATCTTGGTTATGGGGCCATATTTGAAGCATCACGTATTTTGAATGCATTTCGGGAAGAATTAGCGCCGGAAGAGTATCTCACATTCAACCCCGGGACGATTGTAGGCGGCACCGATGTGAACTATGATCCGGTGAATTCGAAAGGTACCACATTTGGCAAAACCAATGTGGTGGCTCAATCGGTCACAGTCCATGGGGGAATTCGCACTATTTCAATTTCCCAATTTGAAAATGCCATGAAAAATATGAAAGAAATCGCTACTCGAAATTTGCCCGGAACCACAGCGAATATCAAATTTAAAACCAGTTATCCGCCTATGGAACCGACAAAGGCAAACTATGCTTTATTGGACCAAATGGAAGCAGTAAATCTTGCCTTGGGTTATGGGAAACTGGAAGCACTTGATCCCAGCAAGCGCGGCGCGGCGGATATTTCTTTTGTGGCGCCTCATGTGGATGCATCCTTAGCGGGCATGGGTCCCGATGGGTTTGGAGGCCATTCTGAGAATGAAGGACTTGATTTACTATCTTTCCCGAAAACGACTACGCGAGCAGCCATTTTAATTTATCGTTTGACTCGATAATTAAACTTTCGAAAAAGTGAGGGTGAGTTCAAACACCATTCCTTTCTATACCATCTCATTTATTTTCCTATTAAATTCTGTGCCAAGCCAATTAGGTGGATTTGTATCAAGGGCCTTGAGGAGGGTCATATATGTCTAATTTTTTCGAAGAATTAAAACGCCGTAAAGTATTTAGGGTAGCAGCATCATATGCTGTAGTTGCTTTTATCATAATGCAACTTGTAGAAATTCTTTTTCCGATGTTTGACTTTCCACAGTGGACACAGCAATTCACAGTAATAATTGTTTTACTGGGTTTTCCAATAGCAGTAATTCTGAGCTGGGTATTTGATAAAACACCACAAGGTTTTGTTAAAACAGATTTTAAAGATATAGAAGAGATGGGTGGAATGAAGGTTAAAGTTGATAATAGTCCGTTCTATAAACGAAAACGTAATATTTTTCTATTATTTGGTGTTATAGGTGGTGTTATGATTGGTCTATTTGGCGGAAATAGAATTAGTAATCCAATAATCACCAATGACAAGGATTTAACTAAATTGGCCATCTTACCATTTACTAATATTCGTCAGGATAAAGAGAATGACTTTTTAGGGTTTGCTCTTTCAGATGAAATTATTAATCGACTTGGATACTTAAAATCGATTGTAGTTCGACCATCAGGATCTGTTAGAAAATATCAAGGAATTGAGGCAGATCTCAATCAAGTTGGTATTGATTTAGATGTAGAACTAGTGCTTACGGGCAGTTATCTCCGTGAAGGTGACCAATTAAGGCTTAGTACAGAACTAATTGATCTCAATAAAAATCAACGGTTGTGGAATAAAACAGTTCAAGTTGACTATAGCAATATTTTTGAGATTCAAGAAACTGTTTCTAGAGATATTGTCGAGGGGCTAAAATACAATTTAGAACCTGATGAAGAAGAAAAATTACAATCAGATAATGTTGATCCTTTAGCTTATGAATTATATTTAAAAGCCAAAGAGATGCGTTCAGATAATATTCCGAAAATGGAAATTAAAATTCAACTTTTTCAAGAGTCTATTAAAATAGATTCAACTTTTTCTGATAGTTGGGCAGCGCTTGCTAGTTTTAGCGTCAACGTTGCTCAAGCTACAAAAAAAGGTGAATATTATATCAATTTATCCCATTATGCCTTACAAAAGGCCATCTCACTTAACAATGAATCATTAATATCAATATTAGCTGGGACTGGACTTTATTCAGAAACAGGTGACGTTGAAAAAGCTACTGAGTTAGCTATTAAAGGTATGAAATTATCTGGAGGAAAATCTGGAAATGGTAGTTTAGGATATGCTTTGCGATATGCTGGATTGATGAATGAATCGATAGAATTATATGATATATCCTCAAAACTAAATGAATCAACTCAAGCACGTGGAGGTAATGCGATCCAATTAGGAAAATCTCATATTTATCTCGGAAATATAAATAAAGCAATTGAGATAATGCATAAAGGCGCAAAGTTAGTTAAAGATGGAAGTGGAACTGCCCCGGTAATGCTGATCTATGAGGGAGTTCCTTATCTTTATACAGACATTCCAACTAAAGCGTATCCCTATTTTGATTATATATCAGAAGTTGATCCCAATAATACGTGGTCAATTATCGGTCAAACATATAAGGCATTAACATCAGGGAAAATTGATGAAGGTAAAAAACTTCTTTCATCACTTGAGTCGCGAAATATCCACGATTCGGAAATGATTTACAGATTTACACATTTTTATCTAATGATAGGTGAAGAAGAAAAAGCATTAAGTGCACTTGAGCGTTCTATTGATAGAGGGTTTTTCTGCTATCCTTACATTAAGTCAGATTTGCTCACAAAACCCATTCATAATAATCCAAGATTTAAACAGATACTCGAAAAGGCTAAGATTAGACATGAGCTATATGAAAAAAGATTCGGCGAAAAAATAAGATCATTATTAGGAATGGCTTAATGACATTATTTGAAGAATTAAAGCGTCGTAAAGTTTTTAGAGTCGCAGGAACTTATGCTGTTGTTGCATGGATATTAATGCAAATCGGTGAGGTGACATTTCCAGCATTAAACATCCCGGAATGGGTAATGTCCACCTTGGTCGTGATTTTATTGGCCGGATTTCCCATCGCTGTAATCTTCGCATGGATATTCGATAAAACGCCACAAGGATTTATCAAAACTGATGCGGTGGACTTTACACCCGTTCAATCAGATTCAAGACTATGGTTTAAAAAGAAAAAAAACTATTTTGCGATGGCCGGAATATTTCTGGGATTCCTGATCGGAAGTTTTGGGCCAAAATTATTGTCCGGGAACCCGGATCTATCCGTCAAAAATGAAATACAAAAACTGGCAATCCTGCCATTTTCTAATATAAGACCCGATACAGAAACGGACTTCTTGGGATATGCCCTTTCGGATGAAATCATTAATCGGTTGGGTTATTTGAAATCACTTATAGTGAGGCCTTCTACGGCGGTGCGCCAATACCGAGGAATGGAGGTTTCACCGGAAAAAATCGGTGAAGATTTAGAAGTAAACTTAATCCTAACAGGCAGTTATTTAAGAAACGCCAACCGCTTACGCCTCAATACGGAATTAATGGATATTCGCAGTAAGGAACTCATTTGGCAGAAATCCATGACTGTGGATTATAATGATATTTTTGCCATACAGGATAGTGTTGCCGGGGCCGTTATTCATGGATTGAAAGGCCAATTATCAAATGAAGATAAAATTAATGAAAAAGAAATTGCGCCAAAGGACCCTAAAGCCTATGAATTATATTTAAAAGCAAAGGCGATCAATCCAGTTGTTATTGGAGATTATCGACGCCAGGTATCTTATTTAAAACAATCTTTAGATTTGGATGAAGAATTTGCACCTGCGTGGGCTCAATTAGGGTTTGCATATCATAGATTAGGAAATTTTGGAGTTGATTTAAAAACAAATGCAGTTAATGCCGAGTCAGCTTTTTTACAAACCCTAAAAATCAACCCTACAAATAGACAAGTTTATGGTCTATTAATTCAGTTTTATACTGACCAAAATAGACTAATTGAGGCATACAGCTACGGAAATAAAGGTTTGCATCTTTATCCAAATGATTCACGTATAATTGGATATTTGGGGTATGCAGTTAGGTATGCTGGTTTACTCGAGGAATCAATACGATTTACTGATAAATCAGTACAGTTAGAATTTGACTCTTATGAAAAGACTAGACTACTAAACGATATTGCACGGGGATATTTTTATTTAGGTGATTCTGAATTAGGTCGAAGAAAATTTGATGATTTAATTAATTTTATGAAGGAAGAAGAAATAGAAATCCCTTCATATTTGATATTCTATGATGGTATGTGGGATCTATATGTCAATAATAATCAAAGTGCTTATGACAAATTTGACATTTTAATGGAACTTGACCCGACACAAATTTTTTCTAAATATGGGCAGGTTTATAAGAATATATTACAAGGAAATCGATCTAAAGCTCTTAAAATAATAGATGAATTAAACAAAATAGTTATCTATGATGGTGAACAATACTATCGTTTTATCCAATTTTATGCAATGCTAAATATGCCGGAAGAAGCGATTGAAAAAATGAAGGGCACATTGGCCAGAGGATTTTATCCCTATCCCTATTATCAATCGGATAAATTTTTGTATAATATCCGGAGCGAACCGGGGTTTCAAGAAGTCCTCAAACAGATCAGGGGCAGACATATAGAATTCAAAACACTTTTTGAAAGCACCATGGATAAATCGTTATTATCAGAAGTCTCATCGAATTAAATGAGCTTCTTCGACGAACTCAAACGCCGTAGAGTTTTCCGAGTCGCCTCATCTTATGCGGTAGTGGCATTCATCGTCATGCAGTTGGTGGAAATCATATTTCCCATGTTCAATTTCCCCCAATGGACGCAGCAATTTATCGTCATCGTAGTTCTAATTGGTTTTCCCATTGCGATTATTCTCAGTTGGGTCTTCGACAAAACACCTCAAGGTTATATCAAAACGGATGTGGTTGATCCTGCTGGTGTGTCTCCAACTGGAGAAGTAACACCTTTCTATAAAAAGAAACGAAATTGGTTTTTAGTCTTCGGTGTAACGGCCGGCGTGTTGATTGGGCGAATCGGTGGTACGGAACAACCGGAAGAAACCATCCATGAAAAATCCATTGCTGTCTTGCCATTTGAAAATTTGGGTCAAGCGGTAGATGACGAATATTTCGCTGATGGGATGACAGAAGATATCCTTACTGAATTATCAAAAATCAAGGATCTACTGGTCATTTCCCGGACTACCATTATGAAATATAAAGATACTAAAAAGACATTGAAAGAAATCGGTAAAGAGTTGGGTGTGGCCAATATACTTGAGGGCAGCATTCGCCGCGTGGAGAATCGTGTTCGCATTACGGGCCAGTTGATTAATGCGTCCAATGACCAGCACTTATGGGCGGAAAAATACGATCGAAACATCGAAGATATTTTTGCAGTCCAGGATGAGGTAGCCACTGCCATCGCCAACGCACTACGGATTGAATTATCCGATGAAGAAGTGAAAATGATATCGACTTCCCAAACAGAATCGGTGGAGGCATATGATCTTTATATGAAAGGACGGTCATTAAGTTATTCCTATGAAATACCGAAAATCAAAGAAGCGATCAAATATTTTAAAGAGGCAATAAAGATTGATCCCAATTATGCACTGCCCTATGCTGGTGTAACAAAATCGAGGACCTTGCAATACTATTTTCAGTTTATGGATAGCGAACTAATTTCTGGGGCTTTAGAAGAAGCTAAATCGTATGCTGAAAAAGCCGTTTCTCTTGGCCCAAATGAGGCTGAAACACATTTCGCTATGGGTTTTTATTTAAACGCGGTTGGAAGATATGACTTGGCCTTTACCAGTTTTAAAAATGCAATTTTCCTGAATCCCAGCCATGCCCATGCCCATGATGAAATAGGTGACGTTTATCTTTATAATTATGGTGATTTTAACCAAGCGCTTTCATGGTATGACAAAGCCTTAAAGCGTGACCCTGGGTTAGTTCCATCCAAATGGTTTGGTGTCGAAATTCATTTGAGAAAAGGCCAAGTTAAAAGGGGACTGTATTTGGTAGATCAAGCATTAATAAACCATCCAAATGTTCTGCAATTGTTGACATTAAAGCATACGGGACTTATGATGGCGGGTCACTATCAAGAAGCCTATGAATTTATATTAAGCAAAAATGAAATATATACATATGAAAAAAGGATGTTGCAATATTACCAGGCTTTAGGACTTTCATTTCTTTCGCTCAATCGAATGGACGATTTAGATGATGTTATTTTAAAATATGATAAAATTCCGAATGCTAACCTGGCGCACAATAAAGAGTATTTAAGGCTTCTTAAAAACTTTAAAGAAGAAAACTTTAAAGAAGTAATCGGCGGTTTTGAAGCGTTAAATAAATCATATATTGTGACAGGTAGGGGTGGCGAAAGACGGACGCTGTCAGATGTTTTTTATTATTGGCGGGCAAAATCATTTTTGGAATTGGGTGATTTCCACAGTGCATTAAAGGAAACATACCGGTTTAGAGCCGCTAATAATGAATCTACAGTTTCTTTGGTTATAGACCATTATTGGCCTAAACAATTCTATTTAAAAGGATTGGCATATGAAGGACTGGGCGATGAACGAAATGCCCGTGAAAGTTATAAAGATTTTTTAAAAGTATGGTCCGAGGCGGATGATGATTTACCAGAAATTATCGATGCTAAAAAACGATTGAAAGATTTGGGGTGGGCATCGTGAGCTTCTTCGACGAACTCAAAAAACGCAAAGTGTACCGCACGGTAGCCGCTTATGCTGTGGTGGCTTTTGTCATTATGCAAATCATCGAAATTGTCTTCCCCATGTTCGGCATCCCGGACTGGGCCGGCCGCATGATTATCATTCTTTTATTTCTGGGACTTCCCATCACCATTGTGTTCTCATGGATGTACGACGTAGGAGAAAAGGGCATGGCTCGCGCCAAACCCATGATGGTGGAAGGTGAAGCGGATAATCGCAGCATTTTTGCACGAAAGCGTTCCTGGTTTATCGGGGCAGTAACGGTTGTGGCTGTCATGCTGGGATATCAATCTTCAGGTACTATTTTCGGTTACAAATTTGGTAAAATCACTGACAACCGCCAATCCATAGCCGTGCTTCCTTTTGACAATATGAGCGAGGGCGAAGATGACGATTATTTCAGCGACGGCATCACAGAAGACATTATTACTTATCTTTCGAAAGTGAAGGGACTTAAAGTCATTTCCCGAACGTCTGTGATGCAATATAAGGATTCCAAAATGAATATTCGTGATATTGCCAAAGAATTGGGCGTAGCAAATATATTGGAGGGGAGCGTTCGCCGGGCTGGGGATCAAGTACGCATTACGGGCCAGTTGATTGATGCCAAAACAGATGAGCATCTCTGGGCCGATATTTATGATCGAAAAATTTCTGACATTTTTAAGGTACAGTCTGAAGTAGCAAAGACGATCGCATCCACATTAGGGGCGGAACTCACCGCTGATGAGGCCAAAGAACTGGCTAGCGCAAAAGAGATCAACCCCATGGCATATGACTATTATTTAAAATCTTACCTCCAAGCAAGTAGCAACAAAGATGCTATTGAACAGAGTATCCGGTATTTAGAAAAAGCATTGAATTATGAACCATCTTACATTGAAGCAATTACTACCTTAGCTGATTTGAATGGCTGGATGTATTTCTTAGGATTGGATAGAACCGATGCCAGGTTGGCAAATTATCGGAAATATTTAGAAATGGCCAAATCGATTGCCCCGGATGACCCTTTAGTCCTTCAATCAGAGGGAATATATTATTATCGAATATTTAGGGATTATGATAAAGCATTTGAATTATATGATAAAGCAAATTTAAACACAGCTGAATCACACGCACTCCAGGCATGGGTTCTTAGACGGCTCGGCCGGTGGGATGAATGTATTGAATATATTCTCAAAGCTATTGATTTAGATCCAAACCTTGCGGGTTATTATCGTGAGTTGGGAGGTACATACCTTGCCGTAAGTGAATTTGGTAAAGCCGTGGAGGCCCTCAATAAATCTATAGAACTTGTACCCAATGATTATGAAACCCATCTCAATAAAGCCAATTGGTACTATTTAACAGGCCAAGGTGACATTGAAAAATCCTACATTGCATTCGAAGAAGCTGAAGCGCAAGTAGGAAGGGGAAAATATGCATGGCAGTTAATTAACGTGGATATTTATGCAGCCGATTATGAAAAAGCCCATGAACGGTTAAATTCAATCCCCGATGAAGAATTAGTTTGGCAAACTCTTTTACTTTCTAAAAATATGGTCCGTGGACATTTATTATATCTTGAAGGGAAGCATAAAGAAGCAGCATCCTATTTTAAAAAAGCAGAAAATAAATATACACAATGGATTAACGATAAACCGGATGATATGAGAGGATATGTTGCCCTAAGTAAAGTGAAAGCATGGCTGGGAAAAAAATCTGAAGCCATAAAATACGCCCGAAAAACCACCGCCATTCTTCCTATTCAAAAGGATTATTTAGGTGGTACACGTCCGGTCAAAAATCTTGCCTATATTTATGCCACTGTTGGGGAAAATGAATTGGCCATAAAAGAATTGGAATTCCTTTCAACTGTAATGAATGGTTTTTATAAAGGAACGGTTGGTTTAGACCCTGCTTTTAAAGAAGTGAGAAAAGACCCTCGTATTATTGCCCTTTTAGAAAAATAATATTTTTCAATAATTAAAATATAATAGACAATGCTCGCAAAATTATTTGTCTCACTGCTAAACTTTTCACCTGCTCTCAAACGAGCCACCTGGAAGTGGTGGTACCAACGATTGGCTAACCGCGGCCGGGAAACAGATTGGTCCTTCATGAATTATGGATTTACGCCGCTCAATGGGTCGCCTAAACGTGAATTATTTCCAAAAGACGAACAGGACCGTCTCTTTATACAACTCTATGATTACGCCGCATCTCAAATTCCAATAGAGGGGTTGAAAGTCCTGGAAGTGGGTTCTGGTCGGGGAGGGGGCGCTTCATTCGTGACGCGATATCATAATCCATCAGAAATGACCGGGTTAGATTATTCTCAATCTGCCATTGAATTATCTCGAAGACTTCATAAAGATGTACCGAATCTTCAGTTTGTCCAAGGAGACGCAGAATCCCTGCCATTTGAAGATCATACGTTTGATGTGGTGATTAATGTGGAATCGTCTCACTGTTATGGTAATGTGGCAGCATTCATCAAAGAAGTGTCTCGTGTATTAAAGCCCGATGGATATTTCAGTTGGGTGGATTTACGGGGAAAGGACATGGTAGCCGAAACGGAATCAGCGTTTAATTTGGCTGAGCTTAACTTAATTCATAATGAAACCATTACGAAAGAAGTGATCCGGGCTTTGGATGAAATTCATGAACGAAAAATGATCATGATTGCTGATAATGTGCCCAAGGTTTTTCAAACCGCTTTTCGCGATTTCTCCGGTGTAAAAGATTCCAAGATCTACAATGCTTTTCAAGGGGGGAATGCCGTATATTTAGCCAAAGCGTTTCAAAAAGTCACCTTATAAAACACTGAAACGCTACTCCACCTATGTCACCCACTGATTTCCCCACCTTTGGCACTGAGCATATAGTCTATATGGGCGTCTGTTTGGCCATTTGGCTCGCACTCCCATTTATTGGTAAAAATTATCTTAGTCCTTCTCAACGGATTGGGGTTGCCCTTTTCCTGGCCGTATTCACCATTTTCCAGGAAGTACTTTTTGATGCATTTCAAATATATATTGATGATTTTTTTCTTGCAGATGACCTGTCACTCCACATGTGCGGTATTAGTTTATTTCTTACAGCTTTTGCCTTATGGAAAAAATCACAAGCTGCTTTTGAACTTGCCTATTTTTGGGGATTGGTGGGGGCACTTCAGGGCATTTTAACACCAGATCCCGCCCGTTGGCCATATGGTGATATTTCTATCTTCTGGAATTTTCTTTCCCATGGAATTATAATACTTAATGTAATCTGGCTTATTTGGGTGGATGGAATGCGCTGCCGAAAAGGATCGCTATTAAACACATTTCTAATTACCAATGGTGTCGTTTTTGTTATTAGCGTGGTGAATAAAATTCTTGGTGAGGGCGCAAACTATTGGTTCATTTGTGCCAAACCAGGTGGGGACAGTCCCTTTCTCATCGGTGAATGGCCCTATTATTTATTCACCTTTGAATTGGTGGGTTTTACCTTGATGGGATTGATTTATCTGCCCATGTGGATTTCTGTAAATCGTCAGGAAAAAGGAAGGTTTACACCATTCAAAACTGCGTAAGTTTGACATAGAAAATGTCCACATTATTCGGTTATTTCTTCCTCGCCTTAGGCGTATCCTTTATCTGTTCCACTTTGGAATCAGTTATGTTATCTGTTACCCATTCCCATATCGGTATCCTCGTTAAGACCAATCACCGTAGCGGAAAACTGCTTCAATATCTCAAGGATGATATTAATCGCCCCTTGGCGGCCATCCTTACTTTAAACACGATTGCTAATACAGTGGGTGCCACCGGTGTTGGTGCTCAAGCCATGCATGTATTTGGGTCAGGATCTGTTGCCATGGTATCTGGAATTCTGACTTTTTGTATTCTTGTTTTTTCAGAAATAATTCCCAAAACCATTGGGGCAACCTATTGGAAACGATTGGCCAGTCCCTCGGCATATATCATTCGGGTACTCATGATCTTTACATTTCCATTTGTATGGTTGAGTGAGGCTTTGTCAGCCCAATTGACTCCAGATGAAGATGAAATGAAAAAAGTCAGTAGAGAAGAAATTACTGCCATGGCAGAAATGGGTGAAGATGAAGGATCTATTGATGAACATGAATCGGATATTATTGAAAATTTATTTAAACTAAAAAAAATACCCATTGAAGATATTTTAACACCCCGATCCGTTATTTTTGCGCTCCGGCATAATGACATTGTTGGTAAAGTCATGGACGAGCATGAAGATCTTAATTTTTCACGAATTCCCATTTATAAAGAGAATATTGATAATATTATTGGTGTTGTTTATAAAGATACACTTTTGGAAACTATGGCTGATGATAATTTTGATAAAACCATGGCTGATATTATAGATCCTGTTGATACGGTTTTTGAGAAACAAACAGTAGAATCCGTTTTGAATAAATTTACAAAAACGCGATCCCATATATTTATCGTGAAGGACGAGTTCGGTGGTACCACCGGTATCGTAACGATGGAAGATTGTATCGAAACGCTTCTTGGGGTTGAAATAATGGATGAATCTGATGAAGTGGCGGATATGCGGGAATTGGCGAAAGATCAGTTACGACAAAAACGTCAATCGGAAGAAAATGGGGAGTAATTTAAAACGTACCCTCAATCCCTCTCTTTGAAAGAGAGGGACAAAATATATCACAATTTAATTTCGAAAAAATTAAAATAGTGTGAGTTTTTAAAAATCCCTCATTTCCATAGGGGAATTTCCCTCCTAAATTAGAGGCTTGTGAAAACTGCGAAACTCATACTCCTGACCTTCATTTTACTCTTTCTCACTGCTGGAGAGCGGCAGGTTAAATATTTTTTCACTGATCACGATTTCCTCACAGGTCACAATGTGCCCAAATCAGAGATCATAAATAAAAATCATGTTCGGGCAGAATATGACCAATTAGACCGCCTGATACTCAAATCACATATCAACCGCAGCGGTGATGTCTTATCCCAGGAACAGTATACTTACATTGATTCCAACACAGTCATGAGACAAAAAGATTTAGTGGACGAATCCGGCCATATCTTCTATCAGACTGTTTTTGGGCGAGAGCCTCAGTCCATTTCATATATCGAATGGGTATTTGGTGTGGATTCAGTTAAAAAATGGGATGATCGTTTTACCACATCGGATCTTAATGAAATGGATAAACCGGATAACTATCGTTTCTATGATGTGGATGCCTTTGAATATGGGGGGAAGGAATTGGATTATGATTCCCTGGGAAGGATGACGCGAGATGAATGGTTCCGACGGCCGGACAATAAATTCATGCATAAATTTCTTTATAAATTCTATGACGACCTCAATATCACCCACATGTTTGAATATGATTCAAACGGTGTACTTATCAAGGACGTAAAGCTGAGCCCCGATGGAACGGAAGCGGTATTATGGTTTACGGGACCGCCGGATTCCAGTGTACAAAACCATAGTACTGTGGCCTATAATCTGGATGGTGACTTGAAATGGGGATATATCAATTGGGTGGTTCCGGGAGAAACAGACAGTGGTCGGGTTGACCTCTCCGAAATCCTCAAAGGTGATTATACTATCATGCTTGAAAATGATAGTGTGTTGCGAGACAGCGCGGTATATGACATCCATTTTGATGGAAATGGGGTAAAAGGGTACATGGCAACCAAACGCACCATTCATCATGTGATTTACGATATAAGCCCACCTATCATGGTATTAGAAATGGATAAATATCTCAAGGATGTTTCATTGTCGTTTACATCAACCGAGCCCATTGTTTCGGCATTTATCGTTTGGGCACCTGATTCCAATTTTAACCATATTTCCGCTGATACCGTAATCCTGATTCACGATGAGATTATCCATACGGATCGCTTTAAACCGGTTAATCAAACGGATCTTGTGGATGGGATAATGTACGACCCGGAAATCTATGCATTTGATCGTGCAGGAAATTTATCAAGACCAGGGATTCGACAGGATGTGATTTATGATATTACACCGCCGGTTTTAGCCATCACGAGCCCATCACCTGGTGCGTGGGTAAACCATCAAGCACTGTCTATAAATACAAATGAACCCATTCAAACTTGGTCGGTTATGGCGGTATGGCAGGGGGGAGCACTTGACGAAGATGCACCCCATTCGTATACGTTTACAGATACAGTTCAATTAAATACTGAAAAGGATTTATCCGTTTATTTTCAACTAAATGACGGCAGTATATATGCATATTCAATCGTTGGTTCAGATTTGGCAGGGAATGTTTCTGATACAATTTCAATTGATTCGATCCATTTTGATATTACACCTCCTGTGCTAACCATGATCTATCCATTTAATGATGCGGCTATCAAAGAACCATCCGTGAGTTATGCGGTCAGTGAATTGCTTTTAGCTGGAGAATTCTTGTGGACAGGAATGGAAGGGACAGCAGATTCCCTTTCCCCCCATACTGTTACGCTTGTGGATAATGAATTATCATCAAAGGAGAAAATTCATATGCAATTGGAGAATGGACCCGTTTTGACGGATGGGTCCATCTATACAATTTTATTCACGGGTCAGGATTTGGCGGGAAATGAAAGCGATCCTGTTACCATTACGAATGTTTTATACGATATTACACCGCCAGTATTTACGCATACTTCGCCTGATTCCGGGTCCGCTTTGAACCATCAAGCCGTTTCATATGAAATTTCTGAAAACTTACATATGGGCACCATCATTTGGGAATGGACGATGGGAATAAAAGATTCGGATTCTCCTCATGTAGTAACTTTGTCTGATCTAGAAATGGAATCGGGTCTCCATGATAGTATCGTTTTGTCCAATATGCCCCAGCTCACAGACGGTGGGATTTATTCAATTCTCTTTACAGGCGCTGACCGTGCTGGTAATTTGGCGGATACTGTCATTGTTTCTGATGTACTTTATGATTACACACAACCGGAAATGGTCATTGAATATCCATTACCGAAATCCATCTCCAACACAACGGCCATGACCTATTCATTATCGGAAGATTTATTTGAAGGGCAATTCAAATGGATTTGGTTAGGTGGGGTGGAAGATACACTGGCGCCCTATACAGCAATCTTGACTCCTGAAGAAAGAAGTGGAGGGGGACATAGCCAAATTGAATTGGTGAATAATCCAACAGTGGTTGAGAACGCCCTTTACACCATGTCATTTTCAGGCCGTGATCGCGCAGGGAATAAAACTAAACGGGCATTTGTTCCCGGTTTGCAATATGATTTTACCCCGCCAGAATTGTCTTGGATTGGTCCAAAAGATGGGACTGCGGTGAATCATAAAAATGTTCATTATTCTAATAGTGAATTCCTGGATTCGGGTATAATCACTTGGACGTGGATCAACGGTATAGAGGATCCTGACAGGATTCATGCCATGGCATTGAGTGGTGACGAATTGAATGGCGCTGAATTTGCGCTCGGCGAAATTGCAAATGTGCCTCCGCTGGTGGATGGGGGAATTTATAATATTTCATATTTTGGATTTGATCCGGCGGGGAATGAGTCGAATCATATCTTTGTTGAAAATGTTCTCTATGATATTACCCAACCAGAGATTACAATGCTTTATCCATTGCCGCGATCCATTTCACGAACCAGTGCTGTGACCTACACATTATCTGAAGAACTGCATGAAGGAAAATTCAAATGGATTTGGCTCGGTGGTATAAAAGATACATTGGCACCTTATACTGCGATTTTGACAAAAGAAGAACGGGCGGCGGGTAAACATATAGAAATTGAATTGTCCAATAATCCCACCGTGGTAGAAAATGCACTATACACCATGACAATCAGCGGTACGGATCGCGCTGGAAATAAAACAAAACGGGGCTTTTTACCGGGACTTCAATATGATTTCACGCCACCGGAATTGACCATAATCAGCCCGTCTAATGGGGATGCAGTCAACCATAAACAGGTTCATTACTCCAATAGTGAACTATTGGCATCTGCCCAGATGATATGGCGTTGGACAAGTGGTGTTGAAGATTCCGGTTCGCCCCATATTATTAATCTAACTGATAAAGAACTATATGGTGCTGAAATTGGTCCAATAGAACTAACAAATCCACCAGAATTGGTTAATGGGGCAGAATATTCTTTGCTTTATGTTGCATTCGATCCGGCGGGTAACCAAAGCGACACTCTCAGCGTGGATAACATTGAATATGACATTACACCACCAACTATCGTATTCACATATCCAGAATCCAATATTTTTACTAAAGAAACAAAATTGAATTATGATGTGTCTGAGGATATTTATGATTTTAACATCGATTGGATGGGGAAAGGTATGCTTAGAGAATCCCACCCTGTTAATTTCAATCAACAAAAAGTATTCTCTGCAGGATCTTACAACTCCGATGATTTGGTGGTACCTGAATTGAAAGATGATTTTTCATATACAATCACATTAAATGGTAAAGATCGCGCAGGAAATGTGGCCACTCCGGCTGAGCTGACTGATATTAGGATCGATCTAACGCCGCCCGAATTCACCGCATTGTCCCCTCAATCCGGTGCTTTTATTAATCTTGTGAACATCGGGTGGACTTTATCAGAAAACATTGCCTCAGGCATAGTATCCTTTAGGCACTCTGGAGCAGATTTAACCCTAGAATCAGAATTAGTTGATGTTGAACTGCAATCAGGTGAAAGAATTCCGTCAGAACTCATGAACAAGGTCAAACTACGTGATGGAATGAATTATTCCATATCAATTATTGGGACAGATTATGCAGGGAATGTATCCGAGGCACTAACTGTAGATCAGGTCACTTACGATATATCACCTCCAGACATGATCACAGCTCTACCAAAATCTGGTAGTTTTGTTAATCTTGTCGATGTTATCTACGCTAGTAATGAGCCCTTAATCGCCGGTCAAATGATTTGGATTGACATTTCAGGGGAAACACAGTCATTCGATCTTCGTTTAGAAGATATATCACAAGGTAAGAACACTTTAAAGGATTATGGTATAAAACCCACGGAAGGTGTACGATATCGGATTTTGATAAAGGGAACAGACCGAGCAAATAATATTTCCACATCCGATACAATAGAAAATGTCCTTTTTGATATTACACCACCACAATTGGTTATTCAATCTCCGACATCAAATGGACCTGTGAATCATACCAAACTGTCTTTCAATATCAGCGAAAGAATTGAAATGGGAACCATTCGATGGGAGTCTGTTGAAGGGAATGATCCTGAATCGCCTCATATACGACCTATTCCAGCTGATCAGTTGGAAGATGGATCGTACCAAGACTTTATATTTAAGTCACCACCTGAGTTGGTTGATGGGGTCTCCTATAAGATCGTCATTGAAGGTACGGATTATGCAGGAAATAAATCACTACCCATGGCTGTCGATTTAGTTCTCTATGATACGACACCACCAAAATTTGTAGATATAAAACCTATTGACGACGATTTCATTCGAGAAGCGGATATTACTTATACCCTCACTGAAGACCTAGCTAATGGTAAAATCTATTTTGATTATGTGGGTGGTACAGATGATCCCAAGACAACGCATATGATTACACTTGCAGGAAGTAAAAAAGAGCAGGGCGTACGAGGAGGTAAACTACCTTTTTCATTTGTTCAATTAGTCAATGGGGCCATCTACAATATCCGGTTTGAAGGGCAGGATGCTGCAGGAAATTCTGTTCCTGAAGCTGTGATTAAAAATATAAATTTTGACAATGAAGTGCCGGTGGTTAGCATAATCTCACCTTTGAGTGAATCCTATATCAATGAACCATCAATTCTTTATAATCTTTCTGAAAATTTGATTAGTGGAAAGATTATTTTAACTCGTGTATCCGGAAAGGCTGATAAAAATTCTCCACATAGTATCACATTAACTGATAACGATAGGATAGCTGGGGATAATGCAATATCCGGTATAAAATGGGTTGACGGTACAACGTATTCATTAGCCTTCTTATCTGCGAATGACAGAGCGGGAAATTCTGCTAAACCCATAAAAATAAATAAAATATCATATGATGCTACTCCGCCATTTATTAGCATAGATAACATAAATAATAATAAACATATAAGATATAACACATTAAGTTATACATTAAGTGAATCTTTATTAAATGGTACTATTACATTTACCCAAATCGGGGGTACAGCCGATCCACGTTCCCCTCAAAAGATTGAACTCACCGACACTGAATTGAAAATGGGTGATTTTATCAAAAAAGAATTGGCCAATGGACCTAGTTTGGTCAACGGCGCCATCTATGATATTACATTCACGGGTGCAGATCCTGCCGGGAATAAGGCAATTCCAATCAATATCTCGAACGTGAACTTTGATAACGAACCGCCTGTAATGTCCATCAGCCGACCGATTGACTCTGAGCAAATTAAAACCACTATTATTTCTTATATGTCCAACGAAGTTCTTGAGAGCGCAACCGTTATTTTTGAGCAAACCAGCGGAACAATCGATATAACATCTCCTCACAATATTTCATTGACCGGTATGGAATTGACTGATGGAGTCCATTCTGATTTTGACTTAGGAATCACATCACAATTAGCCGATGGAGGTCGTTATAGCGTATCCATCGAAGCGGTTGATAAAGCGGGAAACCCAGCTAAAATCACGCCAATAAGTGATGTCTTTTTTGATATACTACCACCTGACCTATCTTTATCTACACCGGTATCAGGTTCCCATGTCAATATTCCTAGAGTGAGTTATTCTACCTCAGAAGAAATGGGTAATGGAAAAATGATCTTCACCCGAACAGGCGGTGCAGAAGATCCCACAAGTCCTCATGAGATCGATCTGACCGGGAACCGATTGAAACAGGGAGATCATTATGAGGAATCATTCAATAATGATGTTCAACTGAAAGATGGCAGTATTTATACCATTCAATTTTCCGGAGAAGATTTAGCAGGAAACGTGGCTATAAATGTTTCTGCAGAGAATATCACCTTTGATACTTCACCACCAGTAATAGTGATAAATGAGCCAACTGCGAACGGATTTTATAATCAAGTAATGTTAGACTATGAATTAAATGAAACATTGGTATCTGGTAAAATAATCCTGGAAAGGAGGGGTGGAGCAAATGATCCAATGAGTCCACATGAGATTGCGCTTTCGAACGATCAATTACTTCCTGGAAAGAAATCAGATTTCCTTATTAATACACATACAAATTTGATCAGTAATACCACATATAATATTCGTATTGAAGGTCAAGACATGGCAGGTAATATGGGGAAATCACTCGAAATAGCCGGCGTGACTTTTGATGATATTCCGCCTGATATTTCTGTCACTTCTCCGGCCCCGGATTCCTATATAAACGAGACCATTCTTGGTTTAAGAACAAATGAAGTGCTTTCAGAAGCTAAAATTGAATGGATTTGGGTGGATGGGAATCCAGACCCTGCAGGAACCCATGAATCAAAAATGATAGGCGATCAGCTACAGGATGGAGATTATCCAGAAGTGAAATTTGATCCACCGCCGACCTTAATCAGTAGCGCAAGGTATCGAGTAGTTTATACGGGGACAGATCGGGCAGGAAATACTTCAACCTATGCGTTGGGTACCCTATTTTATGATAACAAACCGCCAGAGATTTCGATGTTATTTCCAATAGAAAACGGATTTACCAATGCGAATGAAGTGAGTTATGAGTTGAATGAACCGCTTCTCATGGCCAATTTGATTTGGACACCAATAGATGATGCCGAAACCATTTCTATTGATTTAGCCGGCGACGAATTAAAGCCCGGTATATTTACACAAGCAACATTGGCAAACCAATCAGAATTGTCTGATGGTACTGTATATAATCTTTCTATAACAGCAATTGATCGGTCGGGGAACGAAGCAGAAATATCATTGGTTAATCATGTGACTTATGATAAAACCAAACCCAAGTTTACACAGGTGTTTCCAACAACCAGTTCTCGGGTGAATTCACAAATCTTAAAATGGAGTGTAAATGAAGAACTGGTCAGCGGCAAATATACCTGGATACATATGGGCGGGAATGCGGATCCGGCTGCACCCCATACTTTTGAGCTCACACCTGATTTTTTCCCCATAGGGGACTATGATAATTCTACGCTACCGGACTTAGAATTAGTGACGGATGCCATGTATCGAATTACACTTGAAGGAACGGACAGAGCAGGGAATACAGGGAAAAAATTTATTATGAGCGTGGTGTATGATGCTGTTCCGCCAACATTGGAAATAAAATACCCCGAATCCAATACGGCTGTCAATCATCTTGATGTGGCCTATCGCATTTCAGAAGGATTGAGTACGGGACAATTTATTTACACGCGTGTGGGTGGTGAGCCGGATCTAAACTCACCTGTCACGTTTAACTTAACTGGGAATGAACTTGAAACTATTTTTGAATCGCCTAAAGTACCCAAGAATCCACCCATATTACAGGATGGATCTATTTATAATATTATCTTTGAGGGTGTTGATTTGGCAATGAATACATCAACATCCAATATGATTGACAGTGTAAAATATGATGTCACCCGTCCTGTTATTACAATTCATAATCCACAATCAAAATCGAATTTAATGGGTGTAGAAATATCCATTGAAATCAGTGAAGATTTAATGGATGGAAAAATGGTTTGGACCCGCACCGGTGGACTAAAGGCCAAAATTACGCGGCAAAAAATACCCCTTTATAATGAATATCTGACCAAGGGGTTGCATCCTCAGGCCAAATTACCCATGGATAAAACACTAAGTGCCAGCGTTATTTATTCACTCTCCGTAGAGGCGCAGGATTACGCTAAAAACCTGGCAGAGCCGGTCAGTGTAGAAGGAATTGAATATATCAGGAATATGGCAGGGCATTGGTACTATAAAGGCCAAATAATTGAAGTTATCTGGGTATTCGAACCTGACGAATCTGGTATTAAGGGTAATTTTATGCAGGGTCTGTCAATGGGAACAAAAATCAGTGATCAGGAAAAAGGAAAATTTGAATTTGATTTTAGTAAAAAACCTTGGGTGTTGATGTTGGAAATGGATAATCCACAGAAGAGTAGAATTAGTCTAATGGAATTTTTGGATAATACACACATGCGTGTCGTTACAGGTGAGAAAAAACCTCGAAGCTGGCAGGATGGTGAAGTGATGGAATATGAGTGGCGTCCCGAGTAGGTACGGTGCGGATTATTCGATGATAAAAGATAATTCCTCTTTATATTCGCCGGCTATTTTCATATGATATTTGAACAGGAGAATTTTAATTATGGCTAAGAAACAGAAAAGTTTTGCCGAAAAGGTCGTCAAACACGGCGGAAAAGAAATGGTGCACGTTAAATATGTTAAAAGTGTTGCTTCAAATAAAGAAGGATACTGGCGATTTAATGAATCCATGATTTCTATGGAAAAGGGAGAAAGTTTGGCAGCTACCCTCAAACGGATGGATGATGAAGCAAATTTAGCGGATATAGAAATGTCACCGGCAGTTGAAGTTGCAGAAGAAATACCGGAAGTTGTTGTCGAAACCACGGAAGCAGTTGCAGATGAAGCATCCCTAGAAGAGGTAATTCCCGAGAAAGGTGAAGAACAAGTAGAAGAAGTAACTGAAGAAACACCAGCTGAAGCAGCAGCCGAAGCTGTTGTGGAAGAAACGGCAGTAGAAACTGTAGAAGAGGAATCAGTAGAAGATTCAATTCCCGAGAAAGGTGAAGAACAAGTAGAAGAAGTAACTGAAGAAACACCAGCTGAAGCAGCAGCCGAAGCTGTTGTGGAAGAAACGGCAGTAGAAACTGTAGAAGAGGAATCAGTAGAAGATTCAATTCCCGAGAAAGGTGAAGAACAGGTAGAAGAAGTAACTGAAGAAACACCAGCTGAAGAAACACCTGAAGCTGAGTCCACCGAAGAAAAATCTGAATAATTAATATTTGTAAGGTTAAAATTATTAATTATATCTGGAGAGGTGGCCGAGTGGCTTAAGGCGCACGCTTGGAAAGCGTGTGTACGTTAATAGCGTACCGTGGGTTCGAATCCCACCCTCTCCGCACAATCCCCCTCGACAAATAAGCGTGTGTGTTGTACTATTTAGTTAAACGTAATTATAGGTAATAATAGGTATTTATGTACAAACTATGTACAAAAATTAGGCCGATACCTTTCCACCATTACCATTTCCGTTAGCACTATGAACATTTACATGATGGAAGTAGGTACGAGAGATCACATTTTTCTTGTTGGCCATTAAATAGCCCTATTCCTGGGGCTTTTTTGTTTGTGGGACAATTCTTTACTATATAAAAAGGTCTTAGATGAATCGTTAAGTTTTTGGTGTTGTCACGCTTTGGTGTATGAAGTAGATTTTATGCAAGAACCATTTATATCAACATGGGACAAAGTGGTAAGTGGCATAAAATAATTTAAGAGGATTATGAAAACTCAAATTTTTAGAATATCATTATTGACTTTTATTTCTATCAGAGTTTTACTTGCTCAAGTTAATACTGAATCCATGCGTAAAGAAGATGCTGGGGAAGGTTTTGAGAACACTTTGGGCTTTGAATTTGGTTTTGAGAAATCTGATCAGGAAGTTATGGAGATTGCAGGTGAATATAGGATCGATTATTTCTCCTCTGGGGGTATACATTCCTTTTTAGTCCTTAATTATGAGAATGGATATGAAAAAGAATCATCTGAAAAAAACATCATTGTGAATAAAGGATTTGGGCATCTAAGAATCACTAAGAATATTTCATCAGACTTATATATTGAATTATTTTCACAATTTGGTTTTAATGATTTTCTATTGATGAAAGATCGAAAATTATATGGTTCAGGTTTAAGATATAAAGTTTTCAGTAATGATAAACTGAATGCATTTATTGGAGTTGGGGGAATGAAAGAAAAGGAGCAGTATAGTTTAGACACTGAAAATTTTAAATCGCTTTTCAGATCGACCAATTATTTTACATGGAATATAACTCTAAGTGAGAATGCAACATTAAATAGTACAGTTTATTATCAGTTGGATACTTCTAAGCCAAAAGATCATAGAATTTTATACGATGGTGATTTTGAATTTGAATTAAATGAAAAATTTACTTTTACATTTACGCTGAACTATAGATATGACAATGATCCCCATGGAACTTTAGGTAAAACTTATATTCAAGTAAGTAACGGAATTGAATTTAGTTTTTAAGAAGTAATTTCTGTAAAATCTTGGAACGAAGATGGTTCGGTTAAGGAATGATTAAATGAAACGCCTCTGGCTCAAATAGCCTCCTCACGGGGACTTTTTTGTTTATAAAAGTTCTTTATTAGTAGATAATTCTGTGTAAATTATATCATGAATCGTATTTGGTCAAATCTCTTCCTTTTCCGGCAGAATTTCATTCACTTATAGGAGTGAATTATGATAAAGATAAAAATGTTTTTTGAAATTGAGTATTCCAAAAAAGTAATCACTTGGATATTTACCGGTTTATTTCTTTTGACTTCAGCGCTATTTGCTGAAGAAAAGAAAGGAGATCGCCTGGCGGGTAAAACCAATGCCAGCCGACTGTATAAGGGAATGGCAGATGATGGTCCAACGAGTACTTTTTTTAACATCAACAGATGGTCGATGAATGTGGAACACCAGGGTTTCTTCCAGTGGAATGGTACTAAACATGGTTCTGCCGGAAACTATCCCAAAGAGTTGGGAAATGTTTTTTTTGCTGAAGGCATTTTATGGGGCGTAAAAGTGACCGATAAATATGGTGTAGATGCCGATGGACAGCTTTTGACAGATGGCTCAGGGGGCGGAACCCCCAGGATTCGTGTGAATGGATCCATGTACAACACTGGTCTTAAATCCGGTAAAGTCCTCCTTGATGTCAACGGTCGGATTAAATCCACAGGTTACTCAGAAAACTGGCGCGACCAGCAAATCTGGCGTGTGAGAAGAGATTGGAATACTGCTGATCTTACTTCAGACGTAGCGATTACTAAGAATATTGTCGACTCAACGGTTACTGCGGCGCAAATTGAAGCGACCAAGGTTCAATACAAACACGATTGGGATGAATGGCCCACAAGTGAAGGCGCTCCTTATGAAGATGTGAATGGTGATGGAACTTATACGGCTGCTGCATGGGATGGCACAAAATGGATTGGCGATATTCCAGGTGTTCTTGGCGCAGACCAAACCATTTGGCTGGTCGCCAATGACCTGCCAGATGAAGATGATCCAAATGGGCAGGGGCGAGCAACCAGTGTATCCGAAAACGGTTGGGGTTCACCTCCAATTGGCTTTGAGATGCAGCTTACACTTTGGGGTTATGACTTGCCGGACACCAACCCCCTCTCGAGTACCATTTTTAAAAGAGCTAAGATAACCTATGTCGGTCTTCCTGGCGGACCTGCCGATGCGAAGTTAGATACGGTATACTTTTCACAGTGGATAGATCCTGACTTGGGAGTACATACAAATGACTATGTAGGCAGTGATACCACATTAAATCTTGGGTACGCATATAATTCTACTACATTTGATGCAACGTTTCAAAATACATATAACAGCGCCGTCCCGGCAGGTGGCTATGACTTCCTCCAAGGACCGAAAATTGATTCTAATGGAGATGGCACTAAAGATAAAACATTAGGAATGTCTAGTTTTACATACTTCGCCGCAGGTTCCTCAGTGAGTGATCCAAACACAAGAGTATATGTTGGTACATTGCAGTGGTTTAACCTGATGGAAGGGTTTTTACCCCGACCGGAATATCCAACCCAGAGTCCATTTGTGGATCCACTTACGGGTCTAGCTGAAAAACGTGTTTTGGCGGGTGACCCGATAACACGCACCGGCTGGATTGATGGTATTGTTTTACCCGCTGGCGACCGTCGTATGGTGATGACCGCAGGGCCGTTCCAGATGAAACTCGGGGAGACCCAAGAAATTGTTGTAGGTATAATTGGTGGCATTGGCGGTGATAACCTCACCTCATTAGGTGTACTAAAATTTAACGATAAATTTGTTCAGTATGCATACGATCAAAACTTCAAATTTCCTTTACCACCTTCAAAACCGGAAGTATCAGCGTTCGGCGGTGATAAGGAGATTTTCCTTGATTGGGGGAATAATTACAACACTAACAATATCGAAAATCATGCATCACTTGGAGTGACTTTTAAAGGGTATGAAATATGGCAGTTCACCAGTTTGAATGGAAGCACCGGATGGAAAATTGCAACTTATGATACCGATGGTCAAGCTGTGTATGCCGAAAAAGTTGATCCAGCCTCTGGGCTTGTAATTCCCGTCATACTTCATAAAGGCGAAGGTAATGGTATTGGTCATTCGCTTACAATTAAAGATGACTACTCCAATGGAAAAAAGTTGCAGAACAACAAAGAATACTATTACGGTATTAGAGCTTATGGTATGTCTAGTACGGATAAAAATGAAGAAAAAATCGCAAACTCGCTTGGGGCAACAGGGAAATTGACTCGTATTGCTGTCACCCCTAGAAATGGGGTTTCTGGTTTAGATTATACCCAAACCGTTACTAATACGAATACTGATACTCTTTTTCAAGTAAACCATTTTGCTGGGGCAAGCGATGGGTTTATCAGTGTTCGAATAACGAACCCCGCCAAGTTAAAGGGCGGTACTTATACGGTTACTTTTGAAGAAGATACTGTTACAGGTTCTGCAACAAAAGGGAGCATCTTATGGTCAATGGCGGATTCGTTAAGTGGAGAAGTACTTCTTTCGAAAAAACGCATTTCTTCTCCTTCTGGGGCGGATACATTATTGTTTATGGGTAATAATTATGGTTTTCAGGTTAGAACCACCGGTCCACCTGAAGCGTTTAAAAACTTTTTAGTAACAGCTCATGGCGGCGGGGCACAAGATCCGCCATTGCAAGGCGCAATGGACTGGAGCGGTTTTCCAGTTACTTATACGGGTCGCGTCAACCAATCCAATGGTACAGGCTGGTTCTTCCATGGTGGCGGCGCCTCATCGGGTAATTATGATACAATGATCAGTCGAGTCATTCGCGGCAGTGGTTGGAAGTACCTCATTCCTGATGATTTTGAATATCGCTTTACCTATGAAGATGACAACTATGCCTATTTAGCATATACAAGTAGTGATTTGATTAGGGTTCCCATGGAACTGTGGAATATAACATTAGGTTATCGCCTTCCTCTATGGTCCTATGACTATGACGATAATAAAAAATGGGGACTTGTACCTAATGATCATCCTGGTTCAGGTGGATCAAACGATCCATACACAGACTGGGTTTATCCTCGATTACCAGACAATTACGCAACCGCAGGTAATGCCACGAAGGATGACGAAACTGGTTATCAAGATTGGTTAGCAAAATCTATAGCTGCTGGTATTGCTAGTGGCGGTCCTGCTACACCGGATGCAGATGGGAGTTACTTAACAGGTACGACGGGTGCAGACTTTAATGAATCTGGCTCTTATGGTCCGGAACTCATGGGTCGCAACGTTTGGTTTGTCTGGAATTTGGATGATGTGTCTGATGGGACCATTGATGTTGATGATCCAGCGAAGTTGCTTCCGGAAAAAGGTACAGTTTTTAAAATAATAACAAATAAATCAATCCAAACTAATGATAAATATAGTTTTACCATAAATGGAAATCTAGGATTCGATATAGCAAAAGGTGATGCAAATGCTGATGCCACAATTGATGTATCCGATGTGGTGACTTTAGTTAACCATATTATTGAGTTAACACTTTTAACGGAGCACAATAAACAGTATGCTGCGGATTACAACAGTGATTATGCGATAAATATTGCAGATGGCGTTGGTATCATCAATAAAATTCTCGGAATTAGTGGTAAGGTAAATGATGGAAGTAGGTTGTACAAAAGTGTAAAGCCAGAAGTTGAACTAAACCCGATAATAGCGCAATTAGATAATCAATATATGTTAAAATTGAAATTATTGAACGGATCAATTAGTGGTTTGGAATTTGAAATGAACTATCCTGAAGGATTAGGCATAAAACCTGAATCCATTTCAATCTTAAATAGCAATTTAAACATCTTAAAGGATTACTATTCAAAAAAAGATGGATCTACAAATTTTGTACTTATGAAAACTGATGGCAGTTCATTTTTGAGTGATGACGAAATTCAACTTGTTTTTCAACATAGTGATCAATCAAAAGAAAATGATAACGATATTCGATTCATGATAACAAACGTAGTATTATCAAGCTCTGACGGACAAACACAGGATTTTACACTTAATAATGCTGAGGCATTTTTAAAGATAATTCCTGATCAATTTGCCTTGCACTCAATTTACCCTAATCCATTTAACCCAATAGCTAATATTCCTTATGATGTTGCTAAAGAGTCATTTGTCTCTTTAATAATCTATGATCTACTTGGTCGGGAAGTAATAAGGTTGGTTGATAAATATCAGATGCCCGGGAAATATCATATTCGATGGAATGGAAAAAATTCATATCATCGAGCATTACCTTCAGGTATCTATTTTTTAAGGTTTGAAGCACATAACTTTTCGTCAGTAAGAAAAATCACTCTTCTCAAATAAAATACTGATGTGAAAAACCTGCTATGCTGCTCTGTAATTGTACTACTCTCTTGCACGAAAGCTCTTGCTCAAAGAAATGGGATGTTTCTTTCTGACGCCACATTCGCAACCGAAGAAATGGTTTCTATGGGATTAAGCATAAAATCTACTGATGATATAAGAGGTTTTCAGTTCAATATAGAATATGACACAAGCCACGTTTTATTTGACACGCTTGTTGCTACTGATATCATCAATCAATTTACGTTGTTGGCAAATGAGTCAGCAAAGGGTACGGTAAAGATTATGGCACTCAGTTTCAGTGGTGAAAAAATAGAAAAAGGGGTAAAAAAACTACTTTTCATTAAATTTAAAGTTCGGGATGGGGCAAACTTTACTCACTCTAAAATAAACATTTCTGAACCTGTTTTATCAGATGTTAATGGTAGCTCAATTGTACCAAAAGTTTTTCCAGGTTATATATTCAGCAATGGACAGAGCTATCTCACAGTGTCTCGAGTCGAACCAAG
>Ga0315339_1000167_pt1 | contig 101141 bp, 99 predicted proteins | sample ASW17metaG_FD_204514 | JGI IMG/M metagenome (GOLD analysis project Ga0315339, IMG submission 204514) | Ammonia-oxidizing marine archaeal communities from Pacific Ocean, United States - ASW #17 | ecosystem: Environmental > Aquatic > Marine > Oceanic | place: USA: California | collected 2016-12-05
AGCTGGAAGACAACTTCCGCTACAACGATGCCGTTATCCGTAACCTGGTCATCCGTCGCGACGAAGCCGTTACCGGCCAGTCCGAGATGCTGAAGGCTGAAGAGAACCGCAGCGAGCGCCGTGAGCGTCGCGAGCGTCCTGAGCATGCTGACTCCGCCGAAGGCGACGACAGCAATGACAGCGACTCCAGCGATAACGCTGACGAGTAATCCACGGACCTTTAGAGGAGCCTATTAAATGGCACGTTTCTTCCGTCGTCGTAAATTCTGCCGCTTCACTGCTGAAGACGTGAAAGAGATCGACTTCAAAGATCTCAACACCCTGAAAGCTTACGTATCCGAAACCGGCAAGATCGTTCCAAGCCGTATCACCGGTACCAAAGCTCGTTATCAGCGTCAGCTGGCTACCGCTATCAAGCGCGCCCGCTTCCTGGCCCTGCTGCCCTACACCGACAGCCACGGCCGCTGAGACCGGGTCGTCGACAAGCAGTAAGGGATTAGCATGCGAGCGTTAGCAAGTTTCATCATGCGCGGTCGTGTGCAGGCCACCCTGGTGGTGGTCATCAGCGCGGTACTGCCGCTGCTGTTCTGGTTGAGTGCCGCTGCCGGCAGCCTTGTGCTGCTGCGGCGTGGGTTCAAGGATGCTACATCGGTCATCGCCGGCGGCTTGCTGGCCGGGCTGGCCGTGTGGGTCATGGGCGATCCCATCACCTTTCTGGTGATTGCGGGTGCCTTGGCCCTGGCCGCCATGTTGCGTGCCGAGCATCCCTGGAGCCGGGTGTTGCTCGCCAGTGCCGTGTTCGCCGTGGCTTTCAGCCTCGTGCTTGATCTGGCGCTGGCGCAAACCTTCGATGTGCTGGCCAAGGCGTTTGCCGAAGCCATGCCGCAAATCGAAGGGCAACCGGTGCTCTCCGGTGAGCTGATCCGCCCTGTGCTGGTCGCTTCCACAGCAGTGACGGTGCAATTGTTCAGTGTGCTGGCGTTGATGCTGGCGCGCTATTGGCAGGCAGCGTTGTACAACCCTGGAGGCTTCGGTCGCGAGTTTCGCGAACTGAAGTTGCCGAAACAGACCATGGCGGTCTTGGTGGCAGTGATGGTGGTGGCGCCGTTTATCGGCCCGCAGTTCATCATCCTGGCATCGGCTTCCAGCCTGGTACTGGTGCTGGCCGGCATCGCCTTGATGCACGGGCTGGTGGCACAGGGCCGACTGGCCGGTTTCTGGCTGGTGGGGATGTACGTGACGCTACCGCTGATCATGCAGCTGATTTATCCGTTGCTGATGGTTTTGGCCATTGTCGACAGCCTGATTGATTTTCGCGGTCGCAAGTCCCCTCCGGGGAAAGACTCCGCGAACGGTGAAGGTTAAAAGTTAAGAGGTTTTACCAAATGGAACTGATCCTGCTGGAAAAAGTCGCTAACCTGGGCAACCTGGGCGACAAAGTAAAAGTTAAGGCTGGTTACGGCCGTAACTTCCTGCTGCCATTCGGCAAGGCCACCGTTGCCAACGCCGCCAACCTGGCTGCGTTCGAAGAGCGTCGTGCCGAGCTGGAAAAAGCAGCCGCTGACAAGAAAGCTTCGGCTGAAAGCCGCGCTGCCCAACTGGCCGAGCTGGAAGTGACCATCACTGCCACCGCTGGCGACGAAGGCAAGCTGTTCGGTTCGATCGGCACCCACGACATCGCTGACGCCCTGACCGCCTCCGGCGTTGAAGTGGCCAAGGCTGAAGTTCGTCTGCCGAACGGCACCATCCGTCAGGTTGGCGAATACGACGTAGCCGTGCACCTGCACAGCGACGTTGAAGCCACCGTACGCGTGGTCGTCGTAGCTGCCTAAGCTGCGCTAACTGGCTGGCTCCTTGCGAGTCAGGCGGTTAACATCGGGCACGGTCCTGTTTTCGACAGGCCGTGCCCTTTGTCTTTTTCATCCTCCAGAATTCTTTCGTGGCCATGAACGAGATCACCACCTCCGAACAGCTTGACCTGCAAACCGCAGCCCTGAAGGTACCGCCGCATTCCATCGAGGCCGAACAGGCCGTGCTCGGTGGCCTGATGCTGGACAACAATGCCTGGGAGCGGGTGCTGGACCAGGTGTCGGACGGCGATTTCTACCGGCATGACCACCGGCTGATCTTCCGCGCTGTGCACAAGTTGGCCGACGCCAACCAGCCATTCGATGTGGTGACCCTGCACGAGCAGTTGGACAAGGAAGGCCTGTCCTCGCAGATCGGCGGTTTGGCTTACCTGGCCGAGCTGGCCAAGAACACCCCTTCGGTGGCCAACATCAAGGCCTACGCCGCGATCATTCGCGAGCGGGCCACGTTGCGCCAGCTGATCAGCATCAGTACCGACATCGCCGACAACGCGTTCAACCCGCAGGGTCGTAACGCTGCCGAGATTCTCGACGATGCCGAACGGCAGATCTTCCAGATCGCCGAGGCACGGCCTAAAACCGGCGGCCCGGTAGGCGTCAACGAGCTGTTGACCATGGCCATCGACCGCATCGATACGCTGTTCAACTCCGACAGTGACATCACCGGTATCTCCACCGGTTACACCGACCTGGACGAGAAGACCAGCGGCCTGCAGGCAGCCGACCTGATCATCGTCGCCGGCCGTCCGTCGATGGGTAAGACCACTTTCGCCATGAACCTGGTAGAAAACGCCGTACTGCGGACCGACAAGGCGGTGCTGGTGTTCTCCCTCGAGATGCCAGGTGAGTCGCTGATCATGCGTATGCTCTCGTCTCTGGGGCGTATCGACCAGACCAAGGTCCGTTCCGGCCAGCTGGATGACGACGACTGGCCGCGCCTGACCTCGGCAGTGAACCTGCTCAACGACCGAAAATTGTTCATCGACGATACGGCGGGTATCAGCCCCTCGGAAATGCGCGCACGTACCCGCCGCCTGGCCCGTGAGCATGGTGAAATCGCCATGATCATGGTCGACTACCTGCAGCTGATGCAGATTCCGGGGTCGGCCGGTGACAACCGTACCAACGAAATTTCCGAGATTTCCCGCTCGCTCAAGGCCCTGGCCAAGGAATTCAACTGCCCGGTCATTGCCCTTTCGCAGCTGAACCGCTCGCTGGAACAGCGCCCGAACAAACGCCCGGTGAACTCCGACTTGCGTGAATCCGGTGCAATCGAGCAGGACGCCGACGTGATCATGTTCGTGTACCGCGACGAGGTGTACCACCCCGAGACCGAGCACAAGGGCGTGGCGGAAATCATCATCGGCAAACAGCGTAACGGCCCCATCGGCTTCGTGCGTTTGGCGTTTATCGGCAAGTACACCCGGTTCGAGAACTTGGCGCCGGGGATGTACAACTTTGATGATGATGAATAACCCATTGAGCTAGCAAGGCCGCTCCTACAAGGTTTGCGGTGCGCCTGCTAGCTCTGAAATCTGAGCGATGTTCGTTTGCCCTTGGCTGATGATCCGCCCCTCGCTCAGGGTGATCACCCGGTCAAACCGCGACAGTGCGCTCTGATCATGCGTCACGCAAATCAGCCCTCGCCCTTTAAATGCTTCGAACAACAGGTCCCAGGTTCGCTCTGCCGACGCGGCATCGAGCCCGGCTGTGGGTTCGTCAAAGAAATTGAATTCCCCAGGCTGATTAAGAAGGCGTAGCAGCGTCAGCCTGCGTGCTTCGCCGCCCGATATCGATTCTGCGCGTGCATCCAGATCAAGTTCGTACCAGTCTTTGCTCAGTCCCAACCGTTCAAGCCATCGTTCGATTTGAGCGCGATCATGAGCTTGCTCGAACAGCACCGCGCGGGGCAGGGGGCCGGGTATGAAATGCGCATCCTGAGGGCAGAGTCGTAATCGACTGAATTGTTCACTAGCGTCGAGCGACGCCAGGCACCTGCCGTGCAGGTGCACATCCTTGCGCAACGGGAATATCGTTCCCGCCAGCGTATGCAGAAGTGTCGATTTACCACATCCGCTGGGCCCGATCAGTGCGACCCGTTCTCCTTTGTGCAGTACCAAGGGTTCTTCGATGTGAAGTTGTACAGTATCTCGAGCGCTCAACTGGCACGGGGCGATGCTTAGGCCAGCGTCCTGGTCTTGGGACTTCGCCTCAGTAGTGCATGCTGGGCCGAACGAGGGGAGCTGGAGCCAGTGTTCGAGTTTGCGTTTGTCTAGCCGAAACTGGTCTAGCAATCGCCAGGCCTCAGCAAGTTGCGCAACCCCTGCCAGCAATCCGCTCACCAAGGTGAAGAGAGCAACCAGCTCGCCCAGGCTCAATTGCGGTGTTGCCAGAGCCTGATCATGGATACCCCACATGAGCAAACCGCCACTGCCCAGGCCTATGAACAGGGTACGCAGGCTCTGAATCCAACCCCCACTGTGAGCTACCTGCACTGCTGAGTCGGCATAGTGCGAAAGTGTCTGGTTGACCGGGAGCATTGCGGCATCCTCGGCCTTTTCCAGTTTGACCGTTGCCGCGCTGGCGAAGGTATCGACCCATTGTTCCGCCAGTTCATCCTCGCGCGCGTTCACTGCCTCGATATGTGGCCGGCGCCAGCGCACCAGGCGATCGTTGGCCCACAGGTAGGCCAGGCTCAAAGGGATGAGGCCGATCAATACCGAAGTAGCCCCCAGGTAAGCGAAGAGCGTTATCAGCACTGCAGCTTCGGCTAGCACCGGCCATGCCGAGCCAATCAAAAAGCCTAACCACCGCTCCTGTGCAGTAATGCCCCTATCCAGTACTTTTACCAGTGTTCCGCCATGGAGTTGTCCATAGGCCTCGAAGCGCTTGTCCAGCAATTCGCGGCACCAGCGGATGGAAAGTTGCTTCACGCGTTCCTGGCAAAGCCGCGCCAGGCACCAGGCTTGTAGAGGGGTCATTGAGGCTTGTAATGCGACGAGGCATATGAAAGCTCCGAGCAGAAGCTGGGAAGACGCGGCTGAGGTGGCCAGGTTGTCAATGATGTCGGCCAAGACTAGAGCAGGTACGACGGTCGTGATTTTCAGGAGCAGTGTCGCGCCGAGGGCGGCGAGAATTCCTCTATAGATTTGCATGTCATTGCCTTATGCCTTTGAGTGCACGCTGTGGCGCGACTGGAATACCTGATCTGATCAGGTGGAAGCGTTCAAGTCCGGGTATGAACACCTGAACAACCGTAGCGAGATTCGGGTGCTCATAAAGTGTGCGATAGAATGCGACCTTATTATGTTTTTCCAAGTTGATCAGTGTTCGCTTGACTTGCCCGCGCACGCTGAGAACGGTATGCGGAGGGTGAAAGGCGGGTACAGCATATGTGGGGCATGGGTGTATAAGTGCTGAAAGGCGGGTTGAATGAGTAAGCATTTTTTCAGCAGAGAGATCTTCTTGTTTTTCTGTGGCCCCAGAAAGCTGCTCGCACTGAACCTGCTCCGTTACGGCGCGGTACATTGCAATGGAGGGGTTGATGGAGCTGCCGGAGCCAATGCTGCTGAGTGCACCTTCTTTTTTACTACGAGAAACAGCAATGCAAAATGAAACTTCGTAAAAGTCGTGCGTCAAGTATATTTCTAGTTTTTTGGCCCGGCGGAGAAGCTCGGTATCATGGGCAAATGTTTCTTCCAGAAAAGAACTCGAAGGTTGGTAAAGTTTGGGTGGGGAAGTCAGGCCACAAAGTGATAGGTAGTACATAGAAAGTGCGTGACGTTCGATAGCTTCATTGATGGCGTGGAGCAGAGCCTCGTTCTCCGTGCAGCCAAGTGCTGTACCAGAGTTAGTCGAATATTTGGAAAGAAAGCCCGCTGCAGTTTTTTCGATTTCATCAATGTTTCTGGAGGAAGGTGCTATCAATATCGCGGGAATGGCTATTTCGTCGTAGCTGTTCAATGCCTGAAGACTGAAATAAGGTATTCGGCAATCCGGGGGAATGGATTTTAGGAGCCAATCGTCAAATGGGGCTATCGATTGCAAAATTTGGTCGCTTTCGATGAGTGGTGGAGTGCTCTTGTCGACGAAGTAGTGCTCTAGGCTCTCAGCAAGGGCTCCTAGTTCGCAATGTTCCCCTTTTCCTGCCCCGCAAGAAACTTCTTTGTAGGCGCTGTCGTATAAGTGGCATGTGGCGACCAGGCTACTATTTTTTGATAGTGCTGTTTTCGATTGAAGCCCTAAGTGATGATGCAGCCTTGTCAGCCGGTTGTAGGCCTCTTCTATGTTCAGCTCGCGTTCGGTAATCATGTTCTGCTCCTTGGTAGAGCCAGAAGGGGCTAAGCCCCTTCTGGTTTGTCACTTACAGAAGATTGAGAAATTCAACCTCGGACTCGGTGAATGTGTAGCTCATCACGCGTGGGATCTGCAGAGTGTGGATTTCAGAACGACGACGTCCCATGGCTAGTGCTCCTATAGAGTTGGTTTGAGTGCGCCTTTCAGCGCGTCATTGTTGTAGCACTTGTTTTTTTGGGGGTTCAAGAACTTCTCGGGATTTGTTGAGGAAAGTTAATGTAGTATTTTTTACTAAGACTAGAAGGTCGATTCCTACAATTCTTAAGAGATAAAGAAAAAAGCACCAATAATTAGCTGGTTAGCACTTTCTCAGGGTGGGATAGGCTAAACATTCAGTAAAAATCTGAAGGAATTGCGATCGCTCAGCAGGGGGCGCGATCGCCATTGGTGTAAGCAGGCTCAGGTATTCCTGTGAGTAATCGCCTTGCCCCGATCCACCCCACGATCCCCTTTTCTTGAAGACAACCCGATGCAGGGGCAGGGGCCTGCTGTAAAGATTCGTTGATGTGTTGCCTGGGCTGGCCCTTTCGCGGGTGAACCCGCTCCTACAGGTTCACCATAGGCTTCAAGAGTTGCACCGTACCTGTGGGAGCGGGTTTACCCCACCCGTTGTTCCGCATCGAGCCCGGGATCCAGTGTAGAGACGCCCGCGAGCAGTCTTCGGAGTTGATGGGCTATGTGCGCGAACTGACCATCACTGGGTTGATGGATGAGAAGCCGATGATGATCTGAGCTGCCCATTACCTGAGTGCGATGGCCAAGCCGCTGCAAGGATTCTGTCGAACACCTGGCAACCCCACTACACCCCTCAAGCCAACCACCTGCCACGTCCATCCCCCAACCGTCGCCCCGCCCACCAATCCCCACGAAGACAGTCGGATTTGGTCAAAATTTGTGCTATATTCCGCGCCCGCGATTTCCCTGCACACCAGAACCGGTCACTGACATGCAAGCAGCCAAACCACTCTACGACTATCCCAAGTACTGGGCCGAATGCTTCGGGCCAGCACCTTTCCTGCCAATGAGCAGGGAGGAGATGGATCTGCTCGGCTGGGATTCCTGCGACATCATCATCGTGACCGGTGATGCCTACGTCGACCATCCGTCGTTCGGCATGGCCATCATTGGCCGTCTGCTGGAGGCCCAGGGCTTCCGCGTGGGCATCATCGCCCAGCCGAACTGGCAGTCAAAAGACGACTTCATGAAGCTCGGCGAACCGAACCTGTTCTTCGGCGTGGCCGCCGGTAACATGGACTCGATGATCAACCGCTACACCGCGGACAAGAAGATCCGTTCCGACGATGCCTACACCCCGGGTGGTCTGGCCGGCAGCCGTCCGGACCGTGCCAGCCTGGTGTACAGCCAGCGCTGCAAGGAGGCCTACAAGCATGTGCCGATCGTGCTCGGCGGCATCGAGGCTTCGCTGCGCCGCATCGCCCACTACGACTACTGGCAGGACAAGGTTCGTCACTCGATCCTGATCGACGCCAGCGCCGACATCCTGCTGTTCGGCAACGCCGAGCGTGCGGTGGTCGAGGTGGCCCAGCGCCTGTCCAACGGTGAGAAGATCGAGACCATCACCGACGTACGCGGCACCGCCTTCGTGCGCCGCGATACCCCGCAGGGCTGGTACGAGATCGACTCCACCCGTATCGACCGCCCGGGGCGCGTCGACAAGATCATCAACCCGTACGTGAACACCCAGGACACCCAGGCCTGCGCCATTGAGCAGGCCAAGGGCGACCAGGAAGACCCGAACGAAGCCAAGGTGGTGCAGATTCTCGACAGCCCGGCCGTGACCCGGGAAAAGTCGGTGATCCGCCTGCCATCGTTCGAAAAGGTGCGTAACGACCCGGTGCTCTATGCCCATGCCAACCGCGTGCTGCACCTGGAGACCAACCCGGGCAACGCCCGTGCGCTGGTGCAGAAGCATGGCGAAGTGGATGTGTGGTTCAACCCGCCACCCATCCCCATGAGCACCGAGGAAATGGACTACGTGTTCGGCATGCCTTACGCCCGTGTGCCGCACCCGGCCTATGGCAAAGAGCGCATCCCGGCCTACGAGATGATCCGTTTCTCGGTGAACATCATGCGTGGCTGCTTCGGTGGCTGTACCTTCTGCTCGATCACCGAGCACGAAGGCCGCATCATCCAGAACCGCTCGCACGAGTCGATCCTGCACGAAATCGAAGAGATGCGTGACAAGGTGCCGGGCTTCACTGGCGTGGTCTCGGACCTTGGCGGGCCGACTGCCAACATGTACCGCATCGCCTGCAAAAGCCCCGAAATCGAGAAGCACTGCCGCAAGCCGTCGTGCGTATTCCCGGGTATCTGCGAAAACCTCAATACCGACCACAGCTCGTTGATCGAGCTGTACCGCAAGGCCCGTGCCTTGCCGGGTGTGAAAAAGATCCTGATTGCTTCCGGCCTGCGCTACGACCTGGCGGTGGAATCGCCGGAGTACGTCAAGGAACTGGTCACCCACCACGTTGGCGGCTACCTGAAAATTGCCCCGGAGCACACCGAGCGTGGCCCGCTGGACAAGATGATGAAGCCGGGTATCGGCACCTATGACCGCTTCAAGCGCATGTTCGAGAAATTCTCGAAAGAGGCGGGCAAGGAGCAGTACCTGATCCCGTACTTCATTGCCGCGCACCCCGGTACCACCGACGAAGACATGATGAACCTGGCCCTGTGGCTGAAGGGCAATGGCTTCCGTGCCGACCAGGTACAGGCGTTCTACCCGTCGCCAATGGCCTCGGCTACGGCCATGTACCACTCAGGCAAGAACCCGCTGCGCAAGGTGACCTACAAGAGCGAAGGGGTGGAGATCGTCAAGAGCGACGAGCAACGCCGTCTGCACAAGGCGTTCTTGCGCTATCACGACCCGAAGGGCTGGCCGATGCTGCGTGAAGCGCTGCAGCGTATGGGTCGCGCCGACCTGATCGGGCCGGGCAAGCACCAGCTGATTCCGGCGCACCAGCCGCAGACCGACAGCTACCAGAGCGCGCGCCGCAAGAACTCGACCCCGGCGGGGAGCCACAAGGTGGGCAAGGACCAGAAGATCCTGACCCAGCACACCGGCCTGCCGCCGCGTGGCAGCGATGGCAGCAAGCCGTGGGACAAGCGCGAGAAGGCCAAGGCCGAAGCGTTTGCGCGCAACCAGCAGGCGGCCAAGGAGCGCAAAGAGGCGAGCAAGGGCGGCAAGGGCAACAAGAAGCCGCGTCAGCCTGTCATTCCGCGTTAACTGATCGACTATTGGGGCTGCTTTGCAGCCCATCGCGATACAAGGCCGCTCCCATATTGATCGGCTGTACGCATTGCTTTTGTGGGAGCGGCCTTGTGTCGCGAAAGGACCGCGAAGCGGTCCCAAAAGTCTCAGCTTCAATCAGGCTGCTTGTCGACCCACTTAGGCGCGACCGGCGCCACAAAGCTGTCCATCCCGTCCAGCAGCTCGTCCGGCTGCTGCCCCAGCAGTAACATCGCCCGGTGTTGCGGGCGCACGAAGCCTTCTTCGACGATATGGTCGAGGAACCCGCCCAGCTTGTCGTAAAAACCGTTCACATCCAGTAGCCCGAGTGGCTTGGCGTGATAGCCCAGTTGCCCCCAGGTCCACACTTCGAACAGTTCCTCCAGCGTACCCAGCCCTCCCGGCAAGGCAATGAAGGCATCGCTCAGCTCGGCCATGCGGGCCTTGCGCGCATGCATACCATCCACCACTTCCAGGCGGGTCAGGCCTTTGTGGCCGACTTCAGCGTCCAGCAGGCTCTGCGGAATGATCCCGACCACTTCGCCGCCGGCCGCCATGGCCGCGTCGGCCACCACGCCCATCAAGCCGACCGCGCCACCGCCATACACCAGGGTCAAGCCACGGCGGGCAATGGCCTGGCCTAGCGCGACGGCTGCTTCACGGTAGGCAGGGTTGGCGCCCATGCTGGCGCCGCAGAACACACAAACGGAACGTACGGGCATTGCTCATCTCCTGTCACTCAGGCGCACAGGGTACGGCGCATGCCCGTCGCTTCCAAGGCCGGGTTCATTCTGGTCGGGAGAATTCGCAGATGGCTCCTGTGGCGCCGTGGGCGTAGGCAGCGAGCAGGCTATTGAGGAAGTTGGAGATGGGCATTTGGTATTGCTCCTAAATGAGAGGTTGTCCCATCGTCTAATAAAAGGGCATGATGTGCCCTTAGATTGGTTGTATACAATCCATTGAACAATTCTACTGGCTGACCGCTTGACACCCCCCTTGACCCATATCAGCAAGGGGCTGAACGGTTTCAGGCAGTCTCGCAATTGATAAAACCCTGCCAAGGAGATTCATGATGTTTGCGAAAGCTGTAGCGGTATCCCTGCTGACCCTCGCCAGCGCTTCTGTCTTCGCCGCCGAGTGCTCGGTCACTGTCGACTCGACTGACCAGATGTCCTACACCAGCAAGGAATTCACTGTCGACAAGAGCTGCAAGGAATTCACCGTCAAACTGACCCACTCTGGCAACCTGCCGAAGAACGTCATGGGCCACAACCTGGTGATCAGCAAGACTGCCGACATGCAGGCCATTGCCACCGAAGGCATGAGCCAGGGTCTGGATAAGGACTACCTGAAGGCTGACAACGCCGCGATCATCGCCCACACCAAGATGATCGGCGCGCCTGAGAAAGAAACCGAAGTGAAGTTCGACACTTCCAAGCTGGAAGCCGGTGGTGACTACAGCTTCTTCTGCACCTTCCCGGGCCACATCTCGATGATGAAAGGCAAGGTCATCGTCAAGTAATCAAAGGCTGACGGCGAACCCTGTAGGAGCGGGTTCACCCGCGAATGCGTCGGTGGGTTCACCCTCGTATTCGCGGGTGAACCCGCTCCTGCAGGCCACTTATCAAGGAGCGAACGGCAGTTCGCGCTTGTGCTGGGTCTTGCGGTAGGTGGCGACGATGATGTCGAACGCTGCCTGGTCAACCGGCTGCCCATGCAGGAAGGCATCGATCTGCGCGTAGGTCACGCCATGTGACGCCTCGTCCGGCTTGCCCGGCTCCAGGTCTTCCAGGTCGGCCGTTGGCACCTTTTCCACCAGTGACTCCGGCGCACCGAAGCTGCGCGCAATCGCCCGCACCTGATTCTTCACCAGCCCACTCAACGGCGCCAGGTCGCAGGCACCATCACCAAACTTGGTAAAGAAGCCCATCACCGCCTCGGCGGCGTGGTCGGTTCCGATCACCAGACCTGCGCGGGCGCCAGCGATGGTGTACTGGGCGACCATTCGGGTACGTGCCTTGACGTTGCCAACCACGAAGTCCACCAACGTCGGCGAGCCATTCTTCAACGCCGCCACTTCAGCTGCCAATGCACGCACTGCCGGGGCGATATCCACCGTGTGAACTTCATCTGCCTTGATCACATCCAGGCATGCCTGGGCGTCATGCTCGTCATGCTGTACCTGGTACGGCAGGCGCACGGCAATGAAGGTGTAGGCCTTGTCGCCGGTCTCGGCGCGCAGCTCGTTGATGGCGCGCTGGGCGAGCAGGGCGGCAGTCAGTGAGTCGACGCCACCGCTGATGCCCAGCACCAAGGTCTTGAGTCGAGCATTGGCCAGACAGTCCTTGATGAACGCCACCCGTCGGGCGACTTCGGCCTCGAGCGCTGCCGCGTCGGCGAACGGCGGCTGTACCTTCAGCGCCTGGGCAATCTCTTGCTGAACCGCTTGCATGGGTTACTCCTTGCTGGGGACTTTGAATACGTGACGCATGTAGGCGACGAAGTTCTCGTCGCGGCACTGGGTCTTGGCGGCTTCGTCAGAGATCTTGGCCACCGGCGCGCCGTTGCAGTCGGTCATTTTAAGCACGATGCTCATGGGTGCCACACCAGGGATGTCGCAGGTCAGGTTGGTGCCGATGCCAAAGCTGACGTTGATGCGGCCGCGCAGGGCGCGGAAAATTTCCAGCGAGCGGGTCAGGTTGAGGCCGTCGGAAAACACCAGGGTCTTGGTCATCGGGTCGATACCCAGTTTCTGGTAATGGGCAATGGCCTTTTCCGCCCAGGCTACCGGCTCGCCCGAATCATGGCGCAGGCCGTCGAACAGCTTGGCGAAGTACAGGTCGAAATCGCCGAGAAAGGCATCCATGGTGATGCAGTCGGTCAGGGCGATGCCGAGCAAGCCGCGGTACTCGCGTACCCAGCAGTCCAGCGCGGCGATCTGGCTGTCGATCAGCCGGGGGCCGAGCTGCTGGTGGGCCATGATCCATTCGTGGGCCATGGTGCCCAGCGGTTTGATATCCAGTTTCCATGCCAGGTCGACGTTGCTGGTGCCGACAAAACGGCCGGGGAAGTCGTCGCGCAGCACCCTTACCACTTCCTCCTGCACGCGGCTGGAAAAGCGCCGGCGGGTGCCGAAGTCGGCCACCTGCAGTTCGGCCAGCTCGTCGTCGCTGGCATGTGCACGCAGCCAGTCAAACTTGCGGTACAACTGATCCCGCGCCTCGGCCAGGCGCATGTGCGGGTGCAGATTGCGGTTGCGTACTTCGCTGATGATGGCCAGCAGCGGCACTTCGAACAGGATCACATGCAGCCACGGACCTTTCAGGCGCAGGAACAGCTGGTCGTTTTCGATGCCGACGTGCACGTAGCGCAGGTTGAAGCGGAACAGTCGCAGAAAGCGTAAAAAGTCGGGCTTGAGGAAGCTGATGCGTTCGAGGAAGGCCAGCTGGCCATCGTCCAGGGTGAGGTCGCCAAGCTGTTCGAGCTCATTGCGAATTTCGCCGAGGTAGGGGCGCAGATCCTCACCGTTGCGGCAGCGGAATTCCCATTCGACGTCGGCGTCCGGGTAGTTGTGCAGCACTCCCTGCATCATGGTGAGTTTGTAGAAGTCGGTGTCGAGCAAGTTGTGCACGATGCGCTCGGCGAATGCGCTTTCGCTCATCAAGGGGGCTCCGGAAGCGGCGATTGGCGGCCATTGTGCCAGCCTTTTACCCCTTGTGTGGCTGTTCCGGCCTCTTCACGGGCAAGCCCGCCCCTACACGGTGCGGGGCCTTGTTCCTATTTTAGGCGCGGGCGTGCCCGCGAAGAGGCCGAAACAGCCAAAACAGAGGTGTTTTTCCGTGCACCAGCTAGCCTTGAAACGGTGCCGCCTGTAGCAGTCGCGCACCAGCGGTGTGCAGTTCGGTGACGTCCGCTGTTACAGGGCGGTTGCACGTAAACACTTGCCAGGGTTGCAATGATGGCACTCGACGGTTGCTCCTTGTCTGTACGTGTGGTGGCGCCTGCCGCGTGGCAGACGGTTGCACGCTCAATAAAGAAAAGGCCGCCCGTCGCCTACAGGCATCCTGCACAGTGTGTTTTCCCGGAAGACAAAACCGATGGCACGGCCCTTGCTCTGAGCACAGGGCTGAGTAGTTGTAGTGCCAACCAAAAAAACTCTAGGAGCACCACCTCATGTCGCAGACGTTTTACAAGAAAGGTTTCCTGGCTCTGGCCGTAGCTACGGCGCTGGGTGTTTCTTCGTATGTTCAGGCCGACGTCAAGATCGGTGTAGCGGGCCCAATGACCGGTGCCAACGCAGCGTTTGGCGAGCAGTACATGAAAGGTGCGCAGGCAGCGGCCGACAAGATCAACGCCGCCGGTGGCGTGAATGGCGAGAAAATCGTCCTGGTCAAAGGCGATGACGCCTGTGAGCCGAAGCAAGCCGTGGCCGTGGCCAACCGACTGGTCGACCAGGACAAGGTGATCGGCGTAGTGGGCCACTTCTGTTCCTCCAACACGATCCCGGCGTCCGAGGTATATGACGAGGCGGGCGTAATCGCCATCACCCCAGGCTCCACCAACCCACAGGTCACTGAGCGCGGCCTGAGCGCCATGTTCCGCATGTGCGGCCGTGACGACCAGCAGGGTATCGTCGCTGGCGACTACATCGTCGACGTGCTCAAGGGTAAGAAGGTCGCGGTGTTGCACGACAAGGACACCTACGGCCAAGGCCTGGCTGACGCGACCAAGGCTCAGCTGAAGAAACGCGGCGTGGAGCCTGTGCTGTACGAAGGCCTCACCCGGGGCGAGAAAGACTTCAGCGCGGTGGTCACCAAGATCCGCTCTACCGGTGCCGACGTGGTCTATTTCGGCGGCCTGCACCCGGAAGCCGGCCCGCTGGTACGCCAGCTGCGCGAGCAGGGCCTGAAGGACGTCAAGTTCATGTCCGATGATGGCATCGTCACCGACGAACTGGTGTCTACCGCCGGCGGCGCGCAATACGTTGACGGCGTGTACATGACCTTCGGCGCCGACCCGCGCCTGCTGCCAGACAGCAAGGCGGTGGTGGAGGAGTTCCGCAAGGCCGGCACCGAACCTGAGGGCTACACCCTGTACGCCTACGCTTCGCTGCAGGCTCTGGCTGCCGCGTTCAATGGCGCGAAGTCGAACAAGGGCGAGGACGCTGCCAAGTGGCTCAAGGCCAACCCGGTGCAGACCGTCATGGGTGAGAAGAAGTGGGACAGCAAGGGCGACCTGACCGTGTCCGACTACGTGGTCTACCAGTGGGACAAGACCGGTAAATACCACCAGCTGGAAAAACAAAAATAACAACGGCCCGCGGCCCGGGCGGTTGCTCGGGCCCAAGCCCCGCGGTACCTGTCTTTATTCGTAGATCTGCACAGTTCTGCGCTGCGAGGGCCCCGCACAGGTGGCCCGCGCCGTGGTCGGCGCTCGTGCAATCTCAATCAGGTGAGATTGCGTTATGGATGGTATTTTCCTGCAGCAACTGGTCAACGGCCTGACCCTCGGGTCGGTCTATGGCCTGATCGCCATCGGCTACACAATGGTCTATGGCATTATCGGCATGATCAACTTCGCGCACGGCGAGGTGTACATGATCTCCGCTTACCTCGCGGCGATCAGCCTGGCATTGCTGGCTTACTTCGGTGTCGAATCGTTCCCCCTGCTGATGCTGGGCACCTTGTTGTTCACCATCGTCGTCACCGGCGTTTATGGTTTCACCATCGAGCGCATCGCCTACAAACCGCTGCGTAACTCCACCCGCCTGGCACCGCTGATCAGTGCCATCGGCATTTCGCTGATCCTGCAGAACTACGCACAGATCAGCCAGGGCGCCCGCCAGCAAGGCGTGCCAACCCTGCTGGAAGGTGCTATGCGTGTCGAAGTCGGGTCCGGCTTCGTGCAACTGACTTATACCAAGATCTTCATCCTGGTGGCGGCCTTTGTCGGCATGGGCCTGCTGACCTACGTGATCAAGTACACCAAGCTCGGCCGCATGTGCCGTGCTACCCAGCAAGACCGCAAGATGGCCTCGATCCTGGGTATCAACACCGACCGGGTAATCTCCTACGTGTTCGTCATCGGTGCAGTGATGGCCGCCCTGGCCGGCGTGCTCATCACCATGAACTACGGCACCTTCGACTTCTACGCCGGCTTCATCATCGGTATCAAGGCGTTCACCGCCGCTGTGCTCGGTGGCATCGGCTCGCTGCCTGGCGCGATGCTCGGCGGGATCATCCTGGGTATTTCCGAGTCGCTGTTCTCCGGCCTGATCAACTCCGACTACAAGGACGTGTTCAGCTTCTCGCTGCTGGTGATGATCCTTATCTTCCGCCCACAAGGCCTGCTGGGTCGCCCGCTCGTGGCTAAGGTGTGAACATGTCGATTGCCAAAATTGCCTCTGCCTCTGAAACCAAAGGTTTCGATATCAAGCGCAGCCTGCTCGAGACCATCGTTGCCGGCTTGCTGGCGCTGATTGTCTTCGGCCCGATCGTCGGCGTGGTGCTCGACGGTTATACCTTCAACGCCGAACCTCGTCGGGTTGCCTGGCTGGTCGGCGGGGTGATGCTCGGGCGTTTCCTGCTCAGCCTGTACGTGCAGACCGCTGCCGGGCGGCGCATGCTCGAGGGCTTCGACAGTGGCGGCTCGGGCGTGCATGTGCGCGCGCCGAACTATGTGTCGCGGCTACGCTACATCATCCCGGCGCTGGTGGTGATTGCCATCGTCTTCCCGATTTTCGCCAACAAGTACCTGCTGACTGTGGTCATTCTTGGCCTGATCTACGTACTGCTGGGCCTGGGCCTGAACATCGTGGTGGGCCTGGCCGGCCTGCTCGACCTGGGTTATGTAGCGTTCTACGCCATCGGTGCCTACGGCCTGGCGCTGGGGTACCAATACCTTGGCCTGGGCTTCTGGAGCGTGCTGCCGCTGGCGGCCATCGCGGCGGCGTTGGCGGGGTGCATCCTGGGCTTCCCGGTGCTCCGGATGCACGGTGACTACCTGGCGATCGTGACCCTGGGCTTTGGCGAAATCATTCGCCTGGTGCTGAACAACTGGCTGTCGTTCACCGGTGGCCCCAACGGCATGCCGGCGCCATCGCCAACCTTCTTCGGCCTGGAGTTCGGCCGCCGCGCCAAGGACGGTGGGGTGCCGATCCATGAGTTCTTCGGCTTCGAATACAACGCCAACCTCAAGTTCGTGTTCATCTATGCGGTGCTGTTCATGGTCGTGCTGGCGGTGCTATACATCAAGCACCGCCTGACCCGCATGCCGGTCGGCCGGGCCTGGGAAGCGCTGCGCGAAGACGAGATCGCTTGCCGTTCGATGGGCCTGAACCACGTATTGGTCAAGCTCTCGGCGTTTACCCTTGGCGCCTCTACCGCCGGCCTGGCCGGGGTGTTCTTTGCCACCTACCAGGGTTTCGTCAACCCGTCTTCATTCACCTTCTTCGAGTCGGCGTTGATCCTCGCCATTGTCGTACTGGGGGGTATGGGCTCGACCGTGGGCGTGGTCATTGCGGCGTTCGTGCTGACCGTGGCGCCAGAGCTGCTGCGCAGCTTCTCCGAATACCGGGTGCTGCTGTTCGGCGTGCTGATGGTGCTGATGATGATCTGGCGACCGCGTGGGCTGATCCGCATCAGCCGTACCGGTGTGACCCCGCGTAAAGGAGTGGCGCCATGAGCGACGATATCATTCTCTCGGTCGACAACCTGATGATGCAGTTCGGTGGCATCAAGGCGCTCAGCGATGTCAGCCTGAAGGTCCGGCGCAACCAGATCTTCGCCCTGATCGGCCCCAATGGCGCCGGCAAGACTACGGTGTTCAACTGCCTGACCGGCTTTTACAAGGCCAGTGGCGGGCGCATCGAGCTGAACGTGCGCGGCAGCCATACCAACGTGATCCAGCTGCTCGGTGAGCGCTTCCAGCCGGCCGACTTCGTTTCGCCTGCGCGCTTTGCCAACCGCATGTACTACAAGATGTTCGGCGGTACCCATTTGGTCAACCGCGCCGGCCTGGCACGCACCTTCCAGAACATCCGGCTGTTCAAGGAAATGTCGGTGGTGGAGAACCTGCTGGTGGCGCAGCACATGTGGGTCAACCGAAACCTGCTGGCAGGTGTGTTCAACACCAAGGCCTATCGCAAGGCGGAGAGCGATGCGCTGGACCACGCCTTCTACTGGCTGGAAGTGGTCGACCTGGTCGATTGTGCCAACCGCTTGGCCGGCGAACTGTCGTACGGCCAGCAGCGCCGCCTGGAAATTGCCCGGGCCATGTGCACGCGGCCGAAGATCATCTGCCTGGACGAACCGGCGGCGGGCCTGAACCCGCAGGAAACCGAAGCACTCAGCCGCATGATCCGTGTGCTGCGTGACGAGCACGACATCACTGTGGTGCTGATCGAGCACGACATGGGCATGGTCATGAGCATCTCCGACCATATCGTGGTGCTGGACCACGGCAATGTGATTGCCGAAGGTGCGCCGCAGGACATCCGCCACAACCCGACGGTGATTGCCGCCTACCTGGGTGCAGACGAAGAGGAACTGGTATGAGTGCACCCATTCTCGAGCTGAAAGACCTGGACGTGTTCTATGGGCCGATCCAGGCACTGAAGAAAGTCTCGATGCACATCAACGAGGGCGAGACGGTAAGCCTGATCGGCGCCAACGGTGCCGGCAAGTCGACCCTGCTGATGTCGATTTTCGGCCAGCCGCGGGCGGCATCCGGGCATATCGTGTACCGCGGCACCGACATTACCCGCAAATCCTCGCACTACATCGCCTCCAACGGCATTGCCCAGTCGCCGGAGGGGCGCCGGGTGTTTCCCGACATGACCGTCGAGGAAAACCTGATGATGGGTACCATCCCCATCGGCGACAAGCATGCCGACGAAGACATGCAGCGCATGTATGAGCTGTTCCCGCGGTTGAAGGAGCGGCGTAACCAGCGGGCCATGACCATGTCGGGTGGCGAGCAGCAAATGCTGGCGATTGCCCGGGCGCTGATGAGCCGGCCGAAGTTGCTGCTGCTGGACGAGCCCTCGTTGGGGCTGGCGCCGATTGTGGTCAAGCAGATTTTCTCGACCCTGCGAGAACTGGCCAAGACCGGGATGACCATCTTCCTCGTGGAACAGAACGCCAACCATGCGCTGAAACTGTCGGACCGGGCCTATGTGATGGTCAACGGGCAGATTCGCATGACCGGGACCGGGCAGGAACTGTTGGTCAATGAGGAAGTGCGTAACGCTTATCTGGGCGGGCACTGAGTTGTATGCAGGGGCTGCAATGCAGCCCCCTTCTCAATGTGGAAAACTTGTCGTTCCCTTCTCCCGAAACACACCCATATTCCTTCGCAAGCCATTGTTTCCACAGGCCAACTCTTTTCCACGGATAGTGTGGAGCCGCCTGTGGAAAACATGGTGGCATATCGCTCAAGCCCTTGAGTATCAAGCCCTGTAGCGATTTGATCATTTTTTGTTCATATCCCCGTTGTGGATGATTTCCCCAAGCGTTCAAAATCTCTGCGTGCACTTGAAGTGTTGCGATAATCCTGTGGATAACTCTGTGTAAAAACCTTGGACAGACCGCTGCAGGCGGCATGTTTGAAAGCCTTGCGCCATCACCGCCAAGATATCCACCGACCACAACCCGCTGAAAGGGTTCCGTGCGGTGGACAAGTTGCCCCCAATCTGTGGGGAAAGCCTTGTGGATAACATGCGTATACCTGGCGGCGAGCCCTCTGCCGCAAGGGTTTGCAGAATATGAACAAAAAATGAACAGCCCCTGAACGGCTTGCTGCCAAGGCCAGGCGCGGGCATGCTGCAAAGCTGCCATGACAACCTACCGTGAGGAACACAGCATGACGTCCACCGTATTCATCACTGGCGCGACTTCCGGTTTCGGCGAGGCCACTGCCCGCCGCTTCGCAGAAGCCGGCTGGAAGCTGGTACTCACTGGGCGCCGCAAAGAGCGCCTGGACGCCCTGTGCGCTGAACTGTCGGCCAAGACCGAAGTGCATGGCCTGGTGCTGGACGTGCGTGACCGCAAAGCCATGGAGCAGGCTATTGCCAATCTGCCGGTCGGCTTTGAAAAGATTCGCGGTCTGGTCAACAACGCCGGCTTGGCGCTGGGTGTGGATGCTGCGCAGAACTGCAGCCTGGACGACTGGGAAACCATGGTCGACACCAACATCAAGGGCCTGATGTACACCACTCGCCTGCTGCTGCCACGGCTCATCGCCCATGGCCGCGGCGCGTCGATCCTGAACGTCGGGTCGGTGGCGGGCAACTACCCGTACCCGGGCAGCAACGTGTATGGCGGCACCAAGGCCTTCGTCGGCCAGTTCTCGCTGAGCCTGCGTTGCGACCTGCGCGGTACCGGTGTGCGTGTGAGCAACATCGAGCCGGGTCTGTGCGAGAGCGAGTTCTCGCTGGTGCGCTTCGGGGGTGACCAGGCCAAGTACGATGCTACCTACGCGGGTGCGGAGCCGATCCAGCCACAGGATATTGCCGAGACCATCTTCTGGATCCTCAACCAGCCGGCGCACATCAATATCAACAGCCTGGAACTGATGCCGGTGAGCCAGGACTGGGCAGGGTTCTCGATCGACCGATCAAAAGGCTAAGCACGAGGCGCGAACCGGGAAGGCCCGGTTCGCGGTGCAGCTGGATGGCTTAGTTGATATAGGACAAGTACGTTCTGTCTTCAGGGATGATGCCTAACGCTTGAAGGACATCATTGATGCCGTCATGCCGGCCTAGGTCCTCGGCCGATGCTTTGCTATTGATGACGCGGCGCAGGCTTAGCAGGTAGCTGAGTTTGCCATGGGAGTGCTCATCATAGCGGTGGCCGCTATCGATGATCTTTTGTGCCGCTCGGTTGATCTGCTCTTCAACAAATGCCTTGAAGGCTTCTGCTTCCATGTTGATAACTCCTGAACGTTCGAGAAAGGAGCACCAACATAGGTGTGGGGGAGATGCTGCCGGCAGCAGGAAACGTTCCCCCCTGACAGATTCTTTAGGTGTTCAACTGATTCAGCCCTTCCAGGCAGGTAGCCAAGTGATAAGGCGTGGTCGATGGCATGTCATCCCTGCTCACCACGCCGTCAACCCCTCGGCACTCATACCAGCCGGCGTCACGCAGGAACCGCGCTGAAAGGGCGCCCAACTGCCCCGCGAGCTTTGCTTCACTGCCTTCACGCAATGTAAGCGCCCGCAGGTACTCGGCCTGCGCCCAGATACGCTGGGAGGCATCAAGCACCCGGCCATCCACATTCAGCATGGCCAGTACGGCCGCATCCTTCACCCCGAATTGCTCGGCAAAGCCGAAGGCCCGGTCTATCGACGCATGCAGCGGCGTGTCACGCAGCAGCGGGGAGGTATGCAGCAGATAGAACCACTCGAACTGGTGCCCAGGCTCGAACCAGTTATCCACAGCCCCGTGTGGCTTTTCCAGCATCAGGCCATGGGCCGGTTCAATGAAATGCGCCTCGAGCGCCTGACACAATTGCAGCAGCGACTGGCGGACATGTTCGTCGCCACGCACTGCCAGTACTTGCAGGAACGCTTCGGCCAGGTGCATCTGCGGGTTCTGCAGCGGGCCACTGCCGAGGTCGGCCCAGTCTTCGCCCAAGCAGGCTTCGTACAGGCCATCGTCACGGGCGAACTGTTGGTCGATGATGTCCAGCGCGGCATTCAACGTGGACTCCACCAGGCTTTCGCGCACTTTGCCCCAGTAGTGCGCGCAGGCGAACACGATGAAGGCGTGGGTATACAGGTCCTTGCGCCGGTCCAGCGGCTTGCCTTGGGCGTCGATGCTGTAGAACCAGCCACCGTGCTCGGCATCGTGGAAGTGCTTTTGCAGCGAGCGAAACAGGGCTGCGGCACGCTCCGCAGCGCCCGGTTGCCCGATACGGCTGCTGAACACATACAGCTGGCGTGCACAGGCCATGGCGCGGTAGCGCTGCACCGGCAACGGATGGTGCTGGGCGTCCAGCGCTTCGTAGGGCAGAGCCATGTCGGCGTTCCAGCCCGGGCCTTGCCACAGCGGCACGATGCGTTCGGCGAAGTGCTGGTTGAAGCGGGCCAGTTCGGGCAGGGTGGGGCGGGGGTCGGACATTTCGGCGCTCGTCGCTGTCGGGCAGGGCGCCATGGTAGCAGAAGTGGGGTTTTCAGTAGCCTGGGTTGCCGAGCCCCTGCCAATGCCGCGCCCCGACAAAGATGAAGCGCAACTGCTGGGTGATCTTTTCCTGGGGTGTCAGGGCCTGTGGATAACCCGCTTCCGGGTTGTCGATAAGCTCGGGCAGGGTGGCGAACACGGTTTTCACCACCAAGTCGGCCATCACCGCAAGTGCGGCGCTGTCCAAGTGTTGCCAGCGCTTCATCCGAGCAAGGTCGGTGGCAAGGTCGTCGCTGATATCCTGGCGCAGGCGGGCAATGGCCTGGCGCACGGCCTGCGCACCGCCGTATTGCTCGCGGGCCAGGAACAGGAACTGCGCGCGGTGGGCGGCGACCACGTCGAGGAAGATGCGCACCGAGGCGTCGGTGATGCCGCCCAGTTCGAATTCGTTCTGGCGCACCAGGCGGATGGTCTGGCGGAAGGTGGTGTCGATTTCGGCGACAAGGGCCAGGCCCAGAGCGTCCATGTCGGAGAAATGCCGATAGAAGCCGGTCGGCACGATGCCAGCTGTCTTCGCCACTTCGCGCAGGCTGATACTGCCGAAACCACGGCCACTCTCCATGAGCAGGCAGGCGGCATCGAGCAGGGCCTGGCGGGTCTGTAGCTTCTGTTCGGCGCGCGGCAGCATGATGCGGGCTTCTGTAACGGTCAGGCTGGGCACTCTAGATAAAAAAACAAAGCCCGGTCAATGGACCGGGCCTGGAGGGGAGCAAGCGTTGTGACAGAAGTTGTTCTTTTCGGCCATGGCGATCAGCTCACACGGCTGAGTTCAACCAGGCGATCCGAGCCACCTTCGGCAACGCGGCCAGAACGTTCGATCAGGCGATCAGAGCCACCTTCGGCAACACGGCCGGAACGTTCGATCAGGCGATCGGAGCCACCTTCGGCAACGCGGCCAGAACGTTCGATCAGGCGATCGGAGCCACCTTCGGCAACACGGCCAGAACGTTCGATCAGGCGATCGGAGCCACCTTCGGCAACGCGGCCAGTACGTTCGATCAGGCGATCGGAGCCACCTTCGGTAACACGGCCAGAACGTTCGATCAGGCGATCAGCGCCACCTTCGGCAACGCGGCCAGAACGTTCGATCAGGCGATCGGAGCCGCCTTCAGCGACGGTTTTCAGCGGCTGGGCGATTTCGGCAGCGCTGGAGCGCGCTTCGGACGTCAGGTGTTGCTCGGACGCCGGCAGGGCGAAAGCGTTGGCGGCCAGAAGGGACAGGGTCAGGGTCAGCAGATGGCGTTTCATGATTTCGGTGCTCCTCTCGGGGGCTGGAAAGTGGGTACGAAGCCAATGCTACGCCGCGTAACGCCAGAGAGAAGTTCATACGGGTAATGGTAACAATCGACCATATTGATAGAGGTTTTCAGGGCGTCTATTCCGGCCATTGCGGCCATGCAGGCAATCCCCTTGCCCGGTTGGCGGTGGGTAACATGTGCAGTCTGGTAAGACAAATTTCTGAGCAAGAGGCCAGGAAAAACTTCGCTATCATGGCGCCACCGATAAAACCTCACGGGTTTTCATCAGTCGGAGTTATTGAGGCCATCGCTGCGCCTGTTTTCTGTCATGCCGCAAGGAGAAATACGCAATGACGCGTCCCGCCAGAATCCTCGTCTGGACCCTCGCCAGCCTGCTTACCGTGCTGGCGATCCTGGTGGTAGTGATTGCCACCTTCGACTGGAACCGCGTCAAGCCACTGCTCAACGAGAAGGTCTCCGAAGCCTTGCATCGGCCCTTCGCGATCAACGGCAACCTCGCCGTGCACTGGCGTACCGAGCCCGAAGAGGGCGGTTGGCGTGCCTGGGTGCCTTGGCCGCACTTCATTGCCGAAGACCTGACGCTGGGCAACCCCGAGTGGCTCAAGGAGCCGAAGATGGTCGGCCTTGAGCGCGTGGAGTTTCGCCTGGCGCCGCTACCGCTGGTGTTCCAGCAGATCAGCATACCCCGCATCAACCTCACCAAGCCCACTGCCAGCCTCACTCGCCTGGCCGATGGCCGCGCCAACTGGGTCTTCGACTTCGGCCCCAAGGATGAAAACGCTGAACCTTCCAAATGGCAGCTGGACATCGGCGCCATCGGCTTTGACCAAGGCAACGTCAGCTTCGACGACCAGACCCTCAAAACCAGCATGAAGGTGCAGATTGACCCGCTTGGCAAGCCAATCCCGTTCAGTGAGATTGTCGGCAAGGCCAGCGCCGAGAAGGCCGGTGGTGCGCAGGACTATGCCTTCGGCCTCAAGGCCCAGGGCCGCTACAAAGGCCAGCCAGTGTCCGGCACCGGCAAGATCGGCGGCCTGCTGGCCCTGCAGGACGCCAGCCAGCCGTTCCCGCTGCAGGCCGACGTGCGCATCGCCGACACCCATGTGGTGCTCGCCGGCACCCTCACCGACCCGCGCAACCTTGGTGCCCTCGACCTGCGCCTGCGTTTGTCGGGTGCCAGCCTGGGCAACCTCTACCCATTGACCGGCGTCACCTTGCCTGACACCCCGGCCTATTCCACCGACGGCCGCCTAAGCGCCAACCTGCAGGCGGCGCAAGGGGCGTCGTTCAATTACCAGGGCTTCAACGGCAAGATCGGCGACAGCGATATCCATGGGGACCTGGCCTTCGTTGCCAGCCAGCCACGGCCCAGACTGTCCGGCAACCTGGTATCGAACCAGTTGCTGTTCAAGGACCTGGCGCCGCTGATCGGTGCCGACTCCAATGCCGAACAGAAGGCCCGCGGCGGTGCCAGCGAGCAGCCTGCAGGCAAGGTGCTGCCAGTGGAGGCGTTTCGCACCGAGCGTTGGCGGGCAATGGACGCTGATGTCACCTTTGCTGGCAAGCGCATCGTGCACAGCGCGCAACTGCCGTTCACTGACCTGTCGGCCCATGTGGTGCTCGAAGATGGCCTGTTACGCCTGGAGCCCCTGCGCTTTGGCGTGGCCGGCGGCAGCCTGGCCTCCAACATCCGCCTGGACGGGCGCAGCGTGCCCTTGCAGGGGCGCGCGAAGTTGACTGCGCGTGGCTTCAAGCTCAAGCAACTGTTCCCTACCTTCGCGCCAATGCAGACCAGCTTTGGTGAGCTCAATGGCGACGCCGACATCAGCGGCCGTGGCAACTCGGTAGCCGCCTTGCTGGGTACAGCCAATGGCGACTTGCGCATGCTGATCAACGATGGCGCCATCAGCCGCAGCCTGATGGAAATTGCCGGCTTGAACGTGGGCAACTATGTGGTCGGCAAGCTGTTTGGTGATGAGGACGTGAAGATCAACTGTGCGGCGGCCGATGTGGGCATCAAGGATGGCCTGGCGACTACGCGGCTGTTCATCTTCGATACCGAGAACGCGATCATCTACATCGACGGCACGGCGAATTTCGCTTCCGAGCAACTGGATTTGAACATCACCCCGGAATCGAAAGGGCTGCGGTTGTTCTCGCTGCGTTCACCCCTGTATGTGCGCGGACCGTTTGCCAAACCGAACGCCGGTGTGCAGGCATTGCCACTGGCGTTGCGTGGCGCAGGGATGGTGGCGCTGGGTGTGGTGGCTGGGCCGGCGGCGGGGTTGCTGGCGCTGATTGCGCCCAGCAGCGGGGATGACCCGAACCAGTGCACACCGTTGTTGCAGCAGATGAAGGCAGGCAAGGCGCCGGCAGCGGTGAAAGCACGGAAATAGCAAGGGGCCGCAAAAGCGGCCCCTTGAGGGTGTCAGAAATCAAAGGCCTTGCAACAGGTCGGACATATCGTCCGCGTGCTCTTCTTCCTGCGCCAGGATGTCTTCGAAGATACGACGGGTAGTCGGGTCTTTATCCCCGATGTACTGAATGATCTCGCGGTAGCTGTCGATGGCAATCCGCTCTGCCACCAGGTCTTCCAGCACCATCTCTTTCAACGAATTGCCAGCCACGTACTGGGCATGCGAGTGCTTGGTCAGGTTGTCGGGGTTGAAGTCCGGCTCCCCGCCCAGTTGCACGATGCGTTCGGCCAGCTTGTCGGCATGTTCGGCTTCCTGGTTGGCATGTTCCAGAAACTCCTCGGCAGCCACACTGGCTTTGATGCCGCTGGCCATGAAGTAATGGCGCTTGTAGCGAAGAACACAGACCAGCTCGGTGGCCAGCGATTCATTAAGCAGGCGCAGGATCTGCTCACGGTCAGCGTGGTAACCCTCGGTCACCGCGCCCTGCTCCACATGCTGGCGTGCACGCTCGCGCAGGGTTTTCACATCGGTCAGTTCAACATTGCTCATGGTTATCTCCAGCAGGGGTCAGGGTCGGGTCGGAACACAGGCTTACGCGCCATGCAGGGCGTCGCTGTCCTCCTGGCGTTGCTTGCAGGTCTTGAAGCCTTTGGCATCCACATGGCCGGTGGCATCGAAGCGCACGTAATAGGGCTGCTGCTTGCCGTCGTGGTTGAGGATGTAGTCGTTGCAGGTGCCCCCGTGTGGCAGGTCGATCACGCTCGACGGGCTGCCGCCAATGGCGATGACCTTCTGCATGGTCATACCGTTCTCCACCTGCTTGACCAGCGGCTCATCGCGGTAGGTGACGTAATCCACCGGGTTTTCCGGGCGGCTGCCGCAGGCGGCCAGGGTGGCGCTTGCCAGAAGGATTGCCAGGGTCTGCTTGTACATGGTCCCGCTCCTTGCAAAGGGTCTGTGTGGTTTTGAACCACAGCGCGCGCCAGGAGTTCGATTGCGATGGTCATGATGGCCGCTGTAGTGTTGGCCCGTCGTACACGCAAAGGAGCTGCGGCAATGCAGCAGGATTTGGCAACGCGATACCCGCTGGTGCTGGTGCCAGGCATGCTCGGGTTTGTCCGGATGGTGCTCTACCCCTACTGGTTCGGCATTGTGCCGGCCTTGCGCAAGGGCGGGGCGCAGGTGTTTCCGGTGCAGGTTTCGCCGCTGCATTCCAGCGAGGTGCGCGGCGAGCAGTTGCTGGCGATCATCGACGATATCTGCCAACGCACCGGCGTCGACAAGGTCAACCTCATCGGCCACAGCCAGGGCGCCCTGAGCGCGCGTTACGCAGCGGCCAAACGGCCGGAGCGGGTGGCGTCGGTCACCTCGGTGGCGGGGCCCAACCATGGCTCCGAGCTGGCCGACCACCTGGAACGCACGGCACCGGGCCATTCACCCCAGGGGCGCGTCCTCAAGGCCGTGCTGCATGGGTTTGCCGTGCTGCTGGTGTGGCTGGAAACCGGCTGGCGTCGTGACCCGCTGCCGGTAGATGTGCACGCCTCGCACCAGTCGCTGACCAGCGCCGGGGTGGCGCTGTTCAACCAGGCTTATCCACAGGGCCTGCCGCAAACCTGGGGTGGGGAAGGGGCCTATGAGGTCAATGGCGTCCGCTATTACTCCTGGTCCGGCACCTTGCAACCCGGCCTGACAGACCAGGGGCGCAACCGCTTTGACGGCAGCAGCCGCTTCTGCCGCCTGTTCGCGCGCAGTTTCATCAAGGAAAAGGGCCATTGCGACGGCATGGTCGGGCGTTTCAGTTCGCACCTGGGGCAGGTGATCGGCGACGATTACCCGCTCGATCACCTGGACATCGTCAACCAGTCGCTCGGTGCCGTGGGCAAAGGCGCGGAGCCGGTGCGGCTGTTCACCGAACATGCCGCCCGGCTCAAGGCGGCGGGGCTTTAGCTCAAGTGCGTTGGCGGCGGATCGGCGTGGTCCAGCGTTCGGCCAGCACTACCCCGGCCAGGGTCAGCAGGCCGCCGACCAGGTGGTAACTGGCCAGTTGCTCATCGAGCACCACGGCGGCGATCAGCGCGGTGACCAGCGGCAGCAAGTTGAAGAACAGTGTGGTGCGGCTGGGCCCCAGGCGGTGCACGGCCTGCATCCACACCAGTGGCGCGATCATCGAGGCCAGTACGCAGGCATACAGGACCAGGCCGATGTTGTGGCTGTTCAGGCCGGTCTTGTCCGACAGCAAGAACAGCGGTAGCAACACGACGATGGCCACCAGAACCTGCAGGTACAGCAGCTGCATCGGCGGCAGGCGCAGCTGCCATTTCTTCAGCAGGAAGCTGTACAGCGCATAGGCCAATGTAGCCACCAGCATCAACAGGTCGCCGCTGTTCAGCCCATGCTGCAGCAGGCTGGCAGGGTGGCCGGCACTGACCACTTCAAGCACGCCAAAGAATGACACCACCGCGCCCAGCAGGGCACCGTAGCTCAGGCGCTGGCCCAGCCAGGCGATGGACAGCGCCAGTGACATCAGCGGCATCAGCGAGAGGATGATGCCCATATTGGTGGCACTGGTGATGCCGGCGGCGAAGTAGGCCAGGCTCTGGTACATCGCCATGCCCAGCACGCCGAGCACGAACACCTGGGTCAGGTGCGGGCGGATGGCTGCGCGGTTGCGCCACACGGCGGGCAGCATGAACGGCGTGAACAGCAAGGCGACCAGCAACCAGCGGTAGAAACCGATCTCCGCAGGGTGGATGGCGCCGGCGGACATCTTGGTGACCACGGTGTTGCCGGCCCAGATGAGGATGGCGGTGAGGGGGAACAGGTAATTCATGTAGCGGGTCACTCATTGGGGCCTGGATTGGGACTGCCTTGCCGCCCTCGCGGGCTTGCCCGTTCCCATGGGGATACACAGGCCTGGAGGCTGGCGCAGATCCTGTGGGAGCGGGCGAGCCCGCGAAGGCCTGCAAGGCAGGCCCTCGATAGGCCTGTATTATCGAATGTCTGTTAACAAGCCTATACTTCTATCCAGACAATCGACCCTGCAAAGCAGACAGCATGCCGCGCAAATACCTTGATATCCCCCAGTTCACCCAACTGCCGGCCTCGGTGTACTTCCGCCACGACGAGTTCGTTGCCGACACCCACAGCGCCGTGCACCAACACGGCTGGGGCCAACTGAACTACACCGCCCACGGCGTAATGCATCTGGATGTGGCCGGCCAGCGCTTCCTGTCGCCGCCGCACTACGCCGTTTGGGTGCCGCCCGACACCGAGCATGGCTGCTACAACCCCCAGGCCATCGTCTACCGTTCCATCTACCTCGACCGCAGCCTGTGCGCAGCGCTGCCATCGCACCCGTGCAGCCTGATGATCAGTGACATCCTCAAGGCTATCCTCGGTGACTTCGCCCGGCGCAATCTCAAGGTGGCCGAGGACGAGCGTGACCAGCGCCTGGTACAGGTACTGCTTGACCAGTTGCTGCTGGCGCCCACTCTGGCCTGCTACTTGCCGTTTGCCCACAGCGATGGCTTGCGCCAGGTGCTCGACGCGCTCAGCGCCGAGCCGGGGGACAACCGCCCGCTGGCCGACTGGGCCGCCCGCGTGCACGTCAGCGAACGCACCCTGGCCCGCCAGTTTCTGCGCGAGCTGGGCATCAGCTTTGGCGAATGGCGCCTGCGCCTGCGTTTTCTGCGTGCCATCGAAGCGCTGGAAGCCGGCCTGCCGATTCAGGCCATCGCCTTCGACCTTGGCTACAGCAGCGCTTCGGCGTTCATCGCCATGTTCCAGCGTCAGGCCCGGTGTACGCCCGAGCAGTACCGCCGGCAGGCGCGGGCGGGGCACTGAACATTCTTGGCTACACTCAGCTCGATCCCCGTGCATCGGGCGCGGAGCCAAGGAGACCACTCCATGAAAGTGCTGCAAATCCCGTTACTGGCCCTGGCGGTGTTGTTCAGTGCCCAAGGTTTCGCTGCCAATACCGCGCAGCAGGAAAAGATGAAAACCTGCAACGCTGACGCCACCGCCAAGGCCCTCAAGGGCTATGAACGCAAAGCGTTCATGAGCACCTGCCTGAAAAAGGATGTGCCACAAACCCAGCAAGACAAAATGAAGACCTGCAATGCTGACGCCACCGCCAAAGCCCTGAAGGGGGACGAGCGCAAGGCCTTTATGAGCGATTGCCTGAAGAAGAAATGACCTGCGCCTATGCCTGCGCCGCCAAGGCTGGCAGACTGCGGCATTCCCGCTGTCTGCCGTCGAGGCTGTATGACCTTTACTCCCCGTCAGATCACCCTGGCCAGCCTGATCATCGTCATGGCTGGGCTGCTGCTGGCTTTGCCCCTGAAGTTGCTGCCCAGCCTGCTGGCCGGTCTGCTGGTGTTCGAACTGGTCAACATGCTGACCCCTCGCCTGCAACCGCTGCTTGCTGGCCAACGCGCGCGCTGGCTGGCCGTGGCGCTGCTCGGCACGCTGGTGGTCAGCACCCTGACACTGCTGATTGCCGGTGCCTTCAGCTTCCTGCTGCACGAGGCGGAAAACCCCGGCGCCTCGCTGGACAAGTTCATGGCCTTGGTCGAGCGTGCTCGCGGTCAGCTGCCACCCTTCATCGAGGGCTACCTGCCTGCCAGTGCCGCAGAGTTCAAGGTGGCCATCGGTGACTGGATCAAGAGCCACCTGAGCGATTTGCAGCTGGTGGGCAAGGGTATGGCCCACATGTTCGTGACGATGCTGATCGGCATGATCCTCGGCGCCATCATCGCTTTGCAGCGTATTCCCGATATCTCCCGGCGCAAGCCCCTGGCGGCGGCGCTGTTCGAACGTCTTAGCCTGCTGGTGAAGGCGTTTCGCAACATCGTGTTCGCGCAAATCAAGATCTCGCTGCTCAACACGATCTTCACCGGCATTTTCCTGGCCGTGGTGATGCCACTGTTCGACGTGCACCTGCCGCTGACCAAGACGCTGATCGTGCTGACCTTCCTGCTGGGCTTGCTGCCGGTGATCGGCAACTTGATGTCCAACACCTTGATCACCATCGTCGGCCTGTCGCTGTCGATCTGGGTGGCGGCGGCGGCGCTGGGTTACCTGATCGTCATCCACAAGGTCGAGTACTTCCTCAACGCGCGGATCGTGGGTGGGCAGATCAGTGCCAAGGCGTGGGAATTGCTGCTGGCGATGCTGGTATTCGAGGCGGCGTTCGGGCTGCCCGGTGTCGTGGCGGGGCCCATCTACTATGCCTATCTGAAGAGTGAGCTGAAGCGGGCGGAGCTGGTCTGATCATGTAGTGGCCTGTACTGGCCCTTTCGCGGGTAAACCCGCTCCTACAGCGGCCTGCGGCCAATCACAGATGTGTGTCCACCCCCGATCGGTGCGTAGGAGCGGGTTTACCCGCGAATGCAGTAGCGGCGGCAACGGTGAAAGGCGGGTGGAGATTGGCCCCAGCAGGGCCGGCCCTTTCGCGGGTGAACCCGCTCCTACAGGGGCCTGCGGCCAATCACCGATGTGTCCACCCCCGATCGGTGCGTAGGAGCGGGTTTACCCGCGAATACGGGAGCGGCGGCAACGGTGAACGGCGGGTGGAGATTGGCCAGCAGGGCCGGCCCTTTCGCGGGTAAACCCGCTCCTACAGGGGCCTGCGGCCAATCACCGATGTGTGTCCACCCCCGATCGGTGCGTAGGAGCGGGTTTACCCGCGAATACGGTAGCGGCGGCAACGGTGAACGGCGGGTGGAGATTGGCCAGCAGGGCCCGCCCGTTCGCGGCTACAGGCTAAACGACAAATCAGGCCGCGCCGTAACGCTTGCGCGCCTCGATGGCCAGCCCGCTACCAATGCTGCCAAAGATGTTGCCTTCCACATGCCGCGCATTCGGCAGCATCGCCGAAACACTGTTGCGCAGCGCCGGAATGCCGCTTGAACCACCGGTGAAGAACACCGTATCGACCTGGTCTTCGCTTACCCCAGCCTTGGCCAGCAGCTCGGTCACGCTACCGCGCACGCGCTCCAGCAGGCCTTCGATCGCCTCTTCGAACAGCGCGCGGGTCAGTTCCGCAGTCAGCTCGGGCTCGACGCGCCGCAGGTCGATGTGGCGGCTGTCATGCTCGGTCAGCTCGATCTTGCTGGCTTCTACTTCCATCGCCAGCCAGTGCCCAGCGCGCTGCTCGATCAGTTTGAACAGGCGATCGATGCCGAAGCTGTCCTCGATGTCATAGCGCATGCTACCCAGCGCCAACTGTGATTTCTGCGAATACAAGGCGTTGATGGTGTGCCAGGTGGCCAGGTTGAGGTGGTAGCTGGTCGGCATCAGCGCACCGCTCTTCATGCGGCTGCCGTAGCCAAACAACGGCATCACGCCCTGAAGGCTCAGTTGCTTGTCGAAGTCGGTACCGCCAATGTGCACACCGCCCGTGGCGAGGATGTCGCTTTGGCGCTCGGCGACCAGGTGGCGCTCGGGCGACAGGCGGATCAGGGTGAAGTCCGAGGTACCACCGCCGATGTCGACGATCAGCACCAGCTCTTCGCGGCTGATGCTCGACTCATAGTCGAAGGCCGCGGCAATCGGTTCGTACTGGAACGACACGTCCTTGAAGCCGATTTTGCGCGCCACTTCGGCCAAGGTGTCCTCGGCCTCCTGGTCGGCAGCCGGGTCTTCGTCGACGAAGAACACCGGGCGGCCCAGCACCACCTGGTCGAATTCACGGCCAGCGGCCGCTTCAGCGCGCTTCTTGAGCTCGCCGATGAACATGCCCAGCAAGTCCTTGAACGGCAGGGCGCTGCCCAGCACGCTGGTGTCGTGCTTGATCAGCTTCGAGCCCAGCAGGCTTTTCAGCGAGCGCATCAGGCGGCCTTCGTAGCCTTCCAGGTACTCGTGCAGCGCCAGGCGGCCATACACCGGGCGCCGCTCTTCGATATTGAAGAACACCACCGAGGGCAAGGTGATCTTGCCGTCTTCCAGGGCAATCAGCGACTCGACGCCAGGCCGGTGCCAACCGACCGTGGAGTTGGAGGTGCCAAAGTCGATGCCCAGGGCGCGGGCCGGGGATACGTCAGACATGGGAAATGGGCTTCCGGAGGCAAAACGGCCGCGCAGTGTATGCCAGTTGGCTACAGAATCAAGACCAGTCGTCTGCCTTGAGGCAAACCCAAGTCGGTCTTGAAAGGCTATGCTTGACCCCTATCTTCAGTTGCAACACGCACATTCACATTGGTGATCCACAAATGGACTTCAAAGACTATTACAAGATACTCGGCGTAGAGCCCACTGCGGACGAAAAGGCGATCAAGGCCGCGTACCGCAAACTGGCGCGCAAGTATCACCCCGATGTCAGTAAGGAGCGCGACGCCGAGGAGAAATTCAAGGAGGCCAACGAGGCCTATGAGGTGCTGGGCGACGCGCAGAAACGTGCCGAGTTCGACGAAATCCGCAAGTACGGCGGCCAGCATGGCCGGCCGTTCCAGGCCCCACCGGGTTGGGAAAACCGTGGCGGTGGCGGCGGCTTCGAAGGCGGCGACTTCTCCGACTTCTTCAGCTCGATCTTCGGTGGGCGCAGTGCGGGTGGCAACCCCTTCGGTGGCGCCCGGCAGCAGCAACGCAGTGCCGGCAGGCGGGGGCAGGACGTGGAGCTTGAACTGGCAGTGTTCCTTGAAGAGACCCTGAGCAAGGAGTCCAAGCAGATCAGCTTCCAGGTGCCGCAAACCAATGCCATGGGCCAGCGCACCGGCTTCACCACCAAGACCTTGAACGTGAGGATTCCGGCTGGGGTGACCGACGGCGAGCGCATCCGCCTCAAGGGCCAGGGTGCGCCGGGCAGCGGTGGCGGGGCCAATGGTGACCTGTTCCTGACCATCCGCATGGCACCGCACCCGCTGTTCGATGTCGAAGGTCATGACCTGATCATCACTGTGCCGTTGGCACCGTGGGAGGCGGCCCTGGGCGCCAAGGTGGCGGTTCCGACCCTGGATGGCAAGATCAACCTGACCATCCGTCCTGACAGCCAGAGCGGCCAGCGCCTGCGTGTACCGGGCAAGGGCCTGGTCAACAAGCAGGGAGAGCGCGGCAACCTTTATGCGCAGCTCAAGGTGGTGATGCCGCCTGCGTCGGACGAATCTGCCCGCGAACTCTGGACCAAGCTTTCCGAGAAAGCTGCGTTCAACCCGAGGACACAATGGAGTAAGTGATCATGAGCAGCACCCTGATCGTTCAACTGGACATGCGTACCCTGTGTCAGGAAGCCGATGTCACGGCTGAATGCGTGATCGAAATCGTCGAACATGGCATTGTCGAACCTTCCGGGCGAACGCCGGAGGACTGGCTGTTTGACGATCAGGCGCCGCTGGTGACCAAACGAGCGGTGAAGCTGCATCAGGAGCTGGAACTGGAGTGGGAAGGGGTGGCGCTGGCGCTGGAGTTACTGCAGGAAGTGCAGCAGTTGCGCAGTGAGAACAACATGCTGAAGCAGCGGCTGGGCCGGTTTATTCAGATGTAGGTTCCCTTGCCGGCATCTGTGGGAGCGGCCTTGTGTCGCGATGGGCTGCGCAGCAGCCCCAGATCTTTGCTCCACCGCAACATTGCCAGGGCTGCTTTGCAGCCCGTTCGCGACCCAAGGCCGCTCCCACAATGGACCGTATTTCAGGTCGGTTCGGCGCCCGGGTTCAGCACCAGTTGCATGAAGGTCAGATCAAGCCAGCGGCCAAACTTTACCCCCACCTGCGGCATCTGGCCGGTCACCACGAAGCCCAGCCGCTCATGCAGGCGAACCGACGCCGCATTGCCACTCTCGATGGCCGCCACCATCACATGCTTGCCGCACCCCTTCGCACGCTCGATCAGCGCGGCCATCAACACCGGCCCCAATCCCTTGCCCCGTTGGTCGCCACGGACATACACCGAGTGCTCCACAGTCAGGCGAAAGCCCTCGAACGGCCGCCAGTCGCCAAACGAGGCATACCCCAGCACGCCCGTCTCATCTGTAGCTACCAAAATCGGGTAGCCCTGCTGCGCCCGCGCTTCAAACCAGGCCTGGCGGTTGCCGAGGTCCACCGGGGTTTCGTTCCAGATCGCCGTGGTGTTGAGCACCGCGTCGTTGTAGATGTCCAGTATGCCCGGCACATCGGTGGGCCGGGCATCGCGGATTTCGTAGCTCATGACAGCGTCTCGCAAGGTCGTTGCTCGCAGATTAAATGGTTACCAGCCCGCGTACACCTTCGGCTTGCATGTTTTCGCCGCGGCCGCGCTGGATGATTTCGCCGCGGGCCATGACCAGGTACTGGTCAGCCAGCGCTTCGGCAAAGTCGTAGAACTGCTCCACCAGCAAAATTGCCATGTCGCCACGCTCGGCCAAGCGGCGGATGACCGCGCCGATCTCCTTGATCACCGACGGCTGGATGCCCTCGGTCGGCTCGTCGAGAATCAGCAGGCGCGGGCGGCTGGCCAGGGCGCGGCCGATGGCCAGCTGTTGCTGCTGGCCGCCAGACAGGTCGCCACCGCGGCGTTGTTTCATCTGCTCCAGCACAGGGAACAGCTCGTAGATGAAGGCTGGTACCTCGCGGGCTTCGCGGGCGGGGAAGCGCGACAGGCCCATCAGCAGGTTTTCCTCGACGGTCAGGCGCGGGAAGATCTCGCGGCCCTGGGGCACGTAGGCGATGCCGGCCTGCACCCGTTGCTGTGGTTTGAACGCGGTGATCGGCTTGCCTTCCCATTCGATGCTGCCGTCGCGGGCGGGCACCAGGCCCATCAGGCAGCGCAGCAAGGTGGTCTTGCCCACGCCGTTGCGGCCCAGCAGGCAGGTCACTTCGCCGACCTTGGCTTCGAAGGACAGGCCGCGCAGGATGTGGCTGCCGCCGTAGTACTGGTGCAGGGTGTCGATCTTGAGCATGTGAGAGTTCCTGAAAGGGATACTGTGCCTGTGCCGGCCTCTTCGCGGGCAAGCCCGCTCCTACGACGGGAACCGCCCCATGGCATTACGCCCCCTGTAGGAGCGGGTTTACCCGCGAAGAGGCCGGCACAGGCGCCAAAAATTCAAATCCGGTCACCGGCCCAGATACACCTCGACCACCCGCTCATCTGCCTGCACCTGCTCCAGCGAGCCTTCCGCCAGCACGCTCCCCTGGTGCAGCACGGTCACATGGTCGGCAATGCTGCCGACGAAGCCCATGTCATGCTCCACGACCATCAGCGAATGCTTGCCAGCCAGGCCCTTGAACAGCTCGGCGGTAAATTCGGTCTCGGCATCGGTCATGCCGGCCACCGGTTCATCGAGCAGCAGCAGTTGCGGCTCCTGCACCAACAGCATGCCGATCTCCAGAAACTGCTTCTGCCCATGCGACAGCAAGCCGGCCTGGCGCTGGGCCAGCGGCAGCAGGCGCAAGGTGGTCAGCACGTCCTCGATACGCTGGCGCTGGTCACCGCTCAGGCGCGCGGCCAGGCTGGCCCACACCGACTTGTCGGTCTTCAGCGCCAGTTCCAGGTTCTCGAACACGGTCAGCGCTTCGAACACTGTGGGCTTCTGGAACTTGCGGCCAATGCCGGCCTGGGCGATCTGGTATTCGCTCATGCGGGTCAGGTCGAGGGTATCGCCGAAGTAAGCCGTACCGCTGTCGGGGCGGGTCTTGCCGGTGATTACGTCCATCATCGTGGTCTTGCCGGCACCGTTGGGGCCGATGATGCAGCGCAGCTCGCCCACCCCGATGTACAGGTTCAGCGCGTTGAGCGCCTTGAAACCATCGAAGCTGACGCTGATGTCTTCCAGGCTCAGCACCGTACCGTGGCGGGTATCCAGGCCGGCCTTGCGGCTGTGGCCCAGGCCGATGGCATCGCGCCCGGCGCCGAGGTTGTCGAATACCGGTTCCAGCATGAACTCCGGGTGGACTGGGGGCACGCCTCTCATGGCTGGCTCCTTTTCTTCAACAGGCCGACCACGCCCTTGGGCAGGTACAGGGTAACGAGGATGAACAACGCGCCGAGGAAGAACAGCCAGAACTCGGGGAAGGCCACGGTGAACCAGCTTTTCATACCGTTGACCAGGCCGGCACCGAGCAGCGGGCCGATCAGCGTGCCGCGCCCGCCCAAGGCTACCCAGACGGCGGCTTCGATCGAGTTGGTCGGCGACATCTCGCTGGGGTTGATGATGCCCACCTGCGGCACGTACAGCGCACCGGCCAGGCCGCACAGCACGGCGCTCAGTACCCACACCAGCAACTTGAAGCCGCGCGGGTCGTAGCCACAGAACATCATGCGGTTTTCAGCGTCACGCACCGCGGTAAGCAGGCGGCCGAACTTGCTGCGGGTCAGGCGCCAGCACAGGTACAGGCTGGCCAGCAGCAGGGCCACGGTCAGCAGGAACAACACCGCGCGGGTGCCCTGGGCTGCAATGTCGAAGCCGAGGATGGTGCGGAAGCTGGTGAAGCCGTTGTTGCCACCGAAGCCGGTTTCGTTGCGGAAGAACAGCAGCATGCCGGCAAAGGTCAGGGCCTGGGTCATGATCGAGAAGTACACGCCTTTGATCCGCGAGCGGAAAGCGAACCAGCCGAACACCAGCGCCAGCAGCCCGGGCGCCAGCACCACCAGGCACAGGGCCCAGGCGAAATGCTGGGTACCGGCCCAGTACCAGGGCAGCTCGGTCCACGACAGGAAGGTCATGAACCCGGGCAGGCCGTCGCCGGCGGCCTGCCGCATCAGGTACATGCCCATGGCATAGCCGCCCAGGGCGAAGAACAGGCCATGGCCCAGTGACAGCAGCCCGGCATAGCCCCAAACCAGGTCCAGGGCCAAGGCGACGATGGCGTAACAAAGAATCTTGCCGACCAGGGTCAGGGTGTAGGCCGACACGTGCAGGGTATGGTCTGCCGGCAGCAGTGAGCACAGTGGCAAAGCCACCAGCAGCAGGACGACGACGGCACCGAGGGTAAGGGTCAGGCGTGGGCCGGCCTTTTGCGTAGCAGTGACAAGCAGTGGCTGGTTCATCAGTCGATTACCCGTCCCTTGAGGGCGAACAGGCCTTGCGGGCGTTTCTGGATGAACAGAATGATCAACGCAAGGATGAGGATCTTGCCGAGTACGGCACCGATCTGCGGCTCCAGCAGCTTGTTGGCGATGCCCAGGCCGAACGCGGCCCAGAGGCTACCGGCCAGTTGCCCGACGCCGCCGAGCACCACCACCAGGAATGAATCGATGATGTAGCTTTGGCCCAGGTCCGGGCCGACATTGCCCACCTGGCTCAAGGCCACGCCACCGAGCCCTGCGATGCCCGAGCCGAGGCCAAAGGCGAGCATGTCGACGCGCCCGGTGGACACGCCGCAGCAGGCGGCCATGTTGCGGTTCTGGGTGACTGCGCGCACGTTCAGGCCCAACCGGGTACGGTTGAGCAGCAGCCAGGTGAGCAGCACCACGGCCAGGGCGAAGCCGATGATGACCAGGCGGTTGTATGGCAGCACCAGGTTGGGCAGCAGCTGGATGCCGCCAGACAGCCAGGCTGGGTTGCTCACCTCGACGTTCTGCGCGCCGAACAGCAGGCGGATGGCCTGGATCAGGATCAGGCTGATGCCCCAGGTGGCCAGCAGGGTTTCCAGTGGCCGGCCGTACAGGTGGCGGATCACCGTGCGCTCCAGCGCCATGCCTACCCCGGCACTGACGGCGAACGCCACCGGCAGGGCAATCAGCGGGTAGAACTCGATGGCGCCTGGGGCGAAGCGCTGCAGCAGTACCTGGACCATGTAAGTGCTGTAGGCGCCGAGCATCAACATCTCGCCATGGGCCATGTTGATCACCCCAAGCAGGCCGAAGGTGATCGCAAGGCCCAGCGCTGCCAGCAGCAGGACCGAACCCAGCGACAGGCCGCTGAAGGCCTGGCCGAGCAGTTCGCCTACCAGCAGTTTGCGCTTGACCTGGGCCAGGCTCGTTTCGGCGGCTGTGCGCACGCCCGGGTCGCGTTCCGCATCGGGTTGCAGCAGGGCTTCGAGGCGCGTGCGGGCCAGCGGGTCGCCGGTTTCACCCAGCAGGCGCACGGCGGCCAGGCGCACTGCTGGCTCGCTGGCGCCCAGTTGCAGGTTGGCCAGGGCCAGGCCGAGGGCGGCCTGTACAGCGGCGTCCGGCTCGGCGGCGAAGCGCCGGTCGAGGAAGGCCATTTGCGCGGGCTGTGCGCTTTTCTGTAATTGCTGGGCCGCGGCCAGGCGGATGTCGCTGTTGTCGCTGAGCAACTGATGGCTGGCCAGGGCGTTGTCGATCAGGCCGCGCAGGCGGTTGTTCAGGCGCACCTTGCGGGTGTCGTCGGCAGCGATGCGGCCTTGGCGCAGGTTTTCCAGCAGCGGCAGGCGCGCAGCATCGGGTTGTGCTGCCCAACCTTCGAGCAGGCGGCCTTGCTCGGCGGGCTTGGCGGTGAGAAAGAATTCGCCCTCGCTGGCGTGGGTTGCCAAGGGCATTAGCAGGAGAAGGGTGAGCAGGAGTCTGAGCATGCGGGCAATCCTGAAAATCGGTGTTGGATTCTTCGCGGGTGAACCCGCTCCTACACAGAGACGGTGCAAGGTTTGAAACCTGCGCGGTCCTTGTAGGAGCGGGTTCACCCGCGAATGGGCTGCAAAGCAGCCCCATGCACTCAGTTACCTTTCACGGCGTAATCTGGCCGCTTGTCATTGCCCGGAATGAACGGGCTCCAAGGCTGCGCCCTTAGCGGCTGCTCGGTTTCCCACACCACGCTGAACTGGCCGTCATCCTGAATCTCGCCGATCATCACCGGCTTGTGCAGGTGGTGGTTGGTCTTGTCCATGGTCAGGGTGAAGCCCGACGGCGCCTCGAAGCTCTGCCCGGCCAGTGCTTCGCGGACCTTGTCAACGTCAGTGGACTTGGCTTTCTCGACAGCCTGGGCCCACATGTGGATGCCCACGTAGGTGGCTTCCATGGGGTCGTTGGTCACGGCCTTATCGGCACCCGGCAGGCCCTTGGCCTTGGCGTAGGCCTTCCAGTCGGCGACGAATTTCTGGTTGACCGGGTTGTCCACCGATTCGAAGTAGTTCCATGCCGCCAGGTGGCCCACCAGCGGTTTGGTATCGATGCCGCGCAGTTCCTCCTCGCCCACCGAGAAGGCCACCACCGGCACGTCGGTGGCCTTCAGGCCCTGGTTGGCCAGTTCCTTGTAGAACGGCACGTTGGAGTCACCGTTGACTGTGGATATGACAGCGGTCTTGCCGCCGGCGGAGAACTTTTTGATGCTGGCGACAATGGTCTGGTAATCAGCGTGGCCAAACGGCGTGTACACCTCTTCGATGTCCTTGTCGGCCACGCCTTTGCTGTGCAGGAATGCGCGCAGGATCTTGTTGGTGGTGCGTGGGTAGACGTAGTCGGTGCCCAGCAGGAAGAAGCGCTTGGCGCTGCCGCCGTCCTCGCTCATCAGGTATTCCACGGCCGGGATGGCCTGCTGGTTCGGGGCGGCGCCCGTGTAGAACACGTTCGGCGACATCTCTTCGCCCTCATACTGCACCGGGTAGAACAGCAGGCCGTTGAGTTCTTCGAACACCGGTAGAACGGACTTGCGCGACACGGAGGTCCAGCAGCCGAACACCACGGCCACTTTGTCCTGGGTCAGCAGTTGGCGGCTCTTTTCAGCGAACAGCGGCCAGTTGGACGCCGGGTCGACCACCACCGGTTCCAGCATCTTGCCGTTCACGCCACCCTTGGCGTTGATTTGCTCGATGGTCATCAGCGCCATGTCCTTGAGCGATGTCTCGGAAATGGCCATGGTCCCGGAAAGCGAATGCAGGATACCGACCTTGATGGTCTCGGCGGCCTGGATACTCCAGCTCAGGCCCATCGCCGCAATCGATGCGCTGAGGGTAAGGGCCTTGATCAGACTGCGACGCTTCATGTGCTCTCTCCGCTGAGTTTTTTATGGTGTTGGGCAAGCGGGGAGGGCGTTGCAAGGGGTGTGCCTAGTGGCAAAAGGTACGGTTTAGAGGGGCTGTGCGAGGTGTTGGGGCGTTGGTTGGATCCAGGTTGGTGCCTGATGGAATTGTGTGCACAGGATTGGGGCCGCGGTGCGGCCCATCGCGACACAAGGCCGCTCCCACAGGGAAGGCGCCAGCTTTTAGAAATTGAGCAAGACAGTTGCTCCCACATCGGACGGCGTACACCGTGCCTTCGTGGGAGCGGCCTCGTGTCGCGAAAGGGCTGCGACGCAGCCCCCGAGGCCATCAGCCGTTACGCACGGCCGTGCGGGGATGGCGCCTGCTGCGTACGAGCTGGTAGGTCACCGCCAGCACCACAAACCAGATCGGCGTCACCACCAGCGCTGAACGGGTATCCGCTTCCAGGCTCAGCAACACCAGGATGAAAGCGAAGAACGACAGGCACACGTAGCACATGAAGCGTCCGCCCGGCATCTTGTAGTTCGATGCCTGGTGCAGCGCCGCGCGGTCTTTGCGGTACTTCAGGTATGACAGCAGAATCAGCGTCCACACGAACATGAACAGTACCGCCGACACGGTGGTGACCAGGGTGAATGCCTCGACCACGTTCGGCACCAGGTAGATCAGCACCGCACCGAGCAACAGGCAGGTGCACGAGAAGTACAGGCCGTTGGCCGGCACCGAACGGCTCGACAGTTTTTCAAAGGCCTTGGGCGCGTCACCTTCCTGCGACAGGCCGTAGAGCATGCGGCTGGTGGAGAATACGCCGCTGTTGGCCGAGGAGGCTGCCGAGGTCAGCACCACGAAGTTGATGATGCTCGCTGCCGCCGGCAGGCCTGCCAGCACGAACAACTCAACGAATGGGCTCTTGCCTGGCACCACGTCGCGCCACGGGGTCACGGCCATGATCGCGATCAGCGCCAGCACATAGAACACGATGATGCGGATCGGGATCGAATTGATCGCCCGCGGCAGGGTGCGTTCCGGGTTCTTCGCTTCGGCGGCGGTGGTACCCACCAGCTCGATGCCGACGAAGGCGAACACGGCGATCTGGAAACCGGCGAAGAAGCCCATCAGGCCATGGGGGAACATGCCGCCGTCATTCCACAGGTTGGCCAGTTGGGCGGTGCGCCCGCTGGGCGAGGTGAAGCCGGTGATGACCATGTACAGGCCGGTCGCGACCAGACCGAGGATGGCAACGATCTTGACCAGGGCGAACCAGAACTCCATTTCGCCGAACATTTTCACGGTGACCAGGTTCAGCGACAGCAGCAGCCCTACGCAGGTCAGCGCCGGTATCCACTGCGGCAAGTCAGGGAACCAGAACTGCGTGTAGGCGGCGATGGCGACCACATCGGCAATGCCGGTGACCACCCAGCAGAACCAGTAGGTCCAGCCAGTAAAGTAGCCGGCCCAGGGGCCGAGCAGGTCGGCGGAAAAGTCGATGAACGATTTGTAGTTCAGGTTCGACAGCAGCAGTTCGCCCATGGCGCGCATGACGAAGAACAGCATGAAGCCGATAATCATGTAGACGAAGATGATCGATGGCCCGGCCAGGCTGATGGTCTTGCCTGAGCCCATGAACAGACCGGTACCGATCGCGCCGCCGATGGCGATCAGCTGGATGTGGCGGTTGGTCAGGTTGCGTTGCAGGTGCGGTTCATCTGTCGCTATGGGTGAGGTTTGCGTCATAGGCTGCATTCCCTTGTAAAGGCCAGTCTTCTTGTCAGAGGTAGCCGGCTAGGCTAACACGCGCGTTCCAGTTCGGGGCGCGACAGATCGACTCTCCATTTGCAGCTCAGCATTTGGCCTGGACCGGCCTCTTCGCGGGTAAACCCGGCCCTACAAAGGCAACGCGGTCCCCTGTAGGAGCGGGTTTACCCGAGAAGAGGCCAGCACAGGCAACACAAGGCTCAAGCGCTGGCCAAGACCCTGCGGCGCCTCACCACCAAACTATCCACCCCCCACATCACCACCATCGACACCCCTACCAGCGGGAACATCACCCCCAGCACCAGCATCACTGCCACCGCCGCCTTCCAGCGTGGCAGGTCATGACGCAAAGGCGGTACGCCCAGGCCGCCGTCCGGCCGGCGCTTCCACCACATCACCAGCCCGCTCACCGAACCCAGCAGGATCATCAGGCACACCAGCAGGATGATGATCTGGTTCAGCGCCCCGAACATCTTGCCTTCGTGCAGCATCACGCCCAGCTCGGTGGCGCGGGCAACCGGGCTGTAGTCCTGCCAGCGCACATCGGCCAGAACCTTGCCGGTGTATTGGTCGACATGCAGGGTGGCGTCGTTGCGCGGGTCGTCGGCGAACACGGCAATGGTGAACACCCCGTCGGCAGTGGTGGGCAGGGTAATGCTGTAGCCCGGCTCGACCTGACGCGAAGTGGCAATGTCTTCGACTTGCTGCACGCTCACCTGGGGCGCTGCGGGCAGGTCCGACATCATGTGGTGCCCGCCGTGCTCGGCGTGTGCACCGGACTGTGGCATCGGCGTGTTTTCCATGGCCCAGGGTACGGTCTGGCGGTGTGCGCTGTTCAGCTCACGCGCCTGCTGGTCCGACGTGGGCACGTCGTTCCACATGGCTGCCGGGAAGCGGTTCCACAAATCAGCGTACTGCTTGCCCCACAAGCCGGTCCAGGTCATGCCGCTGACCAGCATCAACAACAGCAAGGCCGAACCCCAGAAACCGGTTACCGCGTGCAGGTCTCGCCAGAACAGCCGGCCGCGCGCCGACAGCCGCGGCCAAAGCACGCCAGCGCCACTGCGCCCGCGCGGCCACCACAGGTACAGGCCCGATACCACCAGCACGATGCCCCAGCCCGCCGCCAGTTCCACCAGCCGGTCACCGACCGTGCCGACCATCAGCTCGCCATGCAGGGCGCGGGCGATGGCCTGCAGGTTCTGCTTGCCGTCCTGTTCGCCGAGGACCTTGCCGCTGTATGGGTCGACGAACACGTTCAGTTCGCGCCCGCCGTCATGCACCACGAACTGCGCACTGCGCGCGGCGTTCAGTGGCGGCAAGTACTGGGCGATGTGGCCCTTTGGGTAGGCTTGGCGCACTTCAGCCAGCATCGTGTCTGCGCCCTGCCGGTGCTGGCCGGCCTCGACCACCATCAGCTCGCGGTACAGCAGCGGGTCGAGCTGGGGCTTGAACAAGTAGATGATCCCGGTGATTGCCAACAGGATCATGAACGGGGCCACGAACAGCCCCGCATAAAAATGCCAACGCCAGGCCAGGTTATAGAAAGAGACGCGTGTTCCTCTCATGGGAACCTCCTTATTTGACCAGCTGAAAGGCGCAACCGAAGCTGCGCCCGTTGTTGTCAGAAGCTGAAATCGACCTTGGTCCAGAAGGTCCTGCCTGGCTCGTTGACCGGCTGTGGATCTGTAGCCGGGTAGCCGAACCCGGCGTTCCCGGCCAGGTTCAAGTGCTCGGCGTAGGTTTTGTCGAACAGGTTGTCGACCCCTGCGCTGAGCTTGAGGTTGTTGTTCACCTTGTAGGCGCCGTTCAGGGAGAACACGCCGAAGCCGGCGCTCTTGTCGTAGTCCTTGCCAACGACGTTCCCTTGGTTTTCGGCAATGCGGTTTTGCGCCGCCACCAGCCGCCACAGTGCGCCGACGCTCCACACATCGCGGCTGTACGTCAGGCCCAGGCGGCTTTCCAGGGGAGGCATTTGAGGTAGCGCCTTGCCGTCACTGCTGTTCTTGCCCCAAGCGTAGGCAAGCGTGGCGTCGGCCTTCCAGTTGTCAGTCAGCTGGTAGGCGGCGCCCAGTTCGCCACCCATGATGCGGGCGTCGATGTTCTGCGCCTGCGAGGTGCTCATGCCCATCATGCCGGTGCGGTAGTCGAACAGGATGTAGTCGCGAATCTGCCCGACATAGCCCGAAGCCCAGGCCTCCAGGCGCTCGGTGCGGTACTGGATGCCGAAGTCGAGCTGGGTGGTTTTCTCTGGCTTGATGCCGTCGAAGGCGTTGGCTGCCCCGGCGGGTGCCAGCTTGGGTGAGAACAGCTCCCAGTAGTCGGGGAAGCGCTGGGCGTGGCCGAGGCCGATGTAGGTGGTGGCTGGAATGGCTGCAAGGTCGTGCTCGTAGCGGATGAAACCGCTCGGCAAGGTGTCGGCACGGGTGTCGCCTTCGGTGGCGCTGGTTTTGCGGAAGTCACGCGCCGAGGCGCGGTCCAGACGGGCGCCGGTAATCAAGCGGTCCTCGCCGCTGACGTACCAGGTCAGTTCGCTGAAGGCGCCGTAGTTGTGGAAGTCGGCGTCCTTGGTCCAGGCCTGGCCCTTGTGTGCGTCCACACCCATACCGCCACGCTTGCGATGTTCGTTGGTTTGCGCGTCGATGCCGCTGATCAGCTGCACGTCGGCCCAGCGCCAGGTGGCCTTGATGCGTGCACCCATGGTGCGGCGGTCGACGTTGCTGACCATCGGCATGCCCATCATGCCGCTACCCGACGGCGTGCGCAGGCTGTAGTTGTCCATCACATGGTCGGCGTAGTTGTAGTAGACCTGCGCCTCGACCTTGTCGAGCACCTCGCCGAGGTTGGACTTTTCAAAGCGCAGGCCCAGGCTTTCGCGCTTGAACTGCGAACCGTCCATGCCGCGCCCGGCATAGCGGGCTTCGCCGTCACCCTTGCCGGCAGTCAGCTCCAGCAAGGTGTCCTGGTCGGGTGTCCAGCCGAGGGCGACATCGCCGTTCCACTTATCCCAGCGCGACGGCACGGTGTCGTTGTTACCATCGTGGTAGTCGTCCGAGCGTGACTGGTTGCCGACGAAGCGGGCATAGCCCTGACTGTTGCCGGCCGCAGCATCCAGCACCTTGTCGAAGCGGCCGTTGGAGCCGGCCAGCAGGCTTGCGTTGACGCGGCTGCCGAGGGTGCCGAATTTCTCCGGTTCGCGCTCGAAGAGGATGGTGCCGGCCGAGCCGCCGGGCCCCCAGATGACGCTCTGCGGGCCTTTGATCACGGTCAGGCGGTCGTAGGTTTCTGGCGAAATATAGGACGTGGGCGCGTCCATGCGATTGGGGCAGGCGCCAAGCATCAAGCCACCGTTGGTGAGGATGTTCAGGCGCGAGCCGAACATGCCGCGCAGTACCGGGTCGCCGTTGGTACCGCCAGCACGGATTGCCGAGAAGCCGGGGATGGTCTTCAGGTAGTCGGCGCCGTCGCTGGCCGGCACTGGCTGGCGCGGGTCTTTCGGGTTGGTGACCACGGTCAGCGGTGAACTCGGGGCCACGGCGGTGATCACCGTCGGGCTCAGCTCGGGTGCGTCGTGCACATGGCCTTCATGGCCAGGGTCGGCGGCCAGGGCCATGGGTGCGAGCAGCGAACCGCACAGGGCGGCGATGGTCCCACGCAGGGACAAGGCAAAAACAGGGGTGCAGCCGGACATAATGATTCCAGTCGATCAGTCATGAGTTAGCGCGAAGCCTCCTGGCTTCGTGCGCAAAATGTGGTTTCAGACGTTGATCGAAGAAGGCGGGGCGCGGCTGCGCGCACCAGGGAATACAGCCTGCCGGGCATGGCCCTGGTGCGTTGGCGCAAGCAGGTGGCTGGTGGGGACGATGCTGCCGGCGCTGAGCGGGCTGAGGGCCTGGGGCAGGGCCGGGCAGTTGAACAACAGGCTGCAGTAACCGCACTTTTCCCACATCACATGCAGCTGGCCATCGCCGCCGTGGCCGTGATGGGCGTCGCCGCCGTGCTGATGGGCAGCCGCCATCGGCATGTCCATCGGCATGTTCATGCCCGCGTGGTGGTCCATCGGCATCGACTGGGAAATCAGCGGGCCGATGAAGATCATCCACATGGCGAACAGGCTCAGCCATCCGCCACCGGCGCGCCTGAGGTCAGGGCGGGTGGTACGGCCGATGCTGTGGCGCGGCAGGCTCATGGCGCGTGCCTGTCAGCAGGTATCAGTGCGCGTGTTCGTGGGCTTGCGGCTGGTCCGCTGGCGCCTGCTTCTGCACGGCCACTTCGACAGTGATGTCGCCGGCCTTTTCGAAGTGCAGGGTCAACGGGAAGCGTTTGCCGTCGCTGAGCAGGCTACGGTCCTTGGGCTGCATCAGCATCACGTGGTAGGCGCCAGGGGCAAAGGTCAGGTCCTTGCCGGCAGGCACTACCACACTGGGCACCTGTTGCATCTTCATGGCGCCAGTGGCGCTCATGGCATGCTCGTGCAGTTGCGCGTCATCGCTGATGGGGCTGTCGACGCTGAGCAGGCGGTCATCAGCCTGGCCATTGTTGTGCACCACGAAATACGCGGCGACGTTAGGCGCGTTGGGTGGCAATTGCAGCGACCACGGGTGGGCAATGTGCAGGTCACCCACGCTGTATTCGTGGGCATTGGCAAAGGCGCCAGGCAGCAGCAGGGCGGCCATGACGAGGGCGTGCTTGAGCATGGTGAATCTCCGTTTCCGTTCTGGTTCAGGCAGACAGCGTGATGAACTCAGGCTAGCGGAGAGGCACGAGGATTCAGCCCAGGCCAGAGCTGGCGGGGCGTGGGTGTGTACTTGGCAGGTGGCGGCAGCAGCCCGCTGAGCAGTGTCGGCGGGTGGTGCAACTGTGGCGGGTAGCCGGGCAGGGCCAGCAACGGCACGGCACCGGAGCAGCACCAGCAGTTCATCATGCCGGCGCTGTCGTCACTTTGCGGGCCGAGGTCGATCTTGGCCAGGGCCTGAACGTCGACGTTGGCCTTGTTGGCCATGCTGGAACAGAAAGCCCCCCACAGCAGCTGCTCGGCCGGGCCCTTGGGCGCAGCAGAAGACAGCGGCATGGCCAGCAAGTTGAATAGCACTGCAAGGCAGGCTACCCAGGCAATGTGCCGACGTGGGGGCATGGAGAGATCCGGTCAGGAATCGTGGTGGCTATTGTAAGGCGGAGTATAGGTAAAAATGCCGGGGTGCGGTGAAGTGACGCAGGTGGCCTGGTAATGGGGGCTGCTGTGCAGCCCATCGCGACACAAGGCCGCTCCCACAGAATTGCGGCAGCCTCGAATACTGCGCTGTCCTGTGGGAGCAGCCTTGTGTCGCGATAGGGGCGCAAAGCGCCCCCGACACTCTCAAACCTTGTTGCGGCCCATCAACCCGCGCACGGTCTCTTGCAGGTCAGCCGGCAACACCACCACCTTGGCATTGCTGCTGCCCGCCAGGTGCTCCATCGCGCCCACATAGCGTTCGCCCAATAGGTACATCGCCGGTACGGTCTCGTTGCCCACCGCTTCCTTCACCAGCGAAATCGAGCGCGCCGAGGCCTCGGCCAGGCTGATCTGCGCCTCGGCATCCAGCCTGGCCGCCTGCAGGCGCGCCTCTGCTTCGAGGATCGCCGCCTGTTTGGCCCCTTCGGCGCGGGTGACGTCGGCCTTGCGCTCACGCTCGGCTGCGGCCTGGCGTTCCATGGCCAACTGCATGTTTTCCGAAGGTTTGATGTCTTGAATTTCCACCGAGCGCACGGTCACGCCCCAGTCTTCGGTCTGCTCGGACATTGCATCGCGCAGACGGGCCTTGATCTGCTCGCGGCTGGACAGCGCCTCGTCGAGGTCCATTGCACCGACGATGGCGCGCAGCGAGGTCATGGTCAGGCTGGTGACGGCGAACGAGAAGTCCTGCACGCCATACGAGGCTTTCTGCGGGTCGACTACCTTGGCGAAACACAGGGCGTTGGCGACGATTACCGCGTTGTCCTTGGTGATGATTTCCTGCTGCTGCACATCGAGGATGATGTCCTTGGTCGGCAGGCGGTAGGCGACCACGTCCATGTAGGGGATGACAATGTTCAGGCCCGGCTTGAGGGTGCTGTGGTAGCGACCCAGGCGTTCGACGATCCACTCCTCGCCCTGGGGCACGATGCGCACCCCCTTGAACACGGTGATCAGGACGAACAGGGCAATGGCGCCGACGACGATGAGGCTGGTCATGCTGCAAAATTCCTTTTAATGCGGATTCAGGCCCGGATAACGCGGGCGGTGTTCCCCTCGATGGCGGTCAGGCGTACCCGCTCGCCGGCGGCGATCTGGCTATCGGCGATGCAGGTCCATTCTTCGTTGCCGAGGATCGGCTTCTGGAAGCGTACGCGGCCTTTCTGGAACTCCGACACGGGAGCGGTCAGCAGGCCCACTTCGCCGATCACGCTGTCGGCGGTCCAGCGCACATCCGGCTGCTTGCGCCGAAACACTTTGAACCACAGCACAGTGGTGGCCGACGACAGCAGTACCCACAGCAGGACCTGCATGTCCAGTTGCAGGCTGGGTGCGGCGAGCGAGATAAGCGAGACCAGCACGGCGCCGATGCCGAACCAGAGTATGAAGAACGTTGGGAGGACCAGTTCAAGCAGGATCAGCGCGATGCCGAAGACCAGCCAGATCCACCATTGCATTTCCATATGGGTGAAACCTTCCGGGGGAGGGGCGTCGAGTTTAAGGCAGCAGAGCGGCAACGGGCCACTGGGTTAGTTGCAAGAAAAGTCTGAAATCTTTGTAGGAGTGCCTGTGTGTCGCGAAAGGGCAGCGCCTAGAGGGCGAGCGCTGTTGCCAGGTCCGCCAGTGAGTCGAATGTCCGGTCCACCTCCGGCAGTGTCGGACGTTTCAGGACAAGCACCGGCACGCCAAGCTCCCGTGCTACCTCCAGCTTCGGCTCGGTCGCCACACTGCCGCTGTTCTTGCTGATCAGCACATCGATGTGGCGGCGCTGGAACAACGCCCGTTCATCTTCGATATGGAACGGCCCACGTGCGCCAATCACTTCACAGCGCTCGTTGCCAGGGCACGCCTCCAGCGCACGCAAGGTCCAGAACTGCTCTGGCGGAATCTCGTCCAGGTGCTGCAGCGGCTCGCGTCCTAGCGTGAACAGTGGCCTGCGGAACGGCTTCAGTGCTTCGATCAACCCTGCCCAATCCTCGACTTCTCGCCAGTCGTCCCCTGCTTGCGCCTGCCAGGCGGGACGACGCAAGGCCCAGCACGGGATGCCGACGTTGCGTGCGGCGCTGGCGGCATTGCGGCTGATTTGCGCGGCATAGGGATGGGTGGCGTCGATCAGCAGGGTGATACCCGCCTCGCGCAGGTAGCGGGTCAGGCCCTCGACACCGCCATAGCCCCCGACCCGCACCTGGCATTGCAAGCCCTGCGGCACGCGGCCGATACCGGCCAGGCTGTAGACATGTCGAGGCCCGAGTTGGCGGGCCATCGCCAGGGCTTCAGTGACCCCCCCCAGCAACAGGATGCGCGCAGTCATTGCACACCCGCCTGGCCGACGATGCCGCCTTGGCGGTCGATGGCGAACACCTCCACGTGCACCTGCGCCGGCACGACGCTACGGGCGAAGGCCAGGGCGTGGGCACACACCGCGTCACCCAGGGCAATGCCGGCCGCATGAGCCAGGGCGAGCGCTTGCTGGCTGGTGTTGGCGCCGCTGATGGCAGCCTGCAACGCCTCGTCAGCGCCAATGTCTGCGGACCAACCTGCCAGTTGCGGCAAGTCGATGCTGGAGTGACGACTGTGCAGGTCCATGTGCCCGGCGGCCAGTTTGCTGATCTTGCCGAAGCCGCCGCACAGGGTCAGGCGCGGCACCGGTACCTTGCGCAGGTGCTTGAGCACCGCGCCGACGAAATCGCCCATTTCGATCAGGGCGATTTCCGGCAGGCCGTAGACGCGGCGCATGGTGTCTTCGCTGGCGTTGCCGGTGCACGCGGCTATGTGCGTGTAGCCGTTGGTGTGGGCCACGTCGATGCCTTGGTGGATCGAGGCAATGTAGGCCGCGCAAGAGAACGGCCGGACGATGCCGCTGGTGCCGAGGATCGACAGCCCGCCGAGGATGCCCAGACGCGGGTTCATGGTTTTCAGGGCCAGTTGCTCACCACCTTGCACATTGACCGTGACCTCGAAGCCGCCAAGGTAGCCGCACGCGTCGGCCAGGCGTTGCAGGTGTTCACTGATCATGCGCCGAGGCACCGGGTTGATGGCCGGTTCACCCACCGCCAGCACCAGCCCCGGGCGTGTCACCGTGCCCACGCCGCTGCCAGCGACAAAACCAATGCCAGGTTCCGCCAGCAGGCGCACCTGGCTATAGAGCAGGGCACCGTGGGTCACGTCCGGGTCGTCACCCGCATCCTTGAGGGTGCCGGCTTCGGCGCACTCGCCGATCAGGCGGCAGAATTCCAGGCGCATCTGCACGACCTTGCCTTTGGGCAAGGTGATGTCCACCGCATCATCACGCTGCCCGGTGAGCAGCAGCTTGGCCGCTGCCAGGCTGGTGGCGGTGGCGCAGCTGCCGGTGGTAAGGCCGCTGCGCAGAGGCGCGGGCTGTTCGCGGGTTTCTTCACGCATCGGCGGGTTTCAGTACTTCCAGAAGGGTGATCGGCAGCGCCTGGCGCCAGGTGTCGAACGCACCCAAGGGCTGGGCATGAGCGACATGGATACGGGTCAGCTCACCACCGTGCTGTTCGCGAAAGTGCGCCAGGGCCAGTTCGCTTTGCAGGGTGACGGCGTTGGCCACCAGGCGGCCGCCGGGACGCAGGCTTGCCCAGCACAGGTCCAGTACACCTGCGCGGGTAACGCCGCCTCCGATGAAGATTGCATCCGGTTGTTCCAGGCCTTGCAGCGCCGCTGGCGCCTTGCCGCGAACCAGTTGCAGGCCGGGTACACCCAATGCATCGCGGTTATGCTCGATCAAACCCTGGCGGCCTTCGTCGGCCTCGATGGCCAGGGCGCGGCATGCCGGGTGGGCGCGCATCCATTCGATGCCGATCGAGCCGCAGCCCGCACCGACATCCCACAAAAGTTCGCCGGGTTGCGGTGCCAGGCGCGCCAGGGTGATGGCGCGGACATCGCGCTTGGTCAACTGGCCATCGTGCCGGTATGCGGCGTCTGGCAGCCCGGCCAGTCGGTGCAGGCGGGGCGCATCGGGCGTAGCCAGGCATTCGATGGCGACCAGGTTGAGCGCCGCGATACCGGTGTGCGGCCAGTCCTGGGCGGTGCCGGCCAGTGCACGTTCGTCCACGCCCCCCAAGTGCTCGAACACCTGCAGGCGGCTTGGGCCGAAGCCTTGCCCGCGCAGCTGCGCGGCAATTGCCGCCGGGCTGTCGCCATCGTTGCTCAGCACCAGCAGGCGCATGCCGCTGTGCAAGTGGGCATTGAGCGCTGCCAGGGGGCGGGCCACCAGCGACACCACCTGCAGGTCCTGCAGCGGCCAGCCCAGGCGGGCAGCGGCCAGGGCGCAGGAAGAGGGCATCGACAGCACGCGCATTTCTGCAGCAGGCACCTGGCGCGCCAGGCTGGCACCGACGCCGTAGAACATAGGGTCACCGCTGGCCAGCACGCACACCGGCTCGCCGCGCAGGTTCAACACCGGGGCCAACGAGAACGGGCTGGGCCAGGCCAGCTGTTCCGCGGTCACGCAACGTGGCAGCAAGGCCAGCTGGCGTGGGCTGCCGAAGACCCGCCCAGCGCCCAGCAGGGCGCGCCGGGCCTGTTTGCCCAGGCCGCTGAAGCCGTCTTCGCCGATGCCTACTACTGTCAGCCAGGGTGTCATGTATTTCGATCCGCCATTTTTGGGGCCGCTTCGCGCCCCTTCGTGGGCAAGCCCGCTCCTACAGATACAGGGCAGCCTGTGCAGCCTGCAGTGATCCTGTGGAAGCGGGCGAGCCCGCGAAGAAGGCGACGCGGTCCTGAATTTCTACTTAATCGCCGAGGATGCTCGACCACCGGCTTTTCATGCCGCCGGACAAAGCAGGCATAATACCGCGCCTTCTACACTCAAGCGCATTTTCACAGACTGCCGGATGCCCCTTTGACGCAGGCCCATGCCCCCCACGTATCGCCCCGCCCCTCGGCCTGCCCGGGGTTGTGGCGCATTGTCAGCGCCCGTGATGGCGGTATCTGCCGCATCAAGCTGCCGGGTGGCCTGCTGCTGGCCGAGCAGGCTGAAGCCGTGGCGGCGGCGGCGGAGCGTTTTGCTGGCGGCGTGATCGAGGCCACCAACCGTGGCAACCTGCAGATTCGCGGCATAGGCAGCGAGCATCGCGCTTTGGTCGAGGCACTGCTCGCAGCCGGCCTGGGACCACGCGATGCCGCGGGTGACGATGTGCGCAACGTGATGCTCAGCCCGCTGGCCGGGCATGACCCGCTCATGCTGCTGGACGCCCGGCCGCTGGCCGGGCAGATCCTCGACCTGTTGGAAGGCACCCCGCGCTTTCACCAGCTGTCGGCCAAGTTCGCTGTGCAGCTGGATGCCGGTGAGCGCCTGGCGATGCTCGAACACCCCCATGACCTGTGGCTGTCGCCCCTGCACCTGGATCAGCAGACCTGGCTGGCGTTTGGCCTGGCAGGTTGCCCGGCAGAGGGCCAGGCGCTCGGTGCGGTGCCGCTGGCGCAGGGCCTGATGCTGGTGCGCGCCGTGCTGGAGCGCTTCCTCGATCTGGCATCCCCGACGCAGACGCGCATGCGCCAGCTGCTCGAGGTGTACCCGCCAGCTGATTTTGTCGCTGGGCTCGGCCTGGACATCCGCCGCGATGCCGCCGTGCTCACGTGGCGGCGTGAACAGCACCGCGCCTCGTGGTTGGGCAGGTTGCCCCAGGCGCAGGGTGTTGCCCTTGGCGTTGCCCCGCCGCAAGGCCGCCTGACCCCCACGATGCTGCGTGGCGCCGCACGTATTGCCCGTGAAAAGGGCGATGCCAGCATGCGCCTTAGCCCCTGGCAAAGCCTGGTGCTGACCAACCTGCAAGCGCAGCACATCGATCAGGCCCTGGCCGAACTGTCTGCGCTGGGGTTGCTGTGCCACGACCGCGAACCCCTGGCGCGTATCAGCGCCTGCACCGGTGCCAGCGGCTGCGCCAAGGCCCTTGCCGAGACCAAGGCTGACGCCGTTGTCCTGGCCGCGCTGCTGGGCCCTGGCGTGCCGGCCAGCGTGCACCTGTCCGGCTGCCCCCGTTCCTGTGCTGTGGCCCATGTTGCCCCGGCCACCTTGCTGGCCCGTTCGCCGGGCCGTTACGACTTGTACCTGCGTGATGCGCGCCAGCCGGGTTTCGGTGCCCTGCGCGCCACCGACCTTACCTTGAATGAAGCAGGCGCCATGCTCGACCTGCCGACGGAGCACCTTGATGATTGACTACATCCGCGATGGTCAGGAGATCTATCGCAACTCCTTCCGGATCATCCGTGAGGAAGCCCGACTCGAGCGGATCCCCGCAGACCTTGAAAAGCTCGCCGTGCGTGTGATCCACGCGTGTGGCATGGTCGACGCCATCGATGGCCTGCAGTTCTCAGACGGTGCCGGCCGGGCCGGGCGCGAGGCGCTGCTCAACGGCGCGCCGATCCTCTGCGATGCGCACATGGTGGCCGAAGGGATCACCCGGGCGCGCTTGCCAGCTGACAACAAAGTCATCTGCACCCTGCGTGACCCCAGCGTGCCGGGCCTGGCCAAAGACGCCGGCAACACACGCTCCGCCGTAGCCCTGGAGCTGTGGCGCCCTTACCTGGAGGGCAGCGTGGTGGTCATCGGCAATGCCCCTACCGCGTTGTTCTACCTGTTGGAGATGCTCGATGCCGGTGCGCCCAAGCCGGCGCTGATCCTCGGGTTCCCGGTCGGTTTCGTCGGCGCTGCCGAGTCCAAGGCCATGCTCGCCGCCGACAGCCGTGGCGTGCCGTTCGTGATCATGCAAGGCCGCCTGGGCGGCAGCGCGATGGCCGCCGCGGCGGTCAACGCCCTGGCCACGGAGGTGGAATGATGGCCCCGCGCGGACGACTGCTTGGCCTGGGCGTGGGCCCTGGCGATCCTGAACTGATTACCCTCAAAGCCCTGCGCCTGTTGCGTGAGGCGCCGGTGGTCGGCTACTTCGTGGCCAAGGGCAAGCGTGGCAATGCCTTCGGCATTATCGAGGCGCACCTGCAGCCCGAGCAGACCCTGCTGCCGCTGGTCTACCCGGTCACCACCGAAGTGCTGCCGGCGCCGCTGTCCTATGAGCAAGTGATCAGCGACTTCTACGACGCAGCCAGCGTACAGGTGGCCGAGCACCTGGATGCCGGCCGCGACGTGGCGGTGATTTGCGAAGGCGACCCGTTCTTCTATGGCTCCTACATGTACTTGCATGACCGCCTGGCGCAGCGCTACGAGGCAGAAGTGATTCCCGGTGTCTGCTCCATGCTCGGTGGCGCTTCGGTGCTGGGGGCGCCGCTGGTGTACCGCAACCAGAGCCTGTCGGTGTTGTCCGGGGTGTTGCCCGCTGAAGAGCTCAAGCGCCGTCTGGCCGACGCCGATGCAGCGGTGATCATGAAACTTGGGCGCAACTTCCCCAAGGTGCGCGAAGTGCTGGCCGACCTGGGCCTGGATGGGCGTGCGCTGTATGTGGAACGGGCGACCATGGCCAACCAGAAGATCGTGCCGCTGGACCAGGTCGACCCGCAGTCGTCGCCGTACTTCTCGCTGATCATCGTGCCGGGGGAAAAATGGCAGGGCTGAACATGCACAGGGCACCGGCCATCGTCATTCTCGGCCCGGGCAGCCTGGCGACGGCGCAGCGTATCCAGGCCTGTTATCCGCAGGCCACGATCCATGGCCTCGAGGGGCGTGTCGAGGGTGCAGACCAGTCGTACGTGTCGTTCGGCGATACCCTGCGCGGGTTGTACCAGCAAGATACGCCGATCATTGCGTTGTGCGCCGCGGGTATCGTTATCCGTAGCCTGGCCGCTCTGCTCTGCGAGAAGGGCAGCGAGCCGCCGGTACTGGCCGTGGCCGAGGATGGTAGCGCGGTAGTGCCGTTGCTCGGAGGCCTCGGTGGGGTGAACGTGATGGCGCGGGAAATCGCTGATGCGCTGGGCGTTTCCGCGGCCATCACCACCAGTGGCGAGCTGCGCTTCGGTACTTGCCTGCTGAACCCGCCGCAGGGCTATGCATTGGCCGATATCGAGCAAGGCAAGCGCTTTGTATCCGACCTGCTGGCAGGTGAGTCCGTGCGTATCGAAGGTAACGCACCGTGGCTGCAGCTGGCGCAGTTGCCCGCCAGCGAGACGGCACAGCGCACCATCCATGTGGGGCATCAGGCGCGTCCGGCCAACCGCGACGAGCTGCTGATCCACCCGCGCCAGGTGGTCGTGGGCGTTGCAGGTGGCAATCTGCGCAGTATTCGCGCAGCACTGCAGCAGGCCGGCATCGCCGAGCCCTCGGTAGCCTGCGTGCTGGCCGACGAGGCAACCATGGCCGACAGCGCCCTGCACGAAGCTGCGCAGGCCCTGGGGGTCCCCTTGCGCTTTGCCACCGGCCCTGGCGATGTGGCCAGCATGGTCGCTGCGGCAGTGCCCGATGCCGAGTTGATAGCGCTTGAAGAAGTCGTGGTCGCGGTGGCGCCTGCCCCGGTCGACGTAGTGCAGGTCGGCCGCCGTCGCGGTCGCCTGGCGGTCATCGGCCTTGGCCCAGGTGCGGCGGAACTGATGGTGCCGGCGGTCAAGGCCGAACTGGCGCAGGCCGAAGATGTGCTCGGTTACGAAACCTACGTGCGCATGGCTGGCCCGTTCCGCGACGACCAGGTGCTGCACTGCACCGACAACCGCGAAGAGATGCAGCGCGCCCGACATGCCTTCGAACTGGCGGCCCAAGGCCGTTCGGTGGTGGTGGTGTCGTCAGGTGACCCGGGCGTTTTCGCCATGGCCGCTGCGGTGCTCGAAGCATTGCACGAATCCAGTGACCCTGCCTGGCATCGCGTCGACCTGCAGATCTTGCCGGGGGTTTCAGCCTCGCTGGCAACCGCCGCCCAGGCAGGTGCACCGCTGGGGCATGACTTCTGCGTGATGTCGCTGTCGGACAACCTCAAGCCCTGGTCGATCATTGAAAAGCGCCTGGACCTGGCTGCCCAGGCCGACCTGGTGCTGGCCTTCTACAACCCGATCTCCAAGGCCAGGCCGCACCAACTCGGTGTCGCCCTGGAGGTTGTGCGCCGCCACCGTGACGGGAACACGCCTGTAGTCCTTGGCCGTGACATCGGTAGGCCGGGGCAGACACTGAAGGTAGTCACCCTGGCCGAACTGCTGCCAGAAATGGTCGACATGCGCACCATGGTGTTGGTTGGGTCTTCCACTACCTGCACTTTCGACCGCGCAGCGGGTGGGGTTTGGGTCTATACCCCGCGCTGGTATGGCGCAAAGCCGTAAGCGGCGGCAGCGCGGGCAGATGAGGAACTGCTTCGTGGCAGATTGAGGTAAAGGTCACAGGTAGGTTTGCGGCTGGAGCTATTTGGCTCCAACCGTACCCTTCCTGGAGACCTTTCCCATGACGACCGATAAAGAGAAGCTGCAGCTTCAGGTTCTGCCGGACAAGAATCTGTTCGTGTTCCCCGACCTGATGGGTGAGCAAAACCGCGATGCTGCAAAGGCTTGTCATGCCCTGGCCACGCAAGGTGCCAACAAGCAGCATGACCCTATCCGTGAAACGCAACTCTGGTTCAAACACTACATCTACCTGATGTCGAAGATGGGCTGGGCGCCGACCAATGTCGATGTACAGCAGGTCACTGAACGCAATATGCGCCTTGAGATCAGCAACTTGCTGGGCAAGGGCCTGCAGGCGGCATATGGCGTTTTCACTGGCGATGTGGCAACCGCCCTGGACAATCTCGGCAAAACGGTTGTTTCAGCCTTGGCCGCCAGCACCAAAAACGTCGAGTTGCTCGACCGCAAGTCGGTCGAAGATGACCGAACCGGGCTGAGCCTTGCCAAGTGCGAGCAAACGGACGGCGGCCAAGTGGCGATGCTGGTCAGTGCGATCCAGACCGACGCCAAGCCTGACAAGGCTGCCAACTATCTGCTGGTCAAGTGGGAAAGCAACGGTACTTCCAACTTTGCTTGTGGTGCGGTGTTGAATTTCGATAAGCGCCAATACGACAAAGTTCGCGCCATTGTAGAAACCAAACTTGACGACAATGCCCTGCAGGTCCTGCTGGCACTGGAACTCTGACGATGAAGTTGGCCTGTCGACACGGCGTCGACGGGCCTGGAGGGCATACTGATGCACGCCAATTACACGTTGTGGTTGAACGGCAATAGCCTGGTATTGATCGACAACAATGTCAGTGCTTCACGCGCAGAAGCACTGTTGGATGTTCAGCTGGCAGCCTACTTGACCGCTAGCAAGGGGCACGCCCTTCAGGACGCTGGGTGGCACAAGGAATATCTGCGAATTCAGGGTAACTTCGGCTGCACTGTCGCGACCTTGCATTCCAGCGCTGTGCCTGCTGCCCCCGCAGTGGCCTGTGAACCGTGGAGCATGTTGCGGGCCAAGCTCTTGGCAGGTGTGCCCAGCGCCCTGCAGGGGCCGGTAGCCACATGCCTCGACGCCTATTCCGCCCAACCCGACGGTGCCATAGAACAGTTGTTATGGGCCGAATGTGTTCGGCCCCCGGACGATAAAGGCATGAGCCATGTACGTATGGAGTTGCGCCTGATACTGGCCAATTCAGACGTCCTCAGTACCGAGTTGGGCTTTAGCACAGCAGAGCATCTGGCGATGGATTGGCTGTGGCAGCCGCTGAATCTTGCAAGTGCCCATGCCGCTCAGCAGTTCGATGCCAATTATTTCACCGATGAAAAAGTGATCAGTTCAATAAGTACGGGCTTGCATGACGCTATCAAGGTCAAGCAATTGCAGTACCGCAGCCAAGTCAAACGTGCGACAACATCAGGAGTCGAAGATGAGTGAGTTCAATCAAGGTGCCGCCAGTGGCAAACTCGTCCACAGCAGCCTGCTGTCATTCTTGCCAGGTGTTAACCGCGAAGCCCGTGACGACATCCTGTTGGCCAATGCGTTTGCCCAGCAAGTTGCCTGGGGGGACTTCAACGAAGGCCTGGAGCCGGACTGGTTCAGGAACTACTGGCGTAACCTTGCGTTTCTGGGCTTTGATGGCAAGCTCGCGCCCACGGCGACTCGACCGGGACCGGACAGGTCCAGCCTTGCCGAGCAGGCGCTTGCCCAGGTTCGTCAGAAAGGCTCCGCCGGTCATTATCAATCTGCCCAGTCGTCGCTTCAGGCACTGCGTAATCACAGCCAGACCTTGACCGCGTTTGAATCCCGGGCAGTCTCGAAAGCTGTTGGACGTTTTCAGTTGCTGCCTTGCTCTCAGCAGTCGAGCGGCTTCATCGACATGGTATTGGTCCACATGGAAATGTCGGTGAAAAAGACCTCCAAGGACTTCCTGTTCATGCAGTTGAGCAGTGAAGTAAAAATCCTGGACATGCGTGTCGAAGTGATCCACTTCAACTTGCAGGGGTTCCGCGAAGACTACCGCAAGCGGGCCCAGGCCAGTGTCGACAAGCAAAATGGCAAGGCGATCCTTGAGCTGCAATTGTAGGCGCCCGGCTTGGAAAGCTCAGGGCAGCAGGTAACCGCGAATCCCGGTAAAGATGATCTGTGCTGCCAGGGCACAGACGAATAGCCCCATCAGGCGGCTGACGATTTGCAAACCCTGGTCACCGAGCAGGCGCTCGATACGGTGCGATAGATACAGCACCAGGCCTACGGTAAAGCTGGCCAGGGCAATGCTGACGATGGCCAGCAGTTTTTCATCCCAGTGCGGCTGGCTTACCCCCATCACCAACAGGGCACCGATGGTACCGGGGCCAACGGTCAGCGGAATGGTCAGCGGTACGATGGTCACATCCTGCTGCACGTTGTCGGCCTGTACCGCCGGCTTGCCCTGGGCCATGCCCAGGGCTGAAATGAACAGCACGCTGCCGGCACCGATGCGAAAGGCATCGGCGGTGATGCCGAAAATTCCGAAGATCGCCCGCCCGAACAGGTACAGCATCACGCTGGCGACCAAGGCTGCGAACGCGACCTTCCAGGCCAGTTGCTTGCGCTCCTTGCTGGAGTGGCCGCGGGTCAGGCTGATGAAACACGACAGCACGAAGAACGGGCTGTAGAGCACGAGCATTTTCAGGTAGACGCTGAACAACTCATGGAGCATGAGCAGTGTTCCTTGGGTTTATGCCGGCGCGGCCTTGTGTTGCGAGGCCGCTCCTGCAAGAGCATTGGATATCGGTCAGGACGTATGTGCCGGGTCCACCTTGGCTTCCCGGTGATTGGCCCAGTATTGAATCAGCTCGCGCAACTGCGACAACTCCACCGGCTTGGCCATGTGTCCGTCCATGCCTGCCAGCCGCGCGCGCTCCTTGTGTTCGGCCAGTATGTGCGCTGTCAGTGCCACCACCGGCGTGCGCTGGCGCTGGTTGTCAGCTTCCCAGGCCCGCAACTGCTGGGTGGCCGAGAAACCGTCCAGTATCGGCATCTCGCAGTCCATCAACACCAGGTCATAATGCTGCGCTTTCATCGCCTGCAAGGCCTCTTCGCCATTGCAGGCGGTATCGGGCTTGAGGTTGAGCTTGCCGAGCATGCTGCGGATCACCTTGGTCGAGATGCTGTTGTCTTCGGCGACCAGCACGCGGAAGTCGCCTGGCAGGTCCAGCGCCTGCGGGATGCCAGGCAGGCTGGCAGGCATCGCCTGTTCGCGGCCGCGCTGGGCCAGCTCCTCGGCCAGGGTGGTCTTCAACGTATAACCGGCCACCGGCTTGGCCAGTATTCGCTTGACCCCGGCGTTGCGCGCGATGACTTTGCTCGGCGCATTGCTGATGCCGGTGAGCATCACCACCAGAATGTCGTGGTTCAGGCTCGGGTCTTCCTTGATCTTGGCGGCCAGCTGCATGCCGGTCATGCCGGGCATGTTCTGGTCCAGCAGCACCGCATCGAAGTAGTCGCGCAGGTGCGCCTTGGTGCGCAAAAGGGCCAGAGCCTCCTTGCCCGACGGCACTGCGCTGACGTTCATGCCCCAGGCGCTGCACTGCTGTACAAGCACCTTGCGGCACGTGTCGTTGTCGTCCACTACCAGCACGCGGGCATCGCGCAGCGGGCTGTCGAGGTCCGCCGGTGGCTGTTCCAGGCGTGAAGGGTCCAGCGGCAAGGTCAGCCACAGGGTGTTGCCCATGCCGGTGTTGCTCTTGATGCCGAACTCGCCCTGCATCAGACCGATCAACTGTTTGGCGATGACCAGCCCCAGGTGGCCGCCCAGCTTGTTGCTGGAAAGGAAGTGGTGGCTGTGCAACTCGGCCTGCAGCAAGGCTTCACGGTCGGCAGCGGGCAACGGCTCGCCGCTGTCCTGCACGGCGATACGCAGGCGTGGCACCTCGCCGCGTTGATCCAGCGCCACCACCAGCAGGATCTCGCCCTGGTCGGTGTTTTTCAGGGCGTTTTCCAGCAGGCTCGACAAGGCCTGGCGCAGGCGCGTCGGGTCTCCGCTGATAACCCGCGGTACTTGTGGCTGGGTGAAGCTGATCAGCTCGATGTTCTGTTGCTCGGCCTTGGCGCGGAAGATGTTCAGGCAATCCTCGATCAGCGCGTTAAGGTCGAACTGCACATCATCCAGCTCGATTTGCCGGGATTCCAGCTTGGAAATGTCCAGAATTTCGTTGATCAGCGTCAGCAGCTCGTTGCCCGCGCTGTGGATGGTCTGCACATAGTCACGTTGCTTCACCGACAGCGGTGTGCCCAGCAGCAGTTCAGTCATGCCGAGCACGCCGTTCATCGGGGTGCGGATTTCGTGGCTGATCTTGGCCAGGAACTCGGCTTTGGCGTTGATTTCTGCATCGCTGGCGGCCAGTGCACGGCTGGCGCTGAAACGCTCCTCGCTTATGCGCCGCAGCCGTTCACTGACTGCCAGGTTGAGCAGCAGGCCACTGACCACGGTCAGGCCCAGCAGGATGCACAGCAGCCAGGGTGTCGAGGTGCGTGTCAGGCCCAGCAGGGCTGGCAGCAGGACCAGGCCTCCGAGGTTGAACACCACCATGGCCAGGCTGAACAGGCGTCCGGGTGCATAGCCCTTGTACCAGTGGTAGCTGCTGACCAGCAGCATGCTCACGCTGCCCAGCGCCATCAGGGCGTAGGTCATCAGGTTCAGTGGCAGGGTATCGACGAACAGCAGCACCAGGCCACTGAGCCCGACAATCAGCATCTCACCCTGCAGCAGGCGGTTAAGCCGTGGCGAATTGCACGGCGAAAAGAAATGTTGGGTGAAGTACAACCCGGACAGGCCGGCCAGGACCAGCGTCAGATAGGCGGCAGGCGTTTGCGCACTGTGCCACACATGCCACCAAGGGCCGCTGAGGTTCAGCAGGATCAGGCCGCTGAGCAGCATCAGGCCGTGGTACAGCGCCAGGATCAGGGTGGTGCTGGAGCGGGTGTAGAGGAAGCGGATCAGGTTGTGCATGATCAGCATGATCAGGCCGCCGAACAGCATGCCGAACCACAGCGGCTGGCGTTGATCCGAGGCTGCCTCGGCCGCAGGTTCAAGGCTGATGGCCGGACGCAGCTGGTGCTCTGAGGCCAGGCGCAAGTAGATGTCCAGCGGTTGCCTGCTGTTGGGCAGGGGCAATACATGGTCGCTGCCACGCAGGGTCGGGCTGGCATTGCCGGCCTGGCGCCCGTGGTGCAGCTGACGTAGAAGTTGTTCGCCTTCGAGGGCGTAGAGGTCCAGGCCAGAAAGGTCCGGGGCAAATACCCGCAGCAGCTGCTCCTGGTCACCTGGTGCCAGACGATAGTGCAGCCACAAGGCCTGTCCAGCCGGGGCAGCATCAAGGTCGGCGAGAGGCAGTGGGCTGAACTGGTTGCGATAGCGCTCGGAGCGCACATCGCTCAGTTGCAGGTTGGCCTGTTCGTCGAGCAGAACGGTCCAGCCTCCGTCATGTTCGGCCGCAGCCGGAAACATGCAGAGCAGGGTCAGCAAGCTGACGATCAGAGCTGAGGCAATCCGAAGCCGACGCACTACGAAATCCCTTCTTGGCCGATGTGCCGGGTACTCACTATGCGCGGCGCGCGAAGTCGAAGGCAAGGCCCATTCCGGGCCCTGTCGACGAGCCGGATGCCGCAGGCTGAAACCGCTACGGCATACCGGTAGTACTTACTGCTGGTGCTCACCGCGCTCGCGGGCGATGGCCCGATAGCCGATGTCGGAACGGTAGAAGCTGCCGTTCCAGCTGACTTCCTTGGCCAGGCGATAAGCCTGCTGCTGCGCGTCGGCAACGGTGCTGCCCATGGCGGTGGCACACAGCACGCGCCCGCCGTTGGTGGTTACCTTGCCATCCTTGAGCGCAGTACCGGCATGGAATACCTTGCCTTCGATCTTGGCGGCAGCGTCCAGGCCGTTGATCACGTCGCCCTTGGCGTAGTCGCCCGGGTAACCGCCCGCTGCCAGGACCACGCCCAGGCTCGGGCGCGGGTCCCACTGTGCTTCGACCTTGTCCAGTGCCTTGGCGAACGCAGCTTCCACCAGCAGTACCAGGCTCGACTCCAGGCGCAGCATGACCGGCTGGGTTTCCGGGTCGCCGAAGCGGCAGTTGAACTCGATGACCTTGGGGTTGCCCGCCTTGTCGATCATCAGGCCGGCGTAGAGGAAGCCGGTGTAGACGTTGCCTTCCTCGGCCATGCCGCGCACGGTTGGCCAGATCACCTGGTCCATCACGCGCTGGTGCACGTCGGCGGTAACCACCGGGGCAGGGGAGTAGGCGCCCATGCCGCCGGTGTTCGGGCCGGTATCCTGGTCGCCGACGCGCTTGTGGTCCTGGCTGGTGGCCATGGGCAGCACATTGTGGCCGTCGACCATGACGATGAAGCTGGCTTCTTCGCCGTCGAGAAACTCTTCGATCACGACACGCGAACCTGCTTCACCGAAGGCGTTGCCAGCCAGCATGTCACGCACGGCGGCTTCGGCTTCTTCCAGCGTCATGGCGACGATCACGCCCTTGCCTGCCGCCAGGCCATCGGCCTTGATCACGATTGGCGCGCCTTTTTCCTGCAGATAGGCCAGCGCTGGCTCGATCTCGGTGAAATTCTGGTAGTCGGCGGTCGGGATCTTGTGACGTGCCAGGAAATCCTTGGTGAAGGCCTTGGAGCCTTCCAGCTGGGCCGCGCCCTTGGTTGGGCCGAAGCAGTCCAGGCCGCGGCTGCGGAACAGGTCGACCACGCCGATAACCAGCGGTGCTTCCGGGCCGACGATGGTCAGGTCGACGTTTTTCTCGGCGAAGTCGGCCAGTTGCTCCAGGGCACACACGTCGATGGCGACGTTCTCGCACTTGGCTTCAATGGCGGTACCGGCGTTGCCCGGGGCAACGAAGACTTTCTCGACGCGTGGGTCCTGGGCGACTTTCCAGGCCAGGGCGTGCTCACGGCCGCCGCTGCCGATGATCAAAACTTTCATGTCAAAACCTCGATTCAAGTGATCCCGTGGCTTGCGCCGAACACTGTGGGAGCGGGCTTGCCCGCGAATGCGGCGGTGAATCCACCATCGTATTCGCGGGCAAGCCCGCTCCCACAGGATCTCGACTCGCCTCGGGATCCGCGTAATTAGTGGCGGAAGTGGCGCATGCCAGTGAAGACCATCGCGATGCCGGCCTCGTCGGCAGCAGCGATGACTTCAGCATCACGCATCGAACCACCCGGCTGGATCACGGCGCTGATACCCACTTTAGCTGCATTGTCGATGCCGTCACGGAACGGGAAGAATGCATCCGACGCCATGACCGCGCCCTGCACCTGCAGGCCAGCGTGCTCGGCCTTGATTGCAGCGATGCGGGCGGAGTTGACGCGGCTCATCTGGCCGGCGCCGACGCCGATGGTCTGGCGCTGCTTGGCGTAGACAATGGCGTTGGACTTGACGAACTTGGCCACTTTCCAGGCGAATACCAGGTCGTGGATCTCTTGCTCGGTCGGGGCACGCTTGGTGACGATCTTCAGGTCATCGGCGGTGATCATGCCGATATCGCGGCTTTGCACCAGCAGGCCACCGTTGACGCGCTTGAAGTCCCAACCGGCAGCGCGCTCGGCTGGCCACTCGCCGCACTCCAGCAGACGTACGTTCTGTTTGGCAGCCACCACGTCGCGGGCGGCCTGGGAGATTTTCGGGGCGATGATCACTTCGACGAACTGGCGGTCGACAATGGCCTTGGCGGTTTCGCCGTCCAGTTCACGGTTGAATGCGATGATGCCGCCGAACGCCGATTCGGTGTCGGTCGCGTAAGCCAGGTCGTAGGCTTTGCGGATGCCGCCTTCGTCTTCCGGTACTACCGCCACGCCGCACGGGTTGGCGTGCTTGACGATGACGCAGGCCGGCTTGACGAAGCTCTTTACGCATTCCAGCGCGGCGTCAGTGTCGGCCACGTTGTTGAATGACAGTTCCTTGCCTTGCAGCTGGACAGCGGTGGAAATGCTGGCTTCGCCTTTCTTGGCTTCGACATAGAACGCCGCGCTCTGGTGCGGGTTCTCGCCATAACGCATTTCCTGTGCCTTGACGAACTGGCTGCTGAAGGTGCGCGGGAATTCGCTGCGCGCCTCGGTGCTCAGGGTGTCCTTGGCCTGGTCGATGGTGCCCATGTAGTTGGCGATCATGCCGTCGTAGGCGGCAGTGTGCTCGAACGCCTTGAGCATCAGATCGAAGCGCTGGGCATAGGTCAGGCCACCGGCCTTGAGGCCTTCGACGATGCCGGCGTAGTCGCTGGCGTTGACCACGATGGCCACGTCCTTGTGGTTCTTGGCTGCCGAACGGACCATGGTCGGGCCGCCGATGTCGATGTTCTCGATGGCGGTCGGCAGGTCACAGCCAGGCTTGGAAATGGTGGCTTCGAACGGGTACAGGTTGACCGCAACCAGGTCGATCGGCTTGATGCCGTGCTCGTTCATGATGGCGTCGTCGGTGCCACGACGGCCGAGGATACCGCCGTGGATCTTCGGGTGCAGGGTTTTGACCCGGCCATCCATCATTTCGGCGAAGCCGGTGTAGTCGGCCACTTCCACCGCGTTTACGCCGTTGTCCTTGAGCAGCTTGTAGGTGCCGCCGGTGGACAGGATCTCGACACCGAGCTGCTGCAGCTCACGGGCGAATTCGAGGATACCGGTCTTGTCGGAGACGCTGATCAGGGCGCGGCGGACTGGCAGGCGGGTAGTCTGGTCGGTCATTTCGGGTTCCAATAACGCGGTGGAGTCAGCAAAAAAGGCGCCTCTGTTCAGGGAGTCGCCTTTTCTGGATGGGATTCTGGCTTACAACAAGTCGTACTGCTTGAGCTTCTTGCGCAGGGTGCCTCGGTTCAGCCCGAGCATCTCGCTGGCCTTGGTCTGGTTGCCCTTCACGTAGTTCATCACGCTTTCGAGCAGGGGCGCCTCGACTTCGGAGAGCACCAGGTTGTACACGTCCGTCACGGTCGCGCCTTCCAGGTGGGCGAAGTAGTTGTGCAGCGCCTTCTCGACGCTGTCGCGAAGGGTCTGGCCCTCTTCGCTCGGCGTGTTGAGGTGCTGTTTCAGGTTGGCGTTGTCGCTCACGGGCGTTGTTCCACTCACAAAATTCTCGGTCATCATCGTCATGCGGCCACCCCTTGTCCGTCCTCTGTCTCAAGGCTCTGTCGACGTTCGCTGAAAAACGCGCGAACGTTGGCGCACTGCGCTTGTGTGTCTTCCAAAGCGTTGAACCGGGCGCGAAACTCCTTGCCGCCGGGTCGTGTTGCCAGGTACCAGCCAACGTGCTTGCGGGCGATACGTACGCCCATCACATCGCCATAGAAGGCATGCAGCGCGGCCAGATGCTCCAGCAGGATGCGTTCCACTTCGTCCAGTTGCGGCGCTGGCAGATGTTCGCCAGTGCGCAGGTAATGCTCGATCTCGCGAAAGATCCATGGCCGCCCTTGGGCAGCCCGGCCAATCAACAGGCCATCGACCCCGGTGGTTTCCAGCACCGCCCGGGCCTTTTCTGGCGAGGTGATATCGCCGTTGGCAAAAACCGGGATTGACACCGCCTGCTTGATGGCCGCGATGGTGTCGTATTCGGCTTCGCCGGTGTACAGGTCGGCACGTGTGCGGCCATGCACCGCCAGCGCCTGGATGCCAGCCTGTTCGGCGATCTTCGCCACGTTCAGGCCGTTCTTGTTCGCCCGGTCCCAGCCGGTGCGGATTTTCAGGGTCACCGGTACGTCCACAGCGCTGACCACGGCGTGGAGGATCTCGCTGACCAAGGCTTCATCTCTCAATAAAGCAGAGCCTGCGGCTTTGTTGCAGACTTTTTTTGCCGGACAGCCCATGTTGATGTCGATGATCTGGGCACCCGCTTCGACATTGGCCTTTGCCGCCGCTGCCATCATCTGCGCATCACCGCCGGCGATCTGCACCGAGCGTGGCTCGGGATCACCTTCATGGATGCGGCGCAGGCTCGACTTGCGGCTGTTCCACAGGCTCATGTCGCTGCTTACCATTTCCGACACCACCATGCCGGCGCCCAGGCGCTGGCAAAGTGTACGGAAAGGCTGGTCCGTGACCCCGGCCATGGGCGCGAGGATCAGGTTGTTACGTAGTGTGTATTGGCCGATGCGTACCGCCGACATAGGTGATCCCTGTTGTGGGGCCGAATCTTGGAGTTCGAAAAAGGGTTGGCATGATACCCGCTCTCGATGACTGGATAAAGATGGATTTGGATAAAATCTGAACAGTTGTCGGCTTATGCCTTTGTGCTTCAAGCAGCAAGCGACAGGACAAAAAGCGGTCGCGGTTGGGGCTTCTTGTCTTGTCGCTTGCTGCTGGCCGCTTGTCGCCTACTCCGGCGAACGGAAGCTCAGGCTGTAATTCACGGCCTTCGGCCCAGGGTCGAGGATGTCCAGGGCAATGTGGATTGGCGTCTGGCTGGGCATTTCGCCACGCCCTGCCAGTTCCCCCGACAGGTACTCGCTGGGCTTGAAGCGACGGCTGGCGATCAGTTGGCCATTGAGATCGGCGAAGCGCAGCTCCAGCAATGGGAATGGCTGGGCGAACGGTGCGCGGTTGTAGATGATCGCGTCGACAATGAGTGCGCCCTTGAAGTCCGGGTGGCTGCGCACCACCAGATTGCTGCTCTTGATGCGTGCAATATCGACGCGGGTAGGCACCTGGCAACCGATCATCGGGCAGATCTGCTGGAAAATCGGCCGATACTGGTCCTGGCGGGCCATTTCGTCGAAATGGAACCACACGTACTGGAACGCCAGCAGGCCGGCAGCCAGCAGGGTCAGAAAGCCCCACAGCAGGCGCTTGCCCCAGTTGGGTGCGGGTTTTTCCCAGCCTAGCTGCAGCGGGTCATCGACCACATCGACCAGCGGCTCCTTGCGCGAGGGGCGCTCGGGCTTGCCAGCAAAGCCTGGTTCCAGGCGCTCTCCGGGCAGTGGCTCGACGGGCTCGTCGTCGTGCGCCGACAGGCGCAGCGCCAGTGGTTCGTCGTCGCGGGCGCTCAGGCCTTTTTCCGGGGTTTCGTCATCGCTGATACGCAGCGGTTCGCTGAATGCGGGCTGGTCATCGCGTTCGGCCGCACGGTGCACAGGCGGCTCGCCATCGATGTCCAGGTCAAGGTTGCTGCCCAGGGTAGGCTCGGTACGCTCGCCGGGGGCAGGCTCCAGGTCCAGCTCCAAAGGTTCCGGTTCCAGTAGCACCGGGGTAGGCTCTGCCGGTTCCTGCGGCGCGTAGGGCTCATCGGTAGCCGTACCGAAAAGGTCTTCTGCGTGCTCGTCCGGGTGAAGTTCATCGCGCCGTGCCTGCAGCTTGTCATCCTGGCTGGCCGGGTGGGTCGGGGCCGGTTGGCCGCGACGCTCCAGGCGCTCCAGTTCCTTGTCGAGGTCGAGCTCGTCCAGCGCCTGGGCAGTCAGCGCCCAGTCCTGGTCAGGAGGGGTGCCGCGTACACTGATGGCAGGCTCTGGCGCCAGCTCGGCCAGCGGCTCGGCAGGCACCGGTGCCGGCACCACGGGGGCGTTTGTGGTAGCGGCGCGGTTTTGCTCCAGCAGCTGCTTGGCGGCATTGAATACCTGCAGGCAGTGACCGCAGCGCACCACGCCACGCGCCACGCCCAACTGGTGGTGGGTGACGCGAAAGCTGGTCTGGCAATGCGGGCACTGGGTGACGAAACTGTCGGTCATGCGGCGATCCGGGAGCTGTGCAGAAAAGTATTCTAGGCCCGCTTAGCGACGCCGACCACTGATGCGCACCCAGCCGTCGCGCACGACGATCGGGTCCAGTTCAAAGTCGGCGGCATAAGCGGCGGCCACGTCTTCACCTTGCTCGGCGAGGATGCCCGACAGCGCCAGCAGGCCACCTGGGCGAACCAGGCCGGACAACTGTGGCGCCAGCGACACCAACGGGCCGGCGAGGATGTTGGCAACCAGCACGTCGGCCTGCATCGCCGGCATGTGTTCGGGCAGGTACAGCGCCAGTTTCTCGTCGGCAATGCCGTTGCGTTGGGCGTTGTCGCGCGAAGCCTCGATGGCCTGCACGTCGATGTCGGTACCTACCGCTTCGCGAGCGCCCAGCAGCAGCGCAGCGATGGCCAGGATGCCCGAACCGCAGCCAAAGTCCAGCACCTGGGTGCCTTCAAGCTGCTGGCCGTCGAGCCATTCCAGGCACAGGGCCGTTGTGGGGTGGGTGCCGGTGCCAAAGGCCAGGCCCGGGTCGAGCAGCAGGTTCACGGCGTCCTTTTCCGGGGCATCGTGCCAGCTGGGCACGATCCACAGGCGGCGGCCGAAGCGCATCGGCTGGAAGTTGTCCATCCAGCTGCGCTCCCAGTCCTGATCCTCGATCACCTCGGCCTGGTGCTCGGGCAGCTCGGCGCCGGTCAGCAGGCGCAAGTGGGCGAACACCTGTTCAGGGTCGGCATCGGCCTCGAACAGCGCCAGCAGGTGAGTGTGCGACCACAGCGGGGTGGTGTTGAGGTCTGGTTCGAAGATCGGTTGATCTTCGGCGTCCATGAACGTGACCGAGACGGCGCCTACTTCAAGCAGCGCATCTTCATAGGTTTCGGCTTGTTCCGGGCTGATGGCCAGGCGTACTTGCAGCCAGGGCATGGCGGGCACCTTTGATAAATCGACAGGGGCAGCCCTAGGCTGCGCGAAGGCTGGCAGTTTACGCGAGTGCGGGGGATTTGTGGATCGGGGGCTGCACTGCAGCCCCCGGGCATGTGTCAGACAAAACAGAGCGACAGCGACTCGGCTATATAAGCAGGCTTCTCTTCACCCTCGATCTCCAGCGTGGCAATCGCCTTGAGTAGCCACTGCCCCGGTTTTTTCTCGGTCACCTCGCCCAGCTTTACCTTCAGCCGAACCCGGCTGTCGACCTTGACCGGCTGAATGAAGCGCACGCTGTCCAGCCCGTAGTTCACCACCATCTTCAGCCCTTGCGGCAGAACGAGGATGTCCTCGATCAGCTTGGGGATCAGCGACAAGGTCAGGAAACCATGGGCAATCGTGCCGCCAAACGGGGTTTTTGCTGCCTTCTCAGGGTCGACATGGATGAACTGGAAGTCGCCGGTCGCCTCGGCGAACAGGTTGATGCGCTGCTGGTCGATCTTCACCCACTCCGAGTGGCCCAGCTCCTTGCCAACGTACTGCGAAAGCTCTGTAACCGGTACATGGGGCATCGCGGACTCTCCGGGTTGTCAGTTGGTACGAAAGTACAAGATCAGCACGGCGAACCGTTTCAGTCAAGTTGCCCGCTTTTCGGCGAATATCGGTCTATAGCTGAGCGTGCTTATAATGGCGGCCATGCCCGAGGGAGATGCTTATGCTGTTGCGTGGTTTGACCTGGCTGGTACTGTTCCAGCTGCTGGGGACGGCGATCAATCACCTGTTTGTGCCGTTTTTGCCCGGGCCGATCATCGGCCTGTTGTTGCTGCTGCTCTTTCTCATGGCTCGCGGTGAGGTCGGCAAGCCGCTGAACGAGGCCGCCAGCAGCTTGCTGCGCTATCTCCCGCTGCTGCTGGTACCGCCGGCAGTCGGGGTGATGGTATATGCCAAGGACATTGCCGCCGACTTCTGGGCGATTGTCGGGGCCTTGCTGATCTCCTGTCTGTTGACCCTTGTGTTCGTCGGTGTGCTGATGCAAAAGCTCATTCAGCGCCAGGGCAAGCGTGAGGAGCAGCCATGATGCTCGACTGGCAGGGCGCACTCGATGCGGTCATTCACCACCCATTGTTCGGTATTGGCATCACGCTGGGGGCCTATCAGGTCGTGCTGGCAGCCTACGAGAAAACCCGCTGGATCTTCCTGCAACCTGTACTGGTGTCGATGCTGCTGGTGATCGGTGTGTTGCTGCTGTGCGGTATCGATTACAGCGAATACCGCAAAAGCACCGAAATCATGAACATCCTGCTGGGGCCCGCTACGGTGGCCCTGGCTGTGCCGCTCTATCTCAACCTGCGGCGTATCCGCCAGCTGTTCTGGCCGACATTTACTACGCTGGTAGTCGGAGGCCTGTTTGCCACGCTCTGCTGCCTGGTGCTGGGTTGGTGGTTCGGTGCCGAGCACATGATCCTGATGACCATGGCGCCGAAGTCCGTCACCTCGCCGATCGCCATGCTGGTGGCTGAGCAGATTGGCGGCGTGGCGGCCCTGGCGGCAGTGTTCGTGTTGATTACCGGGGTGATCGGGGCGATCTTCGGCCCGGCGTTGCTGAGCCGCTTCGGCGTGCACAGCCCTGAGGCGCGCGGCATGTCGCTGGGCGTGACCGCACACGCAGTGGGCACTTCGGTGGCCCTGCAGGAAAGTGACGAATGCGGCGCCTTTGCCGCGCTGGCGATGAGCCTGATGGGGGTGGCTACAGCGGTGTTCCTGCCGCTGGCAGTCAGCCTGGTGGCTTGAGGAATTGTGATGACGCTACCGCTGTTTCCGCTCAATACCGTGCTGTTTCCTGGCTGCTTCCTCGATTTGCAGATTTTCGAGGCACGCTACCTGGACATGATCGGGCGCTGCATGAAGCAGGGCGAAGGGTTTGGTGTGGTGTGCATCCTTGAGGGCGAACAAGTTGGCAAGGCGCCGCCGGTGGTCGCCTCGATCGGCTGTGAAGCGGTGATCCGCGACTTCGTGCAGCAGGATAATGGCTTGCTGGGTATTCGCGTCGAGGGCGTGCGGCGCTTCAATCTGGAAAGCTCCGAGGTGCAGAAGGACCAGTTGCTGGTGGGCCAGGTGCAATGGCTGCCGGAGCAGGCAGACAGCCCGTTGCTGGAGGCCGATGACGACCTGCTGGCGCTGTTGGTGGCCCTGGGTGAGCACCCCATGGTCGAAGCGCTGGGCATGCCGCGCCCGGTGGACGGGCGTCAGGCGCTGGCCAATCAGCTGGCGTACTTGTTGCCGTTCATGGAAGAAGACAAGCTGGACCTGCTGACCCTCGATTCGCCGCAGCAGCGGCTGGGGGAAATCCAGAAGCTGCTGGAGCGGATTCAGGGTGAGTTGTTCGCCTGATGGATCTGCATTGCCTGTGTCGGCCTATTCGCGGGTAAACCCGCTCCTACGACAAGCGCGATACCCAGTGTAGGAGCGGGTTTACCCGCGAATAGGCCGGCACAGGCAACATCAATATTGATACCTGACCAACGCTTGCGGCAGCGCATGCATGGCGAAGAACGTCAGCAGCGCCACACATGCCGGCAACACCAGCCACCACACCCGCAGCGGCAGGGCTGGCAGGGTCTGCTGGCGTTGCACCAATGTCAGGCTGAGTGCGCATACGCAACAGGCCAGCAGGGCCCCAGCCAGGATATCGGTTGGCCAGTGCGCCCCCAGGTACACCCGCGACAGGGCAATCGCCAGCGCCGGAATGCACCCCAGCATCACCCAGGTCAGGCGCATGCGTGGTGGCTGCCCACGCCCCGCCAGTACGGCCATGACCAGGAAGAACGCGAACGATGCCGAGCTGTGCCCGCTGGGCATGCTGTAGCTGGTCAGTGGGTCGGTCAGTACTTCCGGCCTGGCCCGGGCAAATAGCCATTTCAGTGTGCCGTTGGCGATCGCCGTACCCATCAACGCGCCAGCGGCGAAAAATGCGTGTCGCCACTGACGGGCAAGCAGCAGCAGGCCGGTCAGCAGGCCGCCGAGGAACAACTGGGTGCGGAAATCGCCTAGCCGTGTCACCAGCACCACGGTGCTGTCGATGGCCTGGCTGCGATGCTCCTGGACCAGTGTCATCACGCCTTGGTCGAACTCATGGAGGTAGGGCCAGCCGAGGAATACACCGGCCAGGGTGATGAAGCTGAGCGCGGCAACCAGCCGGGTGCCGTGGCGTTGGTCTCGCAGGCTGGTATTCAGGCTCAGGCCGATCAGCACCGCGAGGGCGCCGGCGATGATCCCGGCGTCCAGCCAGAAGCCTTCCGGCAGGGGCAGGCGCATGGCGGCGCCGGTGGCCCAGCCGGGTAGCAGGTAGGCGACCGACCAGCCGGCACCCGCCAGCAGGCTGACGGCGATGAAGCGCGGCAGGGGCATGTCGAACATGCCGGCGACCATTGGCAGCATCGGCCGCAGCGGGCCGATGAAGCGGCCTACCAGCAGGCTGGCGATGCCATAACGCTGGAAGTAGCTTTCGGCGCTGCCGATCCATTCCGGATGGTGGCGTAGCAGCGGCAGGCGGCGGATGTTCTGGTGGAAGTACTTGCCCACTGTGTAAGACAAGGCGTCGCCCAGCAGGCCGCCGAGAAAGCCGAGGAGCAGCGTTTCGCCCAGGCTGAACGTGCCGCTGCCGGCCAGTACCGCCACGGCGAACAGCAGTACGGTGCCCGGCACGATAATGCCGGCGATGGCCAGGCATTCGATGCAGGCCACCAGGAAAATCGCCAGGCCAAGCCACTGTGGGTTGGCGCTGAGCCAGCCGGTCAGGCTGTCGAGCCATTGGCCCATGTTCAGCTTCCTTGTTCGAGAATGAAGAAATCACGGCCTTCGACTTGGCCGCGACGTAACGGGTTCCGTGTGCAGAAACGGGCGTACCCGGCATCGACGAAGCGGTACGGCAGGTGCTCGTCGCGCCCGTGCGGGATGCCCAGGCGAGCGGCCTGGATCACTCGGGGCACGGCGTTGCCGCAGTCCTCGACGTACAGGCGTTCGGCGTTGAAACGCTGGGCGTCCCAATGCGGCACTTTCAGGCCCAGGGCCCGGCATAGCAGGGTCTGGCCGGCGCACAGGCGCTCTTGCGGGCGGATATTGCCGCTTGCATCGGGGTTGTTCAGTTGCATCTGCGCCAGGCTGTCGGGTCCCGAGAGGGCGTCCTGCCAAGGATAGGCAGACTTGATCAGCACCGCGTTGCCCGGCCCGTGGGCGCTGAAGTTCAGCGAGTCGCCGCCGCGGGCGTAGTACATGTAGATATGCCCCCCATCCAGGAACAGCGCCTTGCGTTTTTCGGTGTAGCCGAGCGAAGCGTGGCTACCTTTGTCGGAAAGGTAGTAGGCCTCGGTCTCGATGATCCGCGCGGCCAGCCACAGGTCGCCGTGGCGGTGACGGATGACCTTGCCCAGCAGGGCCTTGGCCAGGGTCTGGGCGTCGCGGTCGAAAAAGCTGTCGGGCAGGGCTGGCATGCGGGGCAGTTCGTGGCTGGAGAGGCGGGGATGATAGCAATGAATGGCTTAATCGAGGCTGAATTGGAGGGTGATGTTGGCAGTGCCGGCCCTTTCGCGGGCATGCCCGCTCCCACTGGTGGTGCATAGGTCCAGGCCTTGTGAAATCCCTGTGGGAGCGGGCGTGCCCGCGAAAGGGCCGCAACAGGCGATGGAAATCTCGATAACCCCGGTTACATCTTTCCTACACATTGCCCCATCCATTTTCGACCATCCGCCACCCGCCGCTGGGCGTACACCTGCGCGGCAGTTATAATCAGCCGATTTCCCCTTCGCCAAGACACCGAACCCATGACTGAGTCCGTTCTTGACTATATGACCCGCCTGGGTCGCGCTGCCCGTGAGGCTTCCCGGGTGATTGGCCGTGCCAGCACCGCGCAGAAGAACCGCGCCCTGCAAGCCGCCGCCGACGCGCTGGACGCTGCCCGTGCCGAGCTCACCGCTGCCAACGAGCTGGACCTGGCCGCCGGCCGCGCCAGTGGCCTGGAGCCCGCACTGCTCGACCGTCTGGCGCTGACCCCGGCGCGTATCGACGGCATGATCACCGGCTTGCGCCAGGTGGCCAGCCTGCCGGACCCGGTCGGTGCCATTCGCGACATGAGCTACCGCCCATCGGGCATTCAGGTAGGCAAGATGCGTACCCCGCTGGGGGTGATCGGGATCATCTATGAATCGCGCCCGAACGTGACCATTGATGCCGCCAGCCTGTGCCTCAAGTCGGGCAATGCAACCATCCTGCGTGGCGGTTCCGAAGCCATCCACTCCAATCGCGCCATTGCCACCTGCATTCAGCGTGGCCTGGCCGAAGCCGGCCTGCCGGCGGCGGTGGTGCAGGTGGTCGAAACCACCGACCGCGAAGCGGTGGGCGCGCTGATCAGCATGCCGGAATTCGTCGATGTCATCGTACCGCGCGGAGGCCGTGGCCTGATCGAGCGCATCAGCCGCGATGCCCGCGTGCCGGTGATCAAGCACCTGGACGGCATCTGCCACATCTATGTCAGCCAGCATGCCGACCTGGACAAGGCCTGGAATGTGGCTTTCAACGCCAAGACCTACCGCTACGGCATCTGCGGTGCCATGGAAACGCTGCTGGTCGACCAACAAGTGGCTGAGCGCTTCCTGCCAGAAATGGCCCGCCGCTTCGTGGAGAAGGGCGTGGAGCTGCGCGGTTGCGAGCGTACCCAGGCTATCATCAGCGCCAAACCGGCCACCGAAGCCGACTGGCACACGGAATACCTCGATGCGATCCTGTCGATTCGCGTGGTCGACGGCCTGAACCAGGCCATCGAGCACATCAACCACTATGGCTCGCACCACACCGACTCGATCATCAGCGAACACCAGGGTGAAGCCCGTCAGTTCATGGCTGAGGTCGATTCGGCGTCGGTCATGCTCAACACCCCGACCTGCTTTGCCGATGGCTTCGAGTACGGCCTGGGTGCGGAAATCGGTATTTCCACCGACAAGCTGCATGCCCGCGGCCCTGTCGGCCTGGAAGGCCTGACCTGCGAGAAGTACGTGGTGATCGGCGATGGCCAGTTGCGCGGCCAGGGGTCCTGCTGAGTTGAGCAAGGCCCAGGCAGTCCGGCGTATCGGCATTCTAGGTGGTACCTTCGACCCCGTGCATATCGGCCACTTGCGCAGCGCGCTGGAAGTGGCCGAGTTCATGGGGCTGGATGAGCTACGCCTGTTGCCCAATGCCCGGCCGCCGCACCGCGACACGCCACAGGTGGCCGCGCAGGATCGCCTGGCCATGGTCCGTGAAGCGGTGCAGGGCGTCGCTTGCCTGAGCGTCGATGCCCGCGAGCTGGAACGTGACAAGCCGTCGTACACCATCGATACGCTGGAATCGATCCGCGCCGAGCTGTCCGGCCACGACCAGCTGTTCCTGGTGCTGGGTTGGGATGCCTTCTGTGGTCTGCCCGCCTGGCATCGCTGGGAAGAATTGCTGCAACACTGTCACATCCTGGTACTGCAACGTCCGGATGCCGACGTAGAACCCCCTGACGAGTTGCGCAACCTGTTGGCTGCGCGCTCGGAGAGCGATCCCACCGCCATGTCCGGCCCGGCGGGAAATATTTCGTTCGTCTGGCAGACGCCGCTTGCGGTGTCGGCTACACAGATCCGACAGCTGCTGGCCAGCGGCAAATCGGTGAGGTTCCTGGTGCCGGACGCCGTACTGGCCTATATCGAGGCGCACGAACTGTATCGTGCGCCCAACTGACGGTGCCTCTGGCGCCTCATCCAACGAGTTGAACGAGTTTTATATGACCAAGCAGAAAATTTACGGCGAAGAACTGGTCGCAGTGACCAAGGCAGCGCTGGAAGACGTCAAGGCCCAGGACATCCAGGTCATCGACGTGCGCGACAAGCACAGCCTGACCGACTACATGATCATTGCCACCGGTACCTCCAACCGCCAGATCAATGCGATGGCCGAAAAGGTCCGTGAAGCCGTCAAGGCCAAAGGCGCCCAGCCACTGGGTGAAGAAGGCAAGGGCGACAGCGACTGGGTGCTGCTGGACCTGAACGACGTCATCGTGCACATGATGACCGCCGCTGCCCGCCAGTTCTACGACCTTGAGCGCCTGTGGCAGGGTGCCGAGCAAAGCCGTGCCGCCGATGGCAAGCACCACAGCCCGGACCATGCCCACGAGTACTCCGACAAGCTCAAAGACCGCGAATAAGGAAAGCGCTGTGCGTCTGCGCCTGATTGCGGTCGGCTCGCGCATGCCGAAGTGGGTCGAGGAAGGCTGGCATGAATATGCCAAGCGCCTGCCCGCCGAGCTGTCGCTGGAGCTGGTGGAAATCCCGCTGAATACCCGTGGCAAGAATGCCGACGTCGCCCGCCTGATCCGTCAGGAGGGCGAAGCCATGCTGAGCAAGGTGCAGCCTGGGGAACGCATTGTCACCCTCGAGGTCCATGGCAAGCCCTGGAGTACCGAACAGCTGGCCACCGAGCTGGACCGCTGGCGCCTGGATGCGCGCACGGTGAATTTGATGGTGGGTGGCCCGGAGGGCCTGGCGCCTGAGGTTTGCGCACGCGCCGAGCAACGTTGGTCGCTGTCGCCGCTGACGTTGCCGCACCCGTTGGTAAGGATACTCATCGGCGAGCAGATCTACCGCGCCTGGACCGTGTTGTCCGGGCACCCTTACCACAAATGAGCCTGTAAGCAGTCCGATGTCGCAGCCGATCCGTCTCAAGGACCACGAGAAAGACGCCCGCCTGGTGCGCAACCGCGTCGTGGTCGGCGCAGTGGCGATCATGCTGCTTGTGTGCGTGTTGATCGCACGGCTGTACTACCTGCAGATCATCCAGTACGACTACCACTCCACGCTGTCGGAGAACAACCGGGTGCATGTGCAGCCGATCCCGCCGACCCGCGGGTTGATCTTCGACCGCAACGGGGTGATCGTTGCCGACAACCGGCCCAGCTTCAGCCTGTCGATGACCCGCGAACGTGCGGGTAACTGGCAGGAAGTGCTGGATACCATCGTCGAAGTGCTTGAGCTCACCGCTGACGACCGTGCCCTGTTCGAGAAGCGCATGCGCCAAGGCCGCCGGCCATTCGAGCCGGTGCCGATTCTGTTCGAGCTCAACGAAGAGCAGATTGCCCGCGTGGCGGTAAACCAGTTCCGCCTGCCGGGTGTCGAGGTGGTGGCCCAGCTGGTGCGGCATTACCCGCAGGGTGCGCATTTTGCCCATTCGGTGGGTTATGTAGGGCGGATCAACGAGAAAGAGCTGAAAACGCTCGACCCGGTGAACTACAGCGGTACCCACCATATCGGCAAGACCGGCATCGAGCGCTTCTACGAGGCCGCCCTGCACGGTCAGGTGGGTTACGAGGAAGTCGAGACCAACGCCCGTGGCCGTGTGCTGCGGGTGCTCAAGCGCACCGACCCGAAGCCCGGCAAGGACATTGTGCTGAGCCTGGACATCAAGCTGCAGGAGGCCGCTGAAGCCGCCCTGGGAGGCCGGCGTGGTGCAGTGGTTGCGCTCGACCCGCGCACCGGCGAGGTACTGGCGATGGTGAGTCAGCCTAGCTTCGACCCCAACCTGTTCGTCACCGGCATCAGCTTCAAGGCGTATGCCGAATTGCGCGATTCGATCGATCGGCCGCTGTTCAACCGCGTGCTGCGTGGCCTGTACCCGCCGGGGTCGACCATCAAGCCGGCGGTGGCTATTGCCGGTCTGGACAGTGGCGTCGTGAATGCCAGCAGCAGGGTGTTCGACCCTGGCTACTACCAGTTGCCCAACTACGACCATAAATACCGTAACTGGAACCGCTCCGGTGATGGCTGGGTCGACCTGGACACCGCCATCATGCGCTCGAACGACACCTACTTCTATGACCTTGCGCACAAGATGGGCATTGATCGGTTGTCCAGCTACATGAACAAGTTCGGTATCGGCCAGCGGGTATCCCTCGATATGTTCGAGGAGTCTGCCGGGTTGATGCCGTCGCGCGAATGGAAGCGTGCCACCCGACGCCAGGCCTGGTTCCCCGGCGAAACCCTGATTCTCGGCATCGGCCAGGGTTACATGCAGGCCACGCCGCTGCAGCTGGCCCAGGCCACTGCATTGATCGCCAACAAAGGTGTGTGGAACCGCCCACACCTGGCCAAGACCATCGAAGGCCTGCCGCCGGTGGACGACAACCCCATGGAAGACATCGTGCTGCGTGACAAGTCCGACTGGGCCAAGGTCACCCATGGCATGGAACAGGTGATGCACAACGCCCGCGGTACCGCGCGCAAGGCAGCAGCCGGTGCCCAGTACCGCATTGCCGGCAAGAGCGGCACCGCCCAGGTGGTGGCGATCAAGCAGGGCGAGAAGTATGACCGCAACAAACTCCAGGAGCGCCACCGCGACCATGCCTTGTTCGTCGCTTTTGCCCCAGCCGAAGCCCCGAAAATCGTGGTTTCGGTGATGGTCGAGAACGGTGAGTCCGGCTCGGGTGTCGCCGCTCCGGTGGTTCGCCAGATCATGGACGCCTGGCTGCTCGACGAAAACGGCCGGCTCAAACCCGAGTTCGCGCCCGCCACCGTTACCCAGGAATCGGCCCTGTGATGAACAATTTCGATCGCATGCTCTCCAGCGAGGATGTGATGCGTCGGCGTGCGAGCTTTCTGCAACGCATTCATATCGACGGCCCCTTGCTGATCATTCTGCTGACCCTTGCGGCCGGCAGCCTGTTCGTACTGTATTCGGCCAGTGGCAAGAACTGGGACCTGCTGCTCAAGCAAGCCACCTCGTTTGGCATCGGTCTGGTGTCGATGTTCGTCATCGCCCAGCTGGAGCCGCGCTTCATGGCGCGTTGGGTGCCGCTGGCCTACCTGGCCGGGGTGCTGTTGCTGGTAGTGGTGGACGTGATGGGCCACAACGCCATGGGTGCCACGCGCTGGATCAACATTCCGGGGGTGATCCGCTTCCAGCCCTCGGAATTCATGAAGATCATCATGCCGGCGACCATCGCCTGGTACCTGTCCAAGCGCACCTTGCCGCCCCATTTGAAGCACGTGGCGATCAGCCTGGTGCTGATCGGCGTGCCGTTCATGCTGATCGTACGTCAGCCCGACCTGGGGACTGCGCTGCTGATCCTGGCCTCCGGTGCCTTCGTGCTGTTCATGGGCGGCTTGCGCTGGCGCTGGATCCTCAGCGTGCTGGCGGCAGCCGTGCCCGTCGCGGTGGCCATGTGGTTCTTCGTCATGCACGACTACCAGAAGCAGCGGGTATTGACCTTCCTCGACCCTGAAAGCGACCCGTTGGGCACCGGTTGGAACATCATCCAGTCCAAGGCGGCGATCGGCTCGGGCGGGGTGTTTGGCAAAGGCTGGCTGCTTGGCACGCAGTCGCACCTGGACTTTTTGCCGGAAAGCCACACCGACTTCATCATCGCCGTGCTCGGCGAGGAGTTCGGCCTGGTTGGCATCTGCCTGCTGCTGATTGTCTACCTGCTGCTGATCGGCCGTGGTCTGGTGATCACCGCCCAGGCGCAGACCCTGTTCGGCAAGCTGCTTGCGGGCAGCCTGACCATGACTTTTTTTGTATACGTGTTCGTCAATATCGGAATGGTAAGTGGCCTTCTGCCCGTGGTGGGCGTGCCGCTACCTTTCATCAGCTATGGCGGAACATCGTTGGTGACGCTGCTGTCAGCGTTTGGCGTTTTGATGTCGATCCATACGCACCGCAAATGGATCGCGCAGGTTTGAATAAGGTGAACAATTTCATGCAAGCAGTGCGTAACTGGGCTGCCCGTTGTGCGCCTTGGATCGGTGCGGTGGGCCTGTTCGGCGCTGTACAGCTGGCCCATGCCGGCGAATACGACGGCTCGCCCCAGGTAGCCGCGTTCGTTGGCGAAATGAGCCGCGACTATGGTTTTGCGCCTGAGCAACTGATGGGTGTGTTCCGTGAGGTACAGCGCAAGCAGTCGATCCTCGACGCCATATCGCGCCCGGCCGAGCGGGTCAAACCGTGGAAGGACTATCGGCCGATGTTCATCACCGATGCACGTATCGCTCGCGGTGTGGATTTCTGGCGTCAGCACGAGGCTGTGTTGGCACGTGCCGAGCAGGAGTACGGCGTACCTGCGCAGTACATTGTCGCAATCATCGGCGTGGAAACCTTTTTTGGCCGCAATACCGGCAACTACCGGGTGATCGACGCCCTGTCGACGCTGGGCTTCGACTACCCGCCACGGGCCGAGTTCTTCCGCAAGGAGCTGCGTGAGTTCCTGCTGCTGGCCCGGGATGAGCAGCTCGACCCCTTGACGCTCAAGGGCTCGTACGCTGGCGCCATGGGGCTGCCGCAGTTCATGCCAAGCAGCTTCCGCAACTACGCGGTGGACTTCGACGGGGACGGCCACATCAATATCTGGAACAACCCTGACGATGCCATCGGCAGTGTGGCCAGCTACTTCAAGCGCCACGGCTGGGTGGCCGGCGAGGGTGTGGTCAGCCGCGCCTGGGTGGAAGGCATGCGCGCCGACGAGGGCCTGACCACCGGCATCGAGCCGGTGAAAACGGTAGGGGAGTTGCGTACGCTTGGCTGGTCGGTTCATGATTCGCTGCGCGATGATCTGCCGGTTACCGCCTTCCGTCTCGAGGGCGAGAGCGGCCCCGAGTACTGGATGGGCCTGAAGAACTTCTACGCGATCACTCGCTACAACCGCAGCGTGATGTATGCCATGGCGGTACATCAGCTTGCGGAACAGCTGGTTCAAGTACGGGGCGTCAAGTAATGCGCGCAATCATCTCTGGCAACGCTTTCAAGCTGCTCACCTGCCTCGCCGTCGGTGTGGCGCTGGCCAGCTGCTCTTCCAACCGGCCGGCCCCGAAAAGCAGTGGTAACGTCGTGCGCAGCCAGCCGGGCCTGGACATCAACCGGGCGCACAAGGACGGCGCACCGTGGTGGGACGTGGATGTGAACAAGATCCCCGATGCCACCCCGACCGTGCACACCGGTAACTACAAGGCCAACCCGTACACGGTGCTTGGCAAGACCTACTACCCGATGCAGGACTCGCGCAACTACCGCGCCGAGGGTACGGCGTCGTGGTACGGCACCAAGTTCCATGGGCAGAACACCGCCAATGGCGAACTGTACGACCTGTATGGCATGAGCGCGGCTCACAAGACCCTGCCTCTGCCGGCCTACGTCAAGGTGACCAACCTCGCCAATAACCGCAGCGTGATCCTGCGGGTCAACGACCGTGGCCCGTTCTATTCCGACCGCATCATCGATTTGTCCTACGCTGCGGCAAAAAAGCTCGGTTATGCCGAGATCGGTACCGCGCACGTGCGCGTCGAGGGCATCGACCCGCAGCAGTGGTGGGCCCAGCGTGGCCAGACCCCACCTATGGTGCTGAAAGAGCCGCAAGTGGCGCAGACCCAGGCAATACCGGCCAGTACCGGGCGTGTCGAGCAATGGACCCCGCCGCCACAGCAGCACGCCGCGCCCGTGGTACCGGTGCAGGTGGGTGGCAATAACGTGCCCGGCGGTAGCGGTGGCAGTTTCTTGCAGGTAGGCGCGTTCGCCAACCCGGACGCTGCCGAGTTGCTGCGCGCCAAGCTCAGCACCATGGTCAATGCACCCGTGTTCATCAGCTCGATCGTGCGTAACCAGCAGACCCTGCACCGCGTGCGCCTGGGGCCGATCGGCAGCCAGGGTGAGATCCAGCAAGCACAAGACAGCATTCGCCTGGCGAACTTGGGGCAGGCAAAGCTGGTCACAGCAGACTGACTGTGGGGGCGGGCGCGTCTGTGAAGACGGCAACACCAAACTGTCGGTTTTGTCATGAATTGCCGGTCGCGGCCATGTACAATGACCGCTTTTGCCCGCAGCGACATAAAGCCGCACGTTCGCGGGCCAGGCCAACGGCCATAAAACTAGACTGACTGGCGCTGGGCACATGATCTTGCCCAGGGAACATCTCAGACCATTAGCGATTTTCGAGAGACGGATGAACATCACCAACCTTGCCAAACGACTTTGCCTGCCTGTACTGCTGCTGATCACGCCTGCCGCCTTCGCGGCGGAGCAGATGACGCCTGCGCCACCCCAACTGGCAGCCAAGTCCTACGTACTCATGGACGCGTCCAGCGGCAACGTGCTGGTCGAGAACAACGGTGACGAGCGCCTGCCGCCAGCCAGCCTGACCAAGCTGATGACCGCCTACATCGCCACCCTAGACATCCGCCGCGGCCAGATCGGTGAAAGCGACCCGGTTACTGTCAGCGAAAACGCCTGGCGTACCGGCGGTTCGCGCATGTTCATCAAGGTTGGCAGCCAGGTCACGGTCAGCGACCTGCTGCACGGCATCATCATCCAGTCCGGTAACGACGCCTCGGTCGCCTTGGCCGAGCACATCGCCGGCAGCGAAGACGCCTTTGCCGACATGATGAACAAGACGGCTGCCGACCTGGGCATGACCAACAGCCACTTCATGAACCCGACCGGCCTGCCGAACCCCGAGCACTACTCGTCGGCGCACGACATGGCAACCCTGGCCCGTGCGATCATCAATGTCGACCCGGCCCACTACGCCATCTACTCGCAGAAAGAGTTTTTCTGGAACAACATCAAGCAGCCTAACCGCAACCTGCTGCTGTGGCGCGACAAGACCGTCGATGGCCTGAAAACCGGTCACACCGACGAAGCCGGCTACTGCATGGTGGCGTCGGCCGTTCGTGACGGCCAGCGCCTGATCGCCGTGGTGTTCGGTACCAACAGCGAACAATCGCGTGCTGCCGAAACCCAGAAGCTGCTGACCTACGGTTTCCGCTTCTTCGAAACCCAGACCTTCTACCAGAAGGGCACCGAGCTGACCCAGGCCCCGGTCTGGAAGGGCGCTACCAGCCAGATCAAGGCTGGCCTGGCTGACGACCTGACCATGACTATGCCTAAAGGCCAATTGAAGCGCCTGCAGGCTTCGATGACCATGAACCCGCAGCTCACCGCACCGATCGCCAAAGGTGACGTGATCGGCAAAGTGGAAGTCAAACTGGACGAGAAAGTGGTTCACAGCGCCGACCTGATCGCCCTTGATGGCGTCGAGGAAGGTGGTTTCTTCCGCCGTATGTGGGATAGCATCCGTCTATTCTTCTACGGGTTGTTCAACTGATACGTGACCTGCATGCCCCCGCGCCTACCGCGGGGGTGTTGTTGTTGCCACGGCTTACGAGGCCGTTTCCGCCATGAGCGAACCAGACGTCAAGTCGCACAAGATCGAATTCCCTTGCGACGATTACCCGATCAAGGTCATCGGTGACACCGTTGTCGGTTTCAAGGACACGGTCATCGAGATTCTCAGCAAGCACGCCAAAGTCGACCTTTCCACCCTGGCCGAACGCCAGAGCAAGGAAGGCAAGTACACCACCGTGCAATTGCACATCGTTGCCGAAAGCGAGAACCAGTTGCACGATATCAACAGCGCCCTGCGCGCTACCGGCATCGTGAAAATGGTGCTTTGATGTCCGCCTGCCTCGGTTTTCGCGAGCTTGGCCTGCAGCCCTATGAACCGGTGCTGGAGGCCATGCGTCGTTTTACCGAGCAGCGCAGCCCGGACAGCCAGGATGAAATCTGGCTGGTCGAGCACCCTGCGGTCTTCACCCAGGGGCAGGCCGGCAAGGCCGAGCACCTGCTGGTGCCGGGCGACATCCCGGTGGTGCAGACCGACCGCGGCGGCCAGGTCACCTACCATGGCCCCGGGCAGCTGGTGGCCTACCTGCTGCTGGATGTGCGCCGGCTGGGCTTTGGCGTGCGTGAGCTGGTCAGCCGTATCGAGCTGGCCCTCATCGACCTGCTCGCCAGCTATGCTGTTCAGGCGTCTGCCAAGCCCGATGCCCCGGGTGTCTATGTCGACGGAGCGAAAATCGCCTCCCTCGGCCTGCGAATTCGCAACGGCCGTTCGTTTCACGGCCTTGCCCTGAACGTGGACATGGACCTTGCGCCATTCCGCCGAATCAACCCCTGCGGCTATGCGGGGCTGGCGATGACCCAGCTGCGCGATCTGGCAGGTCCGATCGAACTCGACGAGGTCAGGACAAGGCTGCGCGGACAGCTGGTCAAGCACCTCGACTACGCTGAGCAGACGACCCTCACGGGCGGAATCGACTGAATATGACAACTGTGCAAGAAGCCGTGCCGAACCTGATACCTACCCAGGATGCCACCCCGCGCCCAGCGCCGAAGAAGGTGGAAGCTGGGGTCAAGCTGCGTGGTGCCGACAAAGTCGCGCGCATCCCGGTGAAGATCATCCCTACCGATGAGCTGCCAAAGAAGCCCGACTGGATTCGCGTGCGTATCCCGGTGTCGCCCGAGGTAGACCGCATCAAACAACTGCTGCGCAAGCACAAACTGCACAGCGTGTGCGAAGAGGCCTCCTGCCCGAACCTGGGCGAGTGCTTCTCGGGTGGTACCGCCACCTTCATGATCATGGGTGATATCTGCACCCGTCGTTGCCCGTTCTGCGACGTTGGCCATGGCCGACCGAAGCCGCTGGATCTGGACGAGCCGAAAAACCTGGCGGTTGCCATTGCCGACCTGCGCCTGAAGTATGTGGTGATCACCTCGGTGGACCGCGACGACCTGCGTGACGGCGGTGCCCAGCACTTTGCTGACTGCATCCGGGAAATCCGCGCGCTGTCGCCGGGGGTGCAGTTGGAGACCTTGGTGCCGGACTACCGTGGCCGTATGGACGTTGCCCTGGAAATCACCGCGCAAGAGCCACCAGATGTGTTCAACCACAACCTTGAGACCGTACCGCGCCTGTACAAGGCTGCGCGCCCGGGCTCGGACTATGACTGGTCGCTGGACTTGCTGCAGAAATTCAAGCAGCTGGTGCCACACGTACCGACCAAGTCCGGCCTGATGCTCGGCCTGGGCGAAACCGACGAGGAAGTGATCGAAGTGATGCATCGCATGCGCGAGCATGACATCGACATGCTCACCCTTGGCCAGTACCTGCAGCCGTCGCGTAGCCACTTGCCGGTGCAGCGTTTCGTTCACCCGGACACCTTTGCCTGGTTCGCCGAGGAAGGTTACAAGATGGGCTTCAAGAACGTTGCCTCTGGCCCGCTGGTGCGTTCTTCGTACCACGCCGACCAGCAGGCCCACGAAGCCAAGATCAAGCTCTGAGCTATGCGCTAGCCTAGAGCAGAGCCACAGATGCCGATGCGCGCCCAAGGGCGGCATCGGCATTTTTGTTTGTGTCCCATGCGCTGCAAGGAGTCGCGATGTATTGCGCCAAAACCTTCCAACCCACCCTGCCAGCCGCGCTGCCGGCCAACGCATGTTTTGCCATTGTCGCCCCGGCGGGCGCGGCGCGGCTTGATGCGCAGAAGGTTAGCCAGTGGTTCGTTGACCGCGGCTACCGGTGCCGTATCTACCCGGGTGCCCTGCAGGCGCAGGGCTACCTGGCGGGGCCGGACCAGCAGCGCCTGCAGGACTTGCATGCAGCGTTTGCCGATCCGGCCATGGACGCCATCCTGTGCATGCGTGGGGGCTACGGCAGCATGCGCCTGCTTGACCAGCTCGACTTTGAACTGATCCGGCGCAACCCCAAGCCGCTGATCGGCTACAGCGACATCACCGCGTTGCATACGGCGATCTACCGGCATGCCGGGCTGCTGACCTTCCATGGGGGGATGCTCAATGCCGACCTGTTGGGGGCCAAGTTGCCACCGACCGAGTCGTCGTTGCTGGCGCAACTGGGTGGGCATGTGAGGGCAGGCGAGCAGGTCGCGCACCCGGCGGGCTTCGCATTGGACTGCGTGCTGCCGGGGGGGGCCAGCGGACCGCTGCTGGGTGGCAACCTGTCGATGCTGGGGGCGACCATGGGGACCCTTGCCGAGCTGGATACCCAGGGCTGCATCCTGTTCATCGAGGACGTCAACGAGCCGTTGTACCGGGTGGATCGGCTGCTGACCCAGTTACGCCTGGCAGGCAAGCTGGAGGGGGTCAAGGGCGTGCTGGTGGGCGACTTTGCCGGGATTACCACTGCGGCGCTGACGCCGTTGCTGGAGGATACGTTTGCACCGCTGGGTGTGCCGGTGCTGGCGGGTTGGCGCAGCGGGCACTGTGACCCGAATGTCTGCTTGCCCCTGGGGGCTCGGGTGAGGCTGGACAGTGTTCAGCAAACACTGGTGCTGGAGCAGGATCTGTTCAGGGCGTGAGATTACCGGGGCCGCGCAGCGGCCCCGGAATGCTTACTGCTGGCGCAGGCTCTCAAGCAGCTTATGGGTCGGGTAGCCATCCGCCGGCCATCCCAGCCCTTGCTGGGCATTGCGGATCGCCTTGCGGGTATTGGCCCCGATAATGCCATCGGCATTACCCGCATCATGCCCGCGGCTGTTCAGCAAGTTCTGCAACTCCATGCGCTCGCTGCGGCTGAGCGGCAGGTCCTCTTTCGGCCAGCTGCCGGCAATGAAGCCCCAGCCGCTGAAGCGATCCCCGAGCAGGCTCACCGCCAGGGCATAGGACGACGAGTTGTTGTACTTGAGGATGGCGCGGAAGTTGTCCAGCACCAGGAACGCCGGGCCGCGTGCACCGGCCGGCAGCAGCAGGGCGGCAGACAGCTGGTTGCTACCTGGCGGCAGCTGGGTACCCGCTGGCAGTTTCACGCCCATCGCCAGCCATTCACTCACCGGTTTGCGCAGTGCGCCATCGGCCTGCCAGAAGTCGAAGCCGGCCGGCACCTGTACCTCGAAGCCCCACGGTTGGCCGCGTTTCCAGCCCGAACTTTGCAGGTAGTGCGCTGTTGAGGCCAGGGCGTCTGGTGTGCTGTTCCAGATGTCGCGGCGGCCATCGCCGTCGAAGTCCACGGCATGGGTGTTGTAGGTGGTCGGGATGAACTGGGTCTGGCCCATGGCGCCGGCCCACGAGCCACGCATGGCTTCAGGCTGGATGTCTCCGTGCTGGATGATCTGCAGCGCGGCAATCAGCTGGTCCTGGGCGAACTGTGGGCGGCGGCCCTCATAGGCCAAAGTGGCCAGCGAGCGGATCACCGACTTGTTGCCCTGGAACTGGCCGAAGTTGCTTTCCATGCCCCACACCGCGACCAGCACCTGGCGGTCCACGCCATAGCGTTGCTCAAGGCGAGTCAGCAGCTCGGCGTTCTGCTCCAGCAGCTTCTTGCCGTTGCGCACACGCAGGGGCGACAGGGCGCCTTCGAGGTATTCCCACACCGGGCGGGTGAACTCCGGCTGGCTGCGGTCTGCCTTGATCACGTCCAGGTCGGGGGTGACACCCAGGAAGGCGCGGTCGAAGGTGCTCGGCGAAATGCCGGCTTGCAGTGCCTGCTCGCGGAAGCCTGCTTGCCATTGGGCGAAGGTTTGCAGGGGCTGGATGTCAGTGCTGACGTCGGGCGTTGCGCCGGGCACGGTCACCACGGGATTGGGTTGGGCAGGGGCCAGCGGCAGCGCGTCGGCGGCGGTGGGCTTTTCCGCACAGGCCACGAGCAGAATGAAGCTGGAGGCCGCGATCAGCTGGCGGGTTTCCCAGCGGGGGATAAGACGGAAGAGCATGCACAGATCCAGAGTTGCAGGTCAGGTGACGACCATATCATGCCTGCGCTTGCGATGCTTTCATGCAGCCAAAAAGTAGGAAGCCTCCCAATCTCTCGATTGGAAGGCTTCGCGGCGGTAGCTGCCTTTGCCCTTGTTCGGTTGTTCCTGGCGGCAGCGGAACAGTGGCTGGGCAACGATGGACTTGGCCTTGTTGGGGCCGTGCTTTTTCGGCTTTTTGCTCATGGTGGGCTTCCCGGGTTGGGTGAGTTTCGGGCGCACTGTAGGCTCCCCGAAGGGTGGGGGCCAATTGATTGTGTATATGGTCGAGGCGCTGGTGCCTATGTGTAGGAGCGGGTTTACCCGCGAATACGGTGGCGGCGGCAACGGTGAACGGCGGGTGGAGATTGGTTAGCAGGCCCGGCCTCTTCGCGGGTAAACCCGCTCCTACGACGGCCTGTGCGCAACCACCGATGCGTGTGTAGGAGCGGGTTTACCCGCGAATACGGTGGTGGCGGCGACGGTGAACGGCGGGTGGAGATTGGTTAGCAGGTCCGGCCTCTTCGCGGGTAAACCCGCTCCTACGACGGCCTGCGCCCAACCTTCGATGCGTGTGTAGGAGCGGGTTTACCCGCGAATACGGTGGCGGCGGCAACGGTGAACGGTGGGTGGAGATTGATTAGCAGGTCCGGCCTCTTCGCGGGTAAACCCGCTCCTACGACGGCCGCAGTTACTCGGGAGGGAGGGCCAGGCGCTGGCCAGCCATCAACAGCGACAGCCGCGCCAGGCCAATCCACGGCGAACCTTCAGCCTGCCCTTTGATCTGCGCATCGATTCGCTGGGCATCCTGCAGCAGTTGCGCCCAACGCTGCGCCGAGAGGCGCTGCAGGGCCTTGCTGACCAGCGGTCGGCGTTTGTCCCAGATGGGCGGGCGGGCCTGGCTGAACGCTTTGTCCAATGGCACGCCTTGGCTGAACTGCTGGGCTAGCCCCGCCAGCTGGCGCAGCTCACGGGCCAAGGCCCAGAGGATGACTGGCGGCTCCACACCTTCACCGCGCAAGCCTTCGAGCATGCGCAGGGCATGCGCAGCCTCGCCGTTGAGAATGGCATCGACCAGGCCGAAGACATCGAAGCGGGCGCTGTCGGCGACGGCAGCCTGCACGGTTTCCACGGTGATCTGGCTGCCTTCGGCCAGTAGCTTGAGTTTTTCGATTTCCTGCGCGGCTGCCAGCAGGTTGCCTTCCACGCGCGCGGCAATCAGGTCGACAGCATCACGCTGGGCTGACAGGCCGGCCTGTTGCAGGCGCTGGTTGATCCACTGCGGGAGCTGGTGCACATCCACCGGCCAGATCTGGATGAACTGGCAATGGGCGCCTTCTATCAATGCCTTGCCCCACTTGGTCTTCTGCGCACTGCTGTCGAGCTTGGGCAGGCTGATCAGCAGCAGCGTGTCTTCGGCGGGGTTGGCGCAGTATTCCATCAGGGCGGCGGCACCCTTGTCACCGGGCTTGCCCGAGGGCAGGCGCAGTTCCAGTAGGCGACGCTGGGCGAACAGTGACAGGCTTGCACCGGCCTGGAGCAGGGTGCCCCAGTCGAAGTTGGCGTCGGCACTGAATACCTGGCGTTCATCGAAACCTTGCTGACGCGCAGCATTGCGGATGGCGTCGGCGGCTTCCTGGCACAGCAGCGGGTCGTCGCCGCTGACCACGTAGACCGGTGCCAAGGCGCCTTGCAGGTGCTTGTTGAGTTGGGCGGGGGCAAGTTTCATGGGGAACAGGTGGGGCGCCCGAGGGCGCCCCTCGCGGGCTTAGTTGCCCGGTACTTCCAGTGGCGATTGCTGAGGCGTCTCGGCTTGCTGGCGGCGGGCAGCCTCCAGCGCGGCAGCTTCGGCTTTGGCGCGCTCGTCGGCTTTACGCTGCAGCTCATCCAGCTGGGATGGGGACAGCATTTGCAAACGTACGACCATGGCGTTGATCAGGTCGCGGCGCATTTCTTCGCGGGCGCGTTTGGCTTCCTGCTCGGAGCCGGTGATGTTCGAGCCGTCACGCACGTAGACCTTGCGCACCTCCAGCTTGTCGCTCATCAGCTCCAGGTTGTTCAGGCCCAGGATGCTGTAATCCAGCTTGGTGGTCAGCTCGTACTCGGCGGTACGGTTGCCGCTGTTGTAGGTAGCCGAGCGCTCGCGCTCCTGTTCGTTGGTCAGCACCAGGCGATACGGTGCGCCGGCGTGCACGTTGACGCCGCTACGTTCCAGCACTTCACGCAGCTGGACCACGGTCGGGCCATAGGCATTGCGCGCGCTGACGTCCATTTCCTTTACGCTCAGCTCGGTGGAGCCGGTGCCGCGCAGCTGGAAACCGCAGGCGCTGAGCATGACCGCCAGGCCGATTACCAGCAAATTGCGTTTGATCATGTTGTTGCTCCCTTTTGGGCCTGTTCCGCCCACCCGCAGCCAATGCGGGTGGGCGTTTTCATCAGTTGGCGACGATGTTGACCAGCTTGCCCGGTACCACGATGACCTTGCGGATGGTCAGGCCATCGATGAAGCGCAGGACATTCTCGTTGCTGCGGGCAGCGGCTTCGACTTCTTCGCGGCTGGCAGCGGCAGGCATCTCGACCTGGCCGCGCAGCTTACCGTTGACCTGAACCACCAAGGTAATGGAGTCCTGCACCAGCGCCTGTTCGTCGACGCTTGGCCAGGCGGCATCGATCACCGAGCCTGCGTGGCCCAGGTGCTGCCACAGCGCGTGAGAGATGTGCGGAGTGATCGGCGCCAGCAGCAGGGTGACGGCTTCCAGGCCTTCCTGCAGCAGGGCGCGATCCTGTTCGGTGGCTTGCGGGGCCTTTTCCAGCACGTTCATCACGGTCATCACCTGGGCGATGGCGGTATTGAACTTGTGGAACTGGCCCACGTCGGTGCTGGCTTGCTTGATGGCCGCATGAATGGCGCGGCGGATGACCTTTTGCGCGTCGTCCAGGGCGGCAACATCCAGCTTGCCTGGCAGGCCCTGGCTGACGTGAGCCTGAGCCAGACGCCAGACACGGCGCAGGAAGCGGCTGGCACCTTCGACGCCGGAGTCGGACCATTCCAGGCTCATGTCGGGCGGCGAGGCGAACATCATGAACAGGCGGCAGGTGTCGGCACCGTAGGCTTCGATCATGGACTGCGGGTCTACGCCGTTGTTTTTCGACTTCGACATCTTCTCGGTGCCACCGATTTCCACCGGCAGGCCGTCGGTCTTCAGGCGGGCGCCAATGATCTTGGCTTTGGCATCACGCTCGATTTCGACATCGGCCGGGTTGAACCAGTCCTTGCCGCCGTTGCTGGCAACGCGGTAGTAGGTCTCGGCGACCACCATGCCCTGGGTCAGCAGGTTCTTGAATGGCTCGTTCGAGGTGACCAGGCCTTCGTCACGCATCAGCTTGTGGAAGAAGCGCGCGTACAGCAGGTGCAGGATCGCGTGTTCGATACCACCGATGTACTGATCCACCGGCAGCCAGTGGTTGGCGGCTTTGGGGTCGACCAGGCCTTTGTCGTAGTTTGGCGAGGCGTAGCGGGCGAAGTACCAGGACGACTCGACGAAGGTGTCCATGGTGTCGGTTTCGCGCTTGGCCGCAGCACCGCATTTCGGGCAGCTGCATTCGTAGAATTCAGGCATGCGCGCCAGTGGCGAACCGGCGCCGTCCGGCACCACGTTCTCCGGCAGGGTGACCGGCAGCTGGTCTTCCGGTACTGGTACGTCGCCGCAGGACGGGCAGTGGATGATCGGGATCGGGCAGCCCCAGTAGCGCTGGCGGCTGATACCCCAGTCGCGCAGGCGGAACTGGGTACGCGATTTGCCCAGTTCCTTGCGGATCAGGGCCGCTTCGATGGCGTCGAAGGCGCCAGCAAAGTCCAGGCCGTCGAACTCGGCGGAGTTGATCAGCTGGCCGTGCTCGCCATAGGCGGCCTGCCACTCGCTGCCGACTTCATCGCCAGCGCTGGTGCGCACCACGGCCTTGACCGGCAGGTTGTACTTGTGGGCGAACTCGAAGTCGCGCTCGTCGTGGGCCGGCACGGCCATGACCGCGCCATCACCGTAGTGCATCAGCACGTAGTTGGCGACCCATACTGGCAGCTTCTCGCCAGTGAGCGGGTGCTCGACCAGCAGGGAAGTGGCCATGCCTTTCTTCTCCTGAGTGGCCATGTCGGCTTCGGCAACGCTGCCGCTCTTGCACTCATCGATGAACGCCTGCAGCGCCGGGTTGCCCTGCGCAGCCTGGGTGGCCAGCGGGTGCTCGGCGGCGACGGCGACGTAGGTGGCGCCCATCAGCGTGTCCGGACGGGTGGTGAAGACCTTGAGGGTGCCTTCGTGGCCGATGCTGGCCTGGTCGTACGGGAACTGGACTTCCATACCGCGCGATTTGCCAATCCAGTTGCGCTGCATGGTCTTGACCTGCTCAGGCCAGCCCGGCAGCTCGTCGAGGCTCTCCAGCAGCTCGTCGGCGTAATCGGTGATGCGGAAGTAGTACATCGGGATTTCGCGCTTTTCGATCAGCGCGCCCGAACGCCAGCCACGGCCGTCGATGACTTGTTCGTTGGCCAGTACGGTCTGGTCCGCCGGGTCCCAGTTCACGGTACCGTTCTTGCGGTAGATGATGCCTTTTTCGAACAGGCGGGTGAACAGCCACTGCTCCCAACGGTAGTAGTCGGGTTTGCAGGTGGTGACTTCACGTGCCCAGTCGATGGCCAGGCCCAGGCTCTTGAGCTGGGTCTTCATGTAGTCGATGTTTTCGTACGTCCACTTGGCCGGGGCGACGTTGTTTTTCATCGCCGCGTTTTCCGCGGGCATGCCGAAAGCGTCCCAGCCCATCGGTTGCAGGACGTTCTTGCCCAGCATGCGCTGGTAGCGGGCAATCACGTCACCGATGGTGTAGTTGCGCACGTGGCCCATGTGTAGCTTGCCGCTCGGGTACGGGAACATCGATAGGCAATAGTAGGTGTCTTTGCCTGGCTGTTCGGTAACAGCGAACGATTGTTGCTCGTCCCAGAACTTCTGGGCGGCGGCTTCGATATCACGGGGCGTGTATTGTTCGTGCATGGCTACTTTTGGCTGAGAGAGAAGAGACCTTGTTCCAGGCAGCGGAACCTCGCTGCGTCCGGCACTCCGGTGTCGTTTAGAGTGAACGCCGTAGCATACAGCAGCGCCGCGCATCGTGGGAAACCTTCGTTGCGAATGGCCGCTGGTCGCGGCGCACGGCTGCTTTTTGCAGCGACGCTAAGCTCAGGTGTGGGGGGAGATATTCTTACCTTCAATGAGGTGAACGGATGGGAGAGACGCAGCTACCCGCAATCAGACCGGAGCTTTACGAGCGCCTGATCGACCGGCTTGGCCTGGCACTGGAAACGGCCAGGACCTCGGTGCGATTGCGCGACGAGATGCCAGCTGAGCTTGAGTTGCGTGGCTTGAGCCACGCAGAGTTCGAAGTGATCAAGGCCTACCTGGATTCCCTCCCGGAGCGCCACAATGCCGCTGTCGGCAGTTACCCACAAGCGGAGCCGACATCGGCCAAGATCATCTGGCTCAAGGACAAGAAACGCCCCGCCAGTACGGCGAGATCCAGGACGCTGCCACATCGCTAGCCGTTCAGGACGCCAGGCGCAGGCTATCGCGCGCCGGTTCTTCACTATCACACAACTCAAGATCGACGCCGGTACACACTTGTTGACCGGCGTCGATCCTTCTAGGCTGCACGCCTGCCAAGGAGGTGTGGCCGATGCCGATCCGATTCTTCATCAAACAATGGCTGATGCCGCCGGGCGTGCTGTTCTTGCTGCTGCTTGCGGCATGGTGGCTGCGTACGCGGCGGCCACGGTTGGCGGGGCTTTGCTTTAGCGTAGGGCTGGGTGGCCTGTGGTTGATGAGCCTGCCGCTGGTGGTGCAGGAAACCGCCCGTGTGCTGGAAAGTGAGCCGCCGCTGGCCGTGAGCGACTGGGCCGGCCTGGCGAGCCGGGCGGATGCCATTGTGGTGCTGGGCGCCGGGCGCGAGCGCGGGGACCCGGCCTGGGGTGGCAGTGACCAGCCCACGGCCACGGCACTGGAACGTATGCGCTTTGCCGCGCGGCTGGCCAAGGCCTCGGGCCTGCCAGTGTTGACCAGTGGTGGGTTGCATTACGGCACGCCGCCCAGCGAGGCGAGGCTGATGGCGGAACGCTTGCATGAAGATTTCGCGGTCGAGGTGAAATGGCGCGAAGAGGCCAGCCGCACGACCTGGGAAAATGCTCAGCTCACGGCCAAAGTGCTGCAGCCTCTGGGATTTCGCCGGGTGGTGCTGGTGACCCAGGCCTGGCATATGCAGCGTTCCCGCTGGAGTTTTGAAAAGGCGGGTTTTGAGGTGGTGCCGGCGCCGGTGGGGTTCCTTGGGCGCGATCATGCGCGGCCGTTTGGCGGTCTGCTGCCAGAGAGCCGGGCGATGTGGCAGAGCGGGCAGTTGTTCAATGAAGTGGTGGGGTTGGTGGGGTATCGGGTGTTCTACTGATTCACCGGCTTACATAATCCCCTGTAGGAGCGGGCTTGCCCGCGAAAGGGCCTGCCCTGCCGGCCAATCTCCACCCGCCGTTCACCGTTGCCGCGACTACCGTATTCGCGGGTAAACCCGCTCCTACAGTGGTCGCGTATCGCCAATCAGACGGTTTTTGCAATACGCCCTGCCAGCAACGCCCAGCCCAGCAGCAACGCACAGACAATTGCCAACGGCCATGAGCGCCATTGCAGGTAAGGCGTCAGCTGCTGCATCGGCACCACCTCGCCATACAGCACGGCCTGCTGGAACTGCGGAACCTGCGTGGTAATGCGGCCAAACGGGTCGATCAGCGCGGTCACGCCGTTGTTGGTGGCGCGGATCATCCAGCGGCCGGCTTCCAGCGCGCGCATCTGCGCCATCTGCAGGTGCTGCAAGGGGCCGATCGACTTGCCGAACCAGGTGTCGTTGCTGATGGTCAGCAGCAGGTCGCTACGCGCAGCCAGGCCGGCGGCGAACTCGGGGTAGACCACCTCGTAGCAGATGTAAGGCGCAATCTGGTAGCCCTTGGCCTGCAGCAGCGGCTGGTCTTCCGGGCCGCGGGCGAAGTCGGACATGGGCAGGTTGAAGAACTCGATGGCCCCACGCAGCACGTCTTGCAGCGGCACATACTCGCCAAATGGCACCAGCTTCTGCTTGAGGTAGGTGCCATCGCCCTCGCCAGTGACGGTGATGCCGTTGTAGTAGCGGCGCTGGTGGTGCACTTCTTCACGCACCGGTACGCCCGTGATCAGTGCCGAATGGCGCTCGGCGGCGAAACGGCCCATCACGTCAATGTAGCCCTGGGCCTGGTCCTTGAGCACCGGAACGGCGGTTTCCGGCCACACCAGCAGGTCCACCGGCCTGGAGCTGAAGCTCAGGTCGCGGTATAGCGCCAGTTGCGCGTCGATGTGCGCGGGGTCCCACTTCAGGTCCTGCTCGACGTTGCCCTGGATCGCCGCCACTTTCAGCGGATCGCCTGCCGGAATGGTCCAGGCATGGCCCTTGAGCGCCAGGCCCAGCACCCAAGGGGCCAGCAACAGCACGCTGGCCACGGCCAGGAACGAGGGGCGGGTGCGCAGGCGGTGCAGGTTGCACAGCAGGGCGGCGGTGAGGGCGAGGGTGAAGGAAATCAGCCATACCCCGCCCAGCGGCGCAAGGCCGGCCAACGGGCCGTCCAGTTGGCTATAGCCGGCGTAGAGCCAGGGGAAGCCGGTCAGGAACCAGCCGCGGAAGGCCTCTTGCAGTAGCCAGAGGGCGGCGAAGCACAGGGCGTCGGCCAGTGGTGCTTCGTTGCGCCGTAGCCAGCGCGCCCACAGCCAGGTGGGCAGGGCGAAGAACCAGGCCAGTGCGGCGAAGAACGCCAGCAACAACACGATTGCCAGCAGCGGCGAGGCGCCGCCGTAGGTGTTCATGCTGACGTAGATCCACCAGGTGCCGGCGCCATACAGGCCGAACCCAAACCACCAGCCACGCCACATGGCCTGGCGCGGGCTGAGCTCGCGCAGGCCAAGGTAGAGCACCGCGATGGACAGCACCGCCAACGGCCAGATGTCGAACGGCGCCAGGGCCAGGAGGGTGGAAGCACCGGCCGCCAGGGCCAGCAGGTTACCGGGCCAGCCGGGGCGGGTGATCCAACGCATGTTTGTCCTTAACGGGTGATCGGGGTCAGGCGCAGCAAGTGTATCCGCCGGCTGTCGGCGTTGAGAATACGGAACTTGTAAGACCCGATCTCAGTGGTTTCGTTGCGCTTGGGCAGGTGGCCAAAGGCGCTCATTACCAGGCCGCCGACCGTGTCGAACTCGTCATCGGAGAACTCGCTGTCGAAGAACTCGTTGAAGTTCTCGATCGGGGTAAGCGCTTTGACCAAAAAATCACCGCTGGGCAGTGGTTTGATGTAGCTGTCTTCCTCGACGTCGTGCTCGTCTTCGATATCGCCGACGATCTGTTCCAGCACGTCCTCGATGGTGACCAGGCCCGCCACGCCGCCATATTCGTCGATGACGATGGCCATGTGGTTGTGGTTGGCGCGGAATTCACGCAGCAACACGTTCAGGCGCTTGGACTCGGGCACGAAGGTGGCCGGGCGCAGCAGGTCCTTGATGTTGAAGCTGTCGCCGTTCTCCTTGAGGATCAACGGCAGCAAGTCTTTGGCGAGCAGGATCCCGAGCACATCGTCATGGCTTTCGCCGATTACCGGGTAGCGCGAGTGCGCGGCGTCGATCACCGCCGGCAGGAACTCGCGAGGCGACTGGCCGGCCTTGATGCTGTTCATCTGCGAACGCGGCACCATGATGTCGCGAACCTGCAGGTCGGCGACCTGAATGGCGCCTTCGACGATGGTCAGCGCTTCGCTGTCCAGCAATTTGTTCTGATGGGCTTCGCGCAGCAGCTCAAGCAGCTCCTGGCGGTTTTTCGGCTCATGGGCAAAAGCCTGGGTCAGTTTACCCAGCCAGGACTTCTGCCCGTTGCTCGATCGATCTTCGCTCATGGCGGTTCTCGTGATCCTTCGTGTATCAGTGTGTGATTGAGTCGGTTTCATCATCGGCATACGGGTCAGGGTGACCCAGTTCTGCCAGCAATTCCCGTTCCAGGCTTTCCATTTCCTCGGCCTCCTCATCTTCGATGTGGTCATAGCCGAGCAAGTGCAGGCAACCGTGGATGACCAGGTGCGCCCAGTGCGCTTCCAGCGATTTGCCTTGTTCGGCCGCTTCGCGCTCGACCACCGCTACACAGATCACCAGGTCGCCCAGCAGCGGGATATCGAGCAGCTCATCGGGCACATCGGCCGGGAACGACAACACATTGGTCGCGTAGTCCTTGTGCCGGTAGGTGTGGTTCAGCTCCCGCCCTTCGGCTTCGTCGACCAGGCGAATGGTCATTTCCGAGTCGGCGCTGCGCTGGCGCAACGCCAATTCACACCAGCGGCGCAAGGCAGCGTCTTCTGGAGTGGCAGCATCCGTGGCCCGTTGGATATCAAGTTCAAGCATCTTTGCCGGGCGCCTCGGGCTTGGACTGGCGGGCTTCGAAGCGGTCGTAGGCTTCGACGATACGCTGCACCAGTGGGTGACGAACCACATCCTTGGGTTGGAAATGGGTAAAGCTGATCCCCGGAACGTCCTTCAGCACCTCGATGACGTGCGCCAGGCCCGACTTGGTACCACGGGGCAGGTCGACCTGGGTGATGTCACCGGTGATCACCGCGGTGGAGCCGAAGCCGATGCGGGTCAGGAACATCTTCATCTGCTCGAGCGTGGTGTTCTGGCTTTCGTCGAGGATGATGAAGCTGTTGTTCAGGGTGCGGCCACGCATGTAGGCCAGAGGGGCGATTTCGATCACCTGGCGTTCGATCAGCTTGGCCACGTGTTCGAAGCCGAGCATTTCGTACAGGGCGTCGTACAGCGGGCGCAGGTACGGGTCGATTTTCTGTGCCAGGTCGCCAGGCAGGAAACCAAGCTTTTCACCCGCCTCGACCGCCGGGCGCACCAGCAGGATGCGGCGCACCTGTTCGCGCTCCAGCGCGTCCACGGCGCAGGCTACGGCCAGGTAGGTCTTGCCGGTACCGGCCGGGCCGATGCCGAAATTGATGTCGTTGGCCAGGATTTCCTTGACGTAGCGCTGTTGGTTGAGCCCGCGCGGGCGGATATTGCCCTTGCGCGTGCGCAGCGACACGCTGACCTCGTTGACGGCCGGGTTGTCGATGTTTTCGACAGCCGATTCCTGCAGGTACAGGTGCACGGTTTCCGGTGACAGGTCGGTGGCCTTGGTCTCGCGATAGAGACGGCGCAGCAGCTGTTCGGCAGCGGAGGTGGTCCTGGGTTCGCCGATCAGTTCGAACTGATTGCCGCGGTTGCGGATCTCGATGGCCAGGCGCTGTTCGATCAGGCGCAGGTGCTCGTCGAACTGGCCGCACAAGTTGGCGAAACGGTGGGCCTCGAAGGGTTCGAGGATGAAACGATGGGGTTCTATGGGTGCGTTCAAGGTCGTTTTTAGCCGCTCGACGGCGATGGAGTTGAACTCAAGAATAACCCTTGAATGGCAGTGGCGAAAGCACTGAAGCGTTCAACGGTATGTACGGGCTGTTCTGGCCTTCCCGCGGGTCAACCCACTCCGGCAAGGCCGGTGGGGATCCTATGGGCGCGGGTTCACCCGTGAACAGGCCAGAACAGGTATCATGCCCACCTTTTCTTACGCATGTGTTATCTGGTCGAACATGAGCAAACGCGAACCCGCCATCTATAAAGTGATCTTCCTGAACCAGGGCCAGGTCTTCGAGATGTACGCCAAGCAGATCTACCAGAGTGACCTGTGGGGCTTTCTGGAAATCGAGGAGTTCGTGTTCGGAGAGCGCTCGCAACTGGTAGTGGACCCGAGTGAGGAGAAGCTCAAGAGCCAGTTCGACGGAGTGGTCCGCAGTTTCGTGCCGATGCACTCGATTGTGCGCATCGATGAGGTGGAGCGCCTGGGCACGGCGAAGATCAGCGAGGCCAAGGGCGGCGGCAATGTGATGCCGTTCCCGATGCCAATGCCGGAAAAGTGACCTTCAGGGAAGCGGCGAGAACGGCGTGCGCCCTTCGGCGTTCTGCAGTTCGAGCAGGTACTTGCGGAAAATCTGGCCGAGCACCTGGGTGGCATGCTCCAGTTCGTCACGGGGCATTTGCTCGGTTACTTCGTCGGCCATGTCCAGCGCATCTTCGGCGCCGTTGACCGCAGCCATTTTCAGCAGGATGTAGGCCTGTACGTTGTTGGCCTTGACCCCTTCGCCATGGAAGAACATGGCACCCAGACGGTATTGGGCGTCGGCTTGGCCTTGCAGCGATGCCTTCTGGAACCAGTCCAGGGCTTTGCCCAGGTTTTTTGGCGTTTGCGTGTAGTAATACTCGCCCAGTTCGAATTGCGCCTGGGCATCCCCCGCAGTCGCCGTCTGCTCGCAGGCCTTGAGGGCGTTTGCCAGGTCTTCAGGCTGAACGTTCAAGGTGCAGCGGCCCGTCGCCGGAATCAGCAACGAGTTACCGCCCTCCGCCAGGGCCAGCAGGGGCTGAAGAAGCAACAGGCAGCCCAGGGTCAGGGCGCGGCCGGTGCGGTTCATGGGGATCGACTTACCTCTGCAAAGCTGCGGCCAATGTCTCTGGTGGCACATTATGGGATAAGCAGCGCCAACCTTACAAAGTTTTACTCGAATTTCTGCTTGGTTGGGGAAGTCAGCTGATTGTGCGTGCGTAATTATTGCCTGTACCGGCCTCTTCGCGGGTGAGCCCGCGCCTACAAGGGGGCGTCGCTTTCATGAGTGTAGGCGTGGGTTTGCTCGCGAAGAGGCCGGTACAGGCTGGCCATCACTTCAGGGCAGCAAAGGCTTTCTCAGCCGCATCCAGGGTGATCTGCAGCTCCTTGTCGCCATGGGCGATGGAGGTGAAGCCCGCCTCGAATGCGCTCGGTGCCAGGTACACGCCACCGTCGAGCATCAGGTGGAAGAAGCGCTTGAAGCGCTCGGCATCGCTGGCCATCACGTCTTCGAAGGTGACGATATCGTCGGCGCCGCTGAAGTACAGGCCGAACATGGCACCGGCCTGGGTGGTGACGAATGGCACGCCAGCGGCATCGGCGCGTTGCTGCAGGCCGTCAAGCATGCGGCTGGTGTAGTCGGTCAGCTCGGCGTGGAAGCCTGGGCGGCTGATCAGCTTGAGGGTGGTCAGGCCGGCGGCCATGGCCAGCGGATTGCCCGACAGGGTGCCGGCCTGGTAGACCGGGCCGAGCGGGGCGATGCAGCCCATGATTTCACGCTTGCCGCCGAAACAGCCGACCGGCATGCCGCCACCGACGATCTTGCCGAAGGTCGACAGGTCCGGCTTGATGCCGTAATGGCCCTGGGCGCCGCCGAGCGAGACGCGGAAACCGGTCATCACTTCGTCGAAGATCAGCACCACGCCATGCTTGTCGCATTGCTCGCGCAGGCCCTCGAGGAAACCCGGTGCCGGTGGTACGCAGTTCATGTTGCCGGCCACTGGCTCCACGATGATGCAGGCCACGGTCTGGCCAACTTCGGCCAGGGTCTTCTCGACGGCGGCGATGTCGTTGAACGGCAGGGTCAGGGTGTGCTTGGCGAAGTCCGCTGGCACGCCTGCCGAACTTGGCACGCCTTGGGTCAGCAAGCCGGAGCCGGCTTTTACCAGCAGGCTGTCGGAGTGGCCGTGGTAGCAGCCTTCGAACTTGATGATGGCATCACGGCCAGTGTAGCCACGTGCCAGTCGGATGGCACTCATGGTGGCTTCAGTGCCCGAGCTGACCATGCGCACCATTTCCATCGACGGTACGATCGAGCAGACCAGGTCGGCCATCTCGGTTTCCATGGCGGTCGGCGCGCCGTAGGACAGGCCGTGCTCCAGCTGCTTGCGTACCGAGTCCAGCACGTCCGGGTGGCCGTGGCCGAGAATCATCGGGCCCCAGGAGCCGACGTAGTCGACGTAGCGTTTGTCGTCCTCGTCAACGACATAGGCGCCTTCGGCATGCTTGAAGAACAGCGGCGTGCCGCCAACGCTCTTGAAAGCGCGGACTGGCGAGTTGACACCGCCAGGGATGTGCTTCTGGGCTTGGGCGAACAGGGCTTCGGAACGGGACATGGAAGTATCTCTCGAATCAGGATGCGAACAAGGCGTTGAAGGCGCGGGCGCGGCGGGTGACTTCCTGCGCGCTGTCGGCACCGAACAAGCCGTGGATCACCGCCAGCAGGTCGGCGCCGTGGGCGACCAGCGGGGCGGCGTTGTCGAGGGTGATGCCGCCGATCACGGCGATCGGCAGTTTCACCTGGGCGCGGGCCTGCTCAAGCAGGCCGACATTGGCAGCGGGCGCGCCCGGCTTGGTGACAGAATTGAAAAAGCGGCCAAAGGCCACGTAGCTGGCGCCTTCGCTGGCAGCCTGGGCGGCCAGTTCGAGGCTGGCGTGGCAGGTGGAGCCGATGATTGCCTGACGGCCGAGCAGTGCGCGGGC
>Ga0315339_1000168_pt1 | contig 101016 bp, 101 predicted proteins | sample ASW17metaG_FD_204514 | JGI IMG/M metagenome (GOLD analysis project Ga0315339, IMG submission 204514) | Ammonia-oxidizing marine archaeal communities from Pacific Ocean, United States - ASW #17 | ecosystem: Environmental > Aquatic > Marine > Oceanic | place: USA: California | collected 2016-12-05
TCCCCCCGAAGAGCCCCGCGGTGTGACTGGCACCCCCGTCTCGAACGGGGAAAATCAAGCCGATCGAGCCGGGCGTGTGACCTGGGACAGCCGCCAGGGTTACCGACGTATCGCCGAGTGTGATCGGCATCCCTTCCACAGCTTCGAGGTCTCTCGTGGGCGGCGGCAGGGCGTCGCCGACCCCAGTGCCTTCCTGCTCCAAAAGATCCCAGTCTTCTGCTGCCAATACGATACGAGCACCGTAACGGTCCTGCAGGTAGCGCGCTCCACCAAAGTGGTCACGGTGACCATGAGCAATGACCACGTATTCGATGTCCGCGGGGTCCAAACCGAGCTCGGCCAATCCCGGCATGAGCACGGATTCTGTCTGTCCCTCATAGCCGGAATCGATCAGGATAATTCCTTCGGAGGTGGTGATGGCGTACACCACGGTTCCGGAGCGCCCAATCACATAAAGATTGTCGAAAAGCTGGGTCGGCTCGATCATCGGACTCTGATCACGCCCCCCAATATCAGGCTCCACCGAACATAGGAAGTCGACAGCCGCGGTCCAGTTCGTACCGGCGTGGGCCCGAGCGGCACTAGTGTGTTGTGCCACAGCGGCCGTATCCGGACTCCGGTTGACCTCCTGAGCCTGGCTGTGTCCCACCAAGGCCGCCAAAAAAAAGATCCACCCTGGCTGCGCGAAAGACATATCGTATCTGTGGCCCACCATGCTCATATCGGTGTCCTCTTATTGTTGACTGTCGATTTGATACCCAAGCCTGATCTTACCGTGTGTGGGCGGACCGGTCAGCGTGTTGTCGAGCCCTCCCCATCTGCCTCAAAATAGTGACCCTTCGCCCCCGGAGCGCATTAACGATGATCACCTTGTACACAGCAGCGACCCCGAATGGTCGCAAGGCCACAATCATGCTCGAGGAATGTGAGTTGCCCTACGAAGCAACGTGGTTCGATCTGGGTGAGCTCACCCAGAAGGAACCGTGGTTCCTTGAGATCAATCCTAATGGACGTGTTCCCGCCATCATCGATCGAGAAGAAGAGGACTTCACGGTATTCGAATCCGGTGCGATATTGCTCTACCTAGCCGAGAAGACTGGTCGATTTCTACCTGTAGACCACCAGGCGCGCTCCACGGCGATTCAATGGTTGATGTTTCAGATGAGCGGAATTGGTCCCATGCAGGGACAGGCAAATGTCTTCTACCGCTATGCGCCCGAGAAGATCGACTACGCCATTCAGCGCTATCAGAATGAGACGCGTAGGCTGTACGAGGTTTTGGATCAGCGACTCGCCGAACACGAATACCTCGCCGACGAGTACTCCATTGCCGACATTGCGACCTGGCCTTGGGTGATCAGACACGACTGGTCGGGGGTGGGGGTGGAGGGGCTCACGAACCTGCAGCGCTGGCTGCATGCGATCGAGGCGCGCCCTGCGGTGCAGAGAGGGATCGTCGCCCCAAGCAGTAAGGCCACCACCCGAAACAAAGCCGCTGTGGAGAACGCCCGAAAAATGCTAGTGTAGGCTGCGACCCCGCAAGCCCACCCCAGAAAAATGATGAGAATCCGACTTACTCTCCGCGACCTGCCCCTCTTGCTCCTGATGAGCTTCGCTTCAGCCGCCGCTTGGGGCCAGGATCCGGATCGTAGCGCTAGGGTGATCCTGGTCTCTGGCGCGACCGGCACCCAGGGTGGCGCCGTGGCCCGGGAGTTGGTGGACCGCGGTTACACCGTCCGAGGGCTCACACGCAATCCGGACAGCGATACGTCACGGGCACTGACGACCCTGGGTGTTCGGATGGTCCGCGGTAACTTCGATGACGCCGCGTCCTTGGACAGGGCCTTGGAAGGCGTCTATGGGGCATTCTCCGTTCAGCAATATCGAGGCGTCGGCGTCAACGGGGAAATACGCCAAAGCGAAGCATTCGCCGATGCCGCAAAGCGGGCGGGCGTTCAACACTTCGTCTACACCTCCGTGGCAAAGGCGCCGCTCGGAACCGGTGTACCACAATTCGAGAGCAAGGCGGTCATCGAGAGCTACATTCGATCCCTAGACATCCCCTACACGATCGTTCGCCCCGCGAGCTTCATGAGCACGGTCGAGCCGTTCAGAGCGGATGCCGAAGCGGGAGCTTTCAGTGGCCCATTGGCGCCGGAATTCGAGCGGGTTTTCGTGGCCCCCTCGGATATCGGCCGGTTCGTCGCGGAGGTATTCGATGACCCATCGAGCTGGCTCGGACGGGAGATCTCCATTGCGAGTGACCGAATTACCTACGCAGGCATTGCAGCCGCCATGACTCGCATCATGGCCCGGCCCGTTGTCTACCACCAAGCTCCCTGGGAAGAGTTCGTTTCATCTGCACCGGACACGGCCATTGCAGCCACGATCTGGTACCGAGACAACCCGGATCCGATAGACGTGGGAGTGCTTCGCAGAGAGTTTCCCTGGCTGTTAACCTTCGAGGAATACCTGATCGAAGCGGGTTGGGGGGAGCGCTAACGTTGGATCGTCCAATGAAGCCCCGGGAGCGATTGCCTTACAGCGCGATCGTGGACCGCCCCCCACTACCTCTTCCCAATGGCGAGCGAATCGCCGTATGGACCATCGTCAACGTCGAAGAATGGTCCATCGATCACCCAATGCCTCGCACCGTGCTGCCCCCACCAAGAGGCGAACCTCTGCTGCCGGACCTCGCGAATTGGGCATGGCACGAATACGGCATGAGGGTAGGCTTCTGGCGAATTCTGGAGACGATCAAGGCCAGGGGACACCGTGCTACCCTCGCGACGAACGGCTCGGTGTGCTCGACCTACCCCCGAATCATCGAGGCCGCGCTCGAGGCCGAGTGGGAGATCATGGGGCACGGCTTCCTGCAGGGGCCGATGCACAGACTGGAGGATCAGCGCCAGGCGATCCACGATACGATCGAGGCGATCCGCAACTCGACGGGCAGGCCACCGCGGGGTTGGGAGAGCCCGGGCCTCACGGAGACCTTTGAGACACCGGACCTCTTGGCGGAGGAGGGGATCGAATACGTTGCCGATTGGGTGGTGGATGACCAACCGGTGGAGATTGCAACCAAAGCGGGTCCATTGATCTCCGTTCCCTATACCGTCGAGGTCAATGACATCCCGATCATGGCTCTGCAGCAGCACGAGTCCGAGGTCTTCTTACGCCGCGGCATTGATCATTTCGACCGACTGTACGAAGAGGGTGCGGAGCACACGCGGGTTATGGCGATCAGCGTCCATCCCTTCCTCACAGGCGCGCCGCACCGCATCAGATATCTGGCAGAGCTCTATGACCACATACTTACAAAGCCGGACGTGTGCATGATGACCGGCGAGCAGATCCTCGACTGGTACAAGGCGGTTCGCTGAGCGTCATTCCTGGATGCCGCCCGCTTCACGTTTATAGTTGCTGTCGATATACCAGCACATGTAATCGATCATGCTAACTGGCTCGAACGCAGCGGGACGTTCTGCGGAGACGCACGACTCAAGTGGCACAGCCAGCGTCTCGGGGCTAGGATTGAAGAACATCGCCATCGAATAACGATCCTCCTCGGGCGGCACCACACGATGGGGCGTGGCAAGAAACCGGCCGTTCGTCCATCGATTCAGGAATTCCCCTGTATTGACGATGATCCCATCTTGTACGGGTTTAGCAGGAATCCACTCATCCTCCGGGCCCAAGATCTCCAGACCAGCAACCTGCGACATGGGTAGCAAAGTGACGAAACCATGATCGGAGTGGGGCGAAATCCCAAACTGGTTATTTTCCGGGTCGACGACAGGATAATAAGTGTTCCGCGTCCACCAGGTGGGTCGGGTGAAGTAAGGTTCGAAATAATCGCTAGGGAGATTGAGCGCCAAAGCGTAGAGGGGCAGCATCGCATAACCAAGGGTGGACAGAGCCTCCTGATAGGCGATCATCGCATCGCGAAACCCTTTCAGACCCTCGGGCCATCGATTAGGACCCACGAACCGTAACCCCTGCTGGATATCAGGATCATCAAGCGGCCTCTCCCGTGCGATCGTAATGGTTTCGTTTAGGTCCTGCTTGGTGTTTCTGTTGAACTTCGACGTCACATAAACAGTTGAGCGAATAGGAACGTAACCGACCGAGCTATGGTCGATCTTAACTTTCAGCTTCTCTTCCAGAGGAAGCGCAAAAAACTCCCGCAAAGCGTCGTAGCCCCGCTCAATGGGCGCTTGGGGGACACCGTGGTTCACCACCACGTAGAACCCGATATTCTCCTGGATGCGACGAAGCTCCGCGGCTAGCGCATCCCGCGCCTCGGTGCTACCTGCAAGATAGGGGCCCAAATCAAGCGTAGGTATCATGACCGGATCGTCGCTCCAATTTGACTAAACAATACCGCCTCACAAAACCAGATGCTATACGCAATTTGACCGAAAAATTCTTCCTTTGGAATCAAAAACTAGGGGCGCTAATGATTAACTGGGAAACGATCGGCGTGGTCATCGGTGCGATCGCTATAGTGGTCTCGATTTTCTATCTTGCACTGTAGATCCGCCAAGACGGCCGCGTCGTGAGATTCAAAGCTCATCAGCCCCGCTCTGATGAAACCGGAGCAACGCGAGTCACTCGGTCTCACTCTCTACTCGATATTCAGAAACTTCTATAATGCCTATCTGACACCCGGAATCGATCAGGATCTAAGTCGGCGATTCGTCCGGCTGCTGGACCGGTTTCTAGCGCGCAAGGGTGCACAGGGACGGCGGGATCGGCAAGGAAAAAATTTCCTTCTAAGCTTTTCGCTCTCGAAAATAAAAGGCTCGACGGCCTGATATCAAGAAGTGAACGGCACCCCTGAGTGACCCAAAACGAACCAACTGACACGACATAACGACTGGAGTATCAATTGATGGCAGACAGGATATGGAACATCTATCTCTCAGGCGAGATTCACTCCGATTGGAGGGATCGGATCATGGAACGATCGGGGAAGATTAATCTCCCGGTCACATTCTCCGGTCCGGTCACTGATCATGATGCAAGCGACCTTTGTGGCACAAAGATCCTCGGCGAGGAATCACAACAATTTTGGCAGGACCGTAAGGGCGCCGGAATCAACGCGATCCGCACGTCCAACCTGATCAGCCGAGCCGACGTAGTCGTGGTGCGGTTCGGTCCGAAGTTCAAGCAATGGAATGCGGCCTTTGATGCCGGATACGCGGCAGCACTGAACAAGGCCCTCATTATTCTCCACGACGAGGAAAACAACCACGCGTTAAAAGAAGTCGACGCGGCTGCAAACGCCACCGCTCGTACGCCCGAGCAAGTCGTCGAGATACTCGGATACGTCATTAACGGCTAATCGCCCGAGATCGGCGTTAAGCCAAGACGAAGTTAAACGGCTCCAGAATCGTCGTTCAGATAGTTAGTGAGGACGTCGATCCCAGAGTCCAACCCACTAAAATCTTCTTCTGAGAGCTGATCCATGAGTTGTTTATTGAACTCCCGTCGAGCCGGCAACACCTTGTCTCTGATTTCTCGCCCTTCGGGCGTAATCAAGAACAACACACTCCTGGCATCTTCGGGGTCGGGCTCCCGTTCCAGCAACCTCCTCTCCGACAAGGCAGCGCTCGCCCGGCTGAGCTGAGCCTTGTCCATACGAGTGTACTCAGCGAGCTGCCGCAGCGTACATGGAGAGAAATCGGCAAGCTGGGCCAGTATCGCCCACTCGGCCACTGAAAGGTCGTGGTGCTTCTTAAGGTAACGGCTGGACTGTCGAGTGATGAGCCTGGAAAGAATGAATAATCTGAAGGTCAGTAGTTTGCGACGCTCACTGCGCGGTGAACTCTGCTCTGCATCCACCCCATTCATAAGGGCTACAATTTCGTTAGCTGCCACCCGATACCCCTCAACAGTAAGCTCCGCGGGCCCGGAGAGTTCAAAGCACCCCGAGGCCACTCTCATGAATGAAATGCGTAAGAGGCAAAGGACCGTAAAGTGCTAAAAGCGCCCCTCCGCACAGGCATCCTTATACCTTCTTGGCTGACCGTCAGTCAAAAAATGAACAAAAAATAATGATCCTTAAGGTGGAGCGGGCAACGACTAGCTCACACATTCGTTAAAACCTTAGATAACTTAAGGCTCGAGCATGGACATACCCAAATAATTACCTGGCGAGATGCCCACACGGATAGAGACCGAGACCGGCTGCCTGCGACGGATTCAAGCCCCCCCAGAGGCCTCACGGAGGGATACTCCTAGAAAAGATCCTCGAGGAAATTTCTCATCGCCTGCCATGATCGATTAGCTGCCGCCTCGTTGTAGACCATACCGGATGCAGGATCGTTCGCCTCAGGTTTAGTGAAGGCGTGGACCGCGTGGCCGTGGCCGTGAATCTGCCAGTCCGCCCCAGCCGCGGTTAGCTCTGCGGCCAACCCCACCACTTGCTCAGGTGGAGCTAAGGGATCATCCCAGCCGTGCAGTGCCAGAACCTTGGCCTTGATCTCGTTCCCCTCGGTGTTGCCCGGTGGATAGAATATGCCGTGAAAGCTTGCGACGCCGAGCACCTCGGCCCCAACACGCGCCAAGTCCAGAACACAAAGCCCACCGAAGCAATAACCGATGGCAGCCATCCGGGAGGCGTCAACACCCGGCTGCTGGCTGGCAACATTAAGAGCTGTCGTCAGACGACTCTGGAGCATGGCTCGGTCGTCGAGGAAGGGTTGCATGAGCGCTGCATTCTCCTCGGGGCTGGCGCCGCGCACACCCTTACCATACAGATCGACACAGAATGCCGCATATCCAAGCTCCGCTAAATCCCGGGCCCGTGCCTGCTCGAACTCACCCTGTCCGCCCCAAGCGTGCGACACCAAAACACAAGGACGGGGCTCGGCACCTGCGTCGTCCCAAGCAAAGTAACCCTCGAAAGTCGTATCGTCTTGGCTGTAGTCCAGCGCTTTGGTTTGAACTGTCATGTGAAATCACTCTCCGGAGATGTGTCAAACGGAAAGCCGGGAAGTTTACTGATTTTGAGTGCGATTTAAAGGAAGAGTCGGGCGCGCCCTAAGCTATCGGCCTCGACCTGAGCTCTGCTGAAAAGGCGATGAGGAGAATCGGTCAGCGATAAATCTCTGTAACGCTTCCTGTTGTTCGAAAAGGCTCGTGCTGGGGAGGAGCAGTATCTGATCGTCGGGCTTCAAACCAGCGATAACCTCGCTGTACTCCAGATCGGTTACCCCGGTACGGACCGGTACCGGAACTGGCTCACCGTTCCTCAACGCCACGGCCCAATAATCGCCGCCGAACTGATAATCGCTCCCGACATTGTGTCGGCCTACCGCAATTGCACCATTACTGACATGTTGCATCGCCGCTCTGAGCTGCGATTCCTCCTGAGGGCTCAGTGCCTCTCCGCTTCGGCGTTTGCTAACAAGCGTTCTGAGTTGCGTTAGCTCTAACACTGCCTCCCCCGCCACGGCATCGTCATCGGCCCCTTCCGATGAGCGGCCCAGCGCGTCGCGCAACTGTGCCTCTTCGATCCCCAGCATGACAGCAACTGCCGGAATGTCGCTGTCTGCGCGTAACGCCATCGTTGGTACGGCCACTACCGAGTCTCGGCTGGCTATCTTTATCTCCACATCCGCATTCATCCCTGGCATCAGGAGACTCCCGCGGTTTTCAAGGCGTATCAACACGGCGAACATCGTGACATTCTGCTCAACGATGGCCTGGGGCTCGATTTTCAATACCTCACCCTCGAAGGGCTGATTGGGGTAAGCGGCCATCGTGACCTGCGTCGGCATTCCGGGCCTGATCTTGCCGATATCTGTCTCGTCGACGAGCGTACGCACGAGAACGGTCGTCAGATTGGCCATCCTCAATAGAATCGTCCCGCCGGCAACGTCCCGGATGGGCGAAGAAATGACCATGCCCTGCTCCACCGGCTTTTCGATGAGCGTCCCGCTTATAGGCGCCCTGACTTCAGTATCGTCCATAGCGATGCGCGCGTTTTCGAGCGCGACCTCACCACCGATAACCTGCGCCTCCGAGTTGGCGAACTCCAGTTGCGCTTGTTCGTACTCAGTCTCCGTCACCGTACCGGAGCCAAAGAGCGTCCTGGAGCGCTCCAGTTGTGTCTCCGCAATAGCCCGCCTCGCCTGCGCAGCCACCAGACTCGCCTCAGCCTCTGCGACCGTGTTACGCGGCACACGCTGATCGATCTCGACCAGCAGGAATCCCGCCTCGACGACATCGCCCGTCTCCGCGTGAATCGCCAGAATCTCCCCTGACGCCTTAGATTTAACCTCCACGGTTATCTCGGGTTCTATCACCCCCGCCGCGTCGACGCTGACCTGAATCGGCCGAGTCTCCACCGGAGCCACATCGTACAACGGCACCACGACATCCGGCTGCTGCTCACAGGCCCCTAGGGACACCGCCATTAGCGCTGCGACGAAAGCACGCATCAGTGCCTACCTTTCCTCAGCATCTCTCGATCTTCCTCGATCGCGCCGTCGCGCAGGAGCACAGCTCGCGCTGCGTGGTTCGCGACCCCCACCTCATGAGTGACGAGTATGATCGTATTGCCCCAATCGTGCAGTTCGTCGAACAGTGCCATCATTTCCTGGCCCGTCGCCGTATCCAGGTTTCCGGTCGGCTCGTCGGCCAAAAGGATGCTGGGCTCGGTGACAAGCGCTCGAGCGACCGCCACACGTTGCCGCTGCCCTCCAGACATCTCACTGGGCCGGTGGTCCATGCGGTCTCCCAAGCCCACACGGGTCAGTGCGTCGGCGGCGCGTTCTAGGCGATCTTTGCCTTTCATGCCGCCGTAGATCAACGGCATTTCGACGTTGTGAAGCGCGCTAGCGCGCGGTAACAGATTGAAGGTCTGGAACACGAAGCCAACTTCCTTGTTGCGCACCTTGGCAAGCTCGGAGTCGTCCATCTCGGACACTAGCTTACCGTTCAGCCAGTATTCGCCGTCGTCAGGTGTATCCAGACAACCAATCAAGTTCATGAGCGTCGATTTTCCGGACCCGGACGGTCCCATGATGGCGACGTATTCCCCCGAGTCGATCTCGAGATCGACTCCACGCAGGGCATGAATGACCTCTCCCCCCATCGAGTACCGGCGCTGCAGATTGCGTGTTCGGATCGTCGGCGAGGCCTCTCCCGAGGCGCTCAAGCCTCGCGCGCCGGGCACCCGCTCCTGATTCTGCGGCAGCTGCTCCATGCGCTAATTATCACACCTTGGCGTCCGAATTTTACGGCCGGTGAGATAAAAAGACGGCTTTTAAAGAATTCTCTGCAACCCTCGCAGCTGTATCTTGACGCTACTCGGAGCGACTCAACTGCCGGAAATACTCGGCCACGGCCTCCTCGTACTCCCGAGCGACCTCAACCGGGGTCTGCGTACGGACAGCGGATTCCTCAGCCTCGAGCTGATCGGCGACTAGCTGTAGCTCGAGCTGCTCCACCAAATCTAGCATGGCGAGATACTCCTGCTCGATCAGCTGCGGGTTGCCCGGCAAGCCGCCCCTCAGCGCGTCACCTAAGCGTCGGATGGCTTCAAGCTCTTCCACTGTCAGGCCCTCGGCCCTCAGCCTCGTGCCCAATGCGAGAAGGTCCCGCCCGGCTTCCTGTAACCGAGCCTCCAGCTCCTCCTGGGCCGCCGGCTCGAACCCCAACGGGCTCTCCGGGTCCCAGAAACCCAACCCGCGCCGATCGGCGTATTCGCCCCCACCGGGACCGCCGCCGAACTGGTTACCGCCAAACTGACCACCCGTGTTCTGACCACCGCTCTGTCCGCCTTGAGCAGCGCCCTGGCCTTCTTGGCCCTCCTGTCCAAACCCACCGTTCTGCAGCTCGGCAAGCTCACGGCGTAGCGCCTGCAGCTCGGCCACCAACTCTGAAGTTGGGTCCTGCTCCATCTGCTGCCCCTCTCGGGCTTCGCGACTCGCTAGGGCGAGCGCAGATTCAGTATCCCGGCGAAGGTCATCCAATGCGGTCGTGACAATGCCTTCGAACGGCGCAAGCTCATCGGCGAGCCCGCGACGAATCATCTCTGCAGCGTAAGCCAGACGTCGAACCACCTGAGTCTGTTGGAGGTCCGACAGCGCGTTGTTGAGCTCCTCGGACGCCCCAGGGGTCTGGCCCCGAAATCGCTGCGAGACCTCTTGGATATCCTGCTCAAGGGCCTCCAGTTCGCGCTGCATCTCCCTTTTACGCTCGGCCAACTCGATCGCCTCGTCATCGTCCAACGGGCTCTCTCGGACGCCGTCATCGTCCCTATTCTCTAGGGCTTCTCGCGCGACCTGTTGCAGCTCTGCAGCCAATTGGCGCTGATCGTCAAGGAGGTCCTGAGACCGCTCACGAAGATCGGAGAATACCTCCTCAGCCGCCGCTTGACGCTGGGCGGTCATCTGCTCCAAGGCTCGGTCGAGCTGACGACGTGCCTGCTCGATCGCCCGCTGAGTCTGCTCCGGATCCTCTCCGCTTTGGGCCTGCGCGCGATCCATCGCCTGGAGCGCATTGTCCAACTGACGAATCGCCTCGGCCGTAGCACCCTGCGCCCCACCCTGCGCCCCCTGACCAGGCTGTTGCGCGGACTGCTGACCGGATTGTTGTCCTGACTGCTGCCCCTGTTGCTGCTGTTGCTGAGCCGCCGCCTGACGCAATTCCTCCAACTGCCTGCGCAACTCCTCGGTCTCCCGTCGCAACTCCTCCTGCTGCCAGCGTTCCTCCTCGGTTAGGGATTGTTGTCGATTGGCCTGCCGGGCGAGGCTTTCCTGCCGGCGCGCAAGCTCCTGCAGCTTGGCAATGGCTTCGTCAGCTTCCGCCTCGGGACCACTGTCAAACGAGGCGGGGGATTCGGTCTCGTATTGGTTCTTCTCCAGGTCCATCTCGAGCTCGAATAACTCGGCAAGGTCGCGTCCGGCGAAACCGCCGCCACCACCGCCACCGCCACCCTGCTGGAAGGACACCTGGATATCGGTAAACACCGCTTCAGCTTTTAGCAGATGCTGGAGGGCTTCCTGTTCGGACGGAACCGCCTGGTCGAACTCAAGATCTACCAGACGATCCGCCGCCGGTATCATGAGCTCGGCGGCACTCTCCAAGCTCTCAACAAAGGTCTGTATCTGCTCGTCGACACTGGTGAGCTGGCGGGCTCGAGTCCGATTCGCAAGCGTTCGCGCCTGCTCAGCCAACGTTCGCTGCAGCTCCGACAACATTTGTGCGTTGTCCGCCAACTGCTGCTCGTCCTGAAATCCGGCCTGCTCTCCCTGCTCACGGATCAGATTCCACGTGGCAAGGAGGATTTCCTTTTGCCGCTGAGAGATTTCGTCCTGCTGCTGGCCACCACCACCACCGCCGCCGCCCTGCATGGACTGCGAATAGCTACGATCAAAGGGTTGGACCTCTAAGAAGAACAGGTCGGTGCGTTCGGAAGTATCCCGATCACGAGCTTCGGCGTAATAGGAAATGAGATCACCCGGCTCAAGGCTCGAAACCACCGCCTCGGTCTCAGGCTCCGCGCTCTGCTCGTTCTCCATCAACAAGTCCAACAGATTGCTCGCGCCGACAGTCTTGCCGAGCTCCTCTAGGTACAGGACCTCCTCGCTAAGCGTGTAGGCACCGTCAACGTCCAGGGAAATCGCACTCCATTCCCCACCGTTAATCGAATAGTGCAGATCCAGTTGATCCAGACCGAAGTCGTCGGTTGCCTCTATCCGAACCGAGACTTCCTCAATATTGCTCGCCTTCCAGTCCCGCCCGGGCCGAATGACCTTGACCACCGGTTTGTTGTCCGGAACGACGTCGATGAAATAATCGTCCGTCAAACGCACGGGGTCCTCGTTAAAAAAGGTGGAGACGAAATACTCACCGTCCTCCTCCACTTCCAGTGTTGCCGTAGCGACCGCACCCGCCGTCATCATGGTGAGTGTCTCGCCGTTGACCATTAGCTCGGCTCCGTTCAGCGGCTGATCAGTGGTCACCTCCACCTCGACCTGAGTGCCGGCGACGGCGCTGATATCACCCCCTGGGTCCGTAATGTCGGCCTCCAATTGGGTCCATCTAGGGTAGTGATAGGTCAGTTTGACGTTTCTCACACGAGGTAGAGTCACGACCTCGATGGAATATTCGGGACTGTGGACACCCGCGGAGACGACGTAGTAACGCAGTGGCTCACGGACGGCAAAGAACGTGAATTCAAAGTCATCACCCTCACCGGTGAGCATCGGCGCGCTCTCCCAGTCCTCACTCCCCTCGAAAAGTGCGAAGACTTCCGCCTCTGCGGGGTCGAAACCTTCTGCGCGGGCGTCGATGAACAGATCGCCCCCGCGGCGCACGGCACCGTCCCCGGGATTCACTACGACCCTCTGAGGTGGCAGCGTGTCGGACAGGACCCAACCGGCCCATAGATGGCGGACTCCATAACGCCAGTTGTCGGGCCCAACGGCAGCAAACCATACTAGTGCTCCCAACGCGATCACGGCGAGAGCGGCGGGTGCCGAAATTTCCCAGTTGGGCACCTTCAGGGATACGGGGATCCGACGCGCTAGATTGAGCGCATCCTCCGCAAGCAGCCCGAGGAACGGTGACGGCTTGCCCGCACCCTCCTCGCTCTGAACCGCCAGTTTGTCATAGGTCTCGATTCGCCCGTCGAAGTCCGGTGCGCGCTTTTCAATATCCGAGATCCCCCGAGTCCGACGCAGCATTCGCAGCGGATACACCATGAGCGCCAGGGCGATCGCACCGAGCGACAGGGCCAGGAAAAGGCGGGCGCCGCTCATGAGTTCGGTCGGAAACGCCTGCCGGGTGCCCATCAGGACCGCCACCAAGGTAATCACCAATGCGGCCACGCAGAGTACGGCCGAACCCCGTGCGACGATTGACGTCCTCAGGCGCTGGCGGAACTCGCCGAGATAGGCTTCCAGTTGTTTACGTTCCGTCATGTCGCGATCCCTCTCCGCACCCTAAGATGCCAGTTTCCAACCCAGGATTCTACGAAAACCACCACAACCAGCAAGGCGAGTATCCAGGGCCATAGCTCGGTAGGGGGAGTTTCCATAAGCGCCACGTTACCACCGCCCCTCTGACTCGCCCCGAGGCTCAGATCGCGCCAGCGCGTAAGCCCATTGGCCTGCATCGGCGTGACGTCGGATTCCCTTTGATCCACATTGACAGCCACCAGTTCCGTCTGGCCCGAGGCCACAACCTCGTAGAACCCGACCTGCTCCACGAGCACATCATCGCCCGCACCAGCGCCTGCTAACCCGAGCGCAGCCTCACCGTCGGGCGCAAATATCTGTCCTCCTGCAAAACCCATGGCGCGAGCGGACAGCGTACCGCCTAAACGAGCTTCAGCGCTGATCCGGCGATCGCCCGCAAGATAGGTGGACAGTTGCGCAATCAAGGGCACGAACACTGGCTGTACCGGCAGGTCGTTCCACTCCCTATCCAGCGACGAACCAAAGATGATGACCCGGCCAGCTCCTAGTAGGTGCTCGACTAACAGCGGGGAACCCTCTTCGAGACGAATGAGCACTCTGTCCGTCTCCAGGGGCTGGAGCGAGATATGACGATAAAACCGTGTGGAACGCAGCTCATCCATCTGAGCCAGGGCCGGATGAGATCGGTCCATTGTCCCGACGACGAGAAACTCGCCCTCTTCCATGCCGAACTGGGAAAAGGGCTCGAACGCGTGTCCGGTGACTGGCACCTGATCCAGCCCAGCGGAGCGTTGGGCCAGGGTCATGAGCAAGGCCCCGCCCGATTCCACATACTCACCCAAGATCGCAGCGTCGTCCTCAGCGAGCGCGCCCGCATCCGCCACCACGATAAATACGTACTCAGCGAGCGCCTCCCCCGCGAGCGCTCCTGGTGAGATCTGCTCGATTTGGTAAGCCTGAGCGGCCAGCGTGCTCAATGCCGAGGTGAGAAACAGCTCGGCCCTGCCCCGACTGTCGCTCGAAACCAGCAGAATGGGTCTTGGCATCGGACGCTTCACAACCAGGTATCGCTCGTCGTCGGCAAGCAGGTCATCGCCGGGCGCAAGCTCGGCAATGACGCGATTCGCCCCGCCAGCAAGCTCTAGACCCTCGAAACGGGCTTGCGCCGTCTCGCCGGCCGCGATTGCAATATCCTGGGTTGCCACCTGCGTCCCGTTGAGCCGCAGCGCCACCGTTCGCTCAGCATCCGCATCGGCATATCCATGCAGCGTGGCAACAAAATCTCCGGACACTGACGACCAAGCGAGCCCCTCCACCGCCCAGTTGTCATCCCCGGATACCGACGCGTCATGGATCACCATCTCAAAGGATGTACGAGGTGCAAGATCGGCAAACCGCGTGGGAAGCGCCGTCTGCTGAGCATCCGTGATGATGTGAACTACGACAGGTAACTCCGCACTCCTAAGCAAGCTGTCCACGGAACTGATGAGCTGACCGTAGTCGACCCGAAAAGGGCCTGGAGCCACGGCCGCAACGGCCCGACGAGTCGCACTGCGGTCCAGCGACGGCTCGGCGATGACCTCGATGATCCGTTCAGCGGTTACCACTTGGGCCACATCGGCGCTGTCGAGCCCGTCAATGACGGCGTCAGCAAGATCCTGGGCGCGGTCCCAACGCTCGCCGTGGGCCATGGAGGCCGAGAGATCCATAACAATTACGTGCAGCCTGGCCGTCTCAGCCACCAAGTTTTGAACTCGGCCTTCGAGAGCGAGCCCTGCAAAGAGCAGGGCCAGCAGAACCAGCACCCCCACCCTGAGCGCGAACAGCAGCAAATACTGCAGCTTTTTCGCCAGGACTCGACGGGGCTCACCGGGTTCTAAAAACATGACCGAACTGAAAGGCTGACGGTTAGGGTTCTCCGACGACAGGCGATGAAGCCAGATCGGCACGCCGATCGCCAATAGTCCAAGGAGAAACGCCGGTGCGAGGAGCATCATTAGCCGCGCCTCTGGCGGAACAAAAGGTAATTTCTCAAAGCCACGTCGAGTGGATCGGTGGTCTTAATTAACGCATGATCCGCCCCCGCACCGGATGCGCAATCTTTTAACTCCTGGACGTGTTCCTGGATCTTCTCCCTGTATCGGGAACGCATGAAGATCGGTGAAACTTCCAATGACTCCCCAGTTTCCATGTCCTCCATGAGCGCCGACTCTTTGAGCTCAGGCTCCAACTCCTCTGGATCCAAGAGCTGGAACAGGACCACATCCTGTCCTTGATAGGCCAGGGGTTGGACACCTTTCAGCATGGCATCAGGCTCGCAATAGAAATCGGAGATCACCACAACCAAACCGCGTCCACGCTCGAACTGACGGAAGGTCTCGAATGGAACCCTCAGGTCCGTACCGGTCCCTGGGGAAGCGCGATCGATCGCATGCAGCACACCGCTCAACTTTCCGGCGCGCGATGATGGTGCTCGATGCTCACGCACCTCCTCGTCGAACACGATCAATCCAACCGCATCGTGCTGTTGGGCGGCGAGGTAGGCCAGCGTCGCAGCCAAAAACTTCGCATATTGCAACTTCGTCACGGCACCTGACCCGTATCCCATCGACGCGCTCGCGTCCAACAGGATCACCAACCGGGTATTGGTTTCGCCCAGATAACGTTTGATATAGGTGCGCTCGGTCCGCGCGTACACGTTCCAATCGACGAACCGCGGGTCATCACCCTCAGAATACATCCTGTATTCCGCAAACTCCTGGCTGAAGCCAAAAAACGGCGAACGATGAAGGCCATTTAAGAAACCGTGCACGGCGGCTCGAGCCACCAGCTCGAGGTTCGACAGGGCGGCCAGTACTTCAGGGTGAAGAAGGTGTTGGACATCGCCCGGCGATCTCTCGGCCATTCCGGACACGAATCGACCCTAGCCTGCCTGCGCCGTTCGACCCGAAGGGCTGAATTCCTCGACAAGCTGCCTGAGGACATCGTCCACATCAACCTTGTCCGATTCCGCGAAATAGTTGGTCAGGACACGGTGTCTCATCACGGGCAAAGCCAGCGCCGCGATGTCGTCATGGGTCACGTGGTAACGGCCCATCATCAGCGCCCTGGCTTTAGCCGCTAAAGTGACGAACATGGTGGCGCGCACACTGGCCCCGTATTGCACGTAACGCTTGACGATGTCGGGTGCCATCGGGTCTTCTGGGCGTGTCGCGCGCACGAGGTCGACAGCATACCGGCCCACGGTTTCCGAGACGGGCACCTGCCGGACTAGCGCCTGGAACTGTAGGATCTGCTCCGGATTGGTCACCGGCGTGACCTCTGGAATATCCATTCGTGTCGTGTAGCGCTCGACGACGGATAGCTCTTCGTCGTCGGTGAGGTAATCGAGTATCACGTTGAAGAGGAAGCGGTCGAGCTGGGCCTCCGGCAGCGGGTAAGTACCCTCTAACTCTATCGGGTTCTGGGTTGCCAGCACGAAGAACGGTGGGGAGATTTGGTGGAGGTTACCTCGCACGGTTACCGTGAGCTCCTGCATCGCCTCAAGCAGGGCCGATTGCGTTTTGGGTGGCGTGCGATTGATCTCATCGGCCAACAGCACATTGGCGAAGAGCGGGCCCGGAACAAAGGTCCACGTGCGACGCCCGGTGGAGCTGTCTTCCTCGATGATGTCCGTGCCGGTCACATCCGTGGGCATGAGGTCTGGCGTAAACTGTATCCGCTTGTAGGAAAGCCCTAGGGCGACCGCAAGAGTCCGCACCAGCAATGTCTTCGCCGTCCCGGGCATTCCGGTGATAAGACAGTGACCGCCCACGAGGAGCGTCACTAACAGATGGTCCACGACCTCTTCCTGTCCAATTATGACCTTTCGAACCTCGCCCCGAATAGAGTCCAAGGACTTCTGGAATGTCTGGATCAATGCTCGGGCTTCTTCGGTATCGAGCTGACTTTCGGTTTCAGAACTCAACGTAGGATCTCCAATAACATTTGCTGAGCTTCCCTGTAGTGAGGGGCGGTCTCAAGAGCATACAACAGATGCTCTCGTGTCTTGGCGTCATCTTCAAGCTTTCTGTAGGTTGTCGCCAATCGGTAATGTGCAGCAGCTTTATCGTAGGGATTCATCGCGAGCAGCGCTTGATATTCACGCAAAGCCGGCGCCGCCATGTCGGATTCCAGTAGCCAGTCGCCGAGCTTCGTATGGAGTGTTTCGTCAAGTGGCGCAGCAAAAATCACGTCTTTCAAAACCGCAATCGCGTCTGCGGGACGGCCTGCCTGATACAACCAATCTGCAAGTTGATGCAGCATGCCCGGCTCGAAGCCGCCGAGCCGCCAATACGCCTCTAGTGTCTCAATAGCCGCCTCATTCTGCTCTAGCTCCTCGTGAGCCTTGGCATTCAGGACATAGGCGTTGCCTTCCTCCACGTATCCCGGGTAGAGCTCCATAGCGGCAGCGCTAGATTCGACTGCGCGGCCCCAGTCGCTGTCGCTCGCAGCTTCGTAGCCCGCCTCTATGAGCTCGCGCCACTCATCCAACGCATCGAGTGTGGGACGGAACTCGGACTCGATGAATGCCTTGAAGCCCCCATCGAACGCCTCGGGTGAAACTCCGAGCCCCTGCGCGATTGCCTCCCCGGTGTCCAGGCCGTCACGATAAAGTTGGAGTAGATCGACGAGCCCCTGCTGTCCCCAATTGCGGTCGATGTACTGACAGATGAGACCCGCCTGCATGTACGAGACCATGACTTGGCCCTGGTAGGTCGGCCGGATAAAGCCGCTATCGAGCTCCACAATGGAAAGAAACTTGTCTTCTTCCATCGCGTCAAGCACGTGCATCGGAACGTGGCGACCCGGCCTGGGCCCAGTGCTCCATTCCTCAAACACCGAAACACCCTCGCTGAACCAGCGCGGGACGAGATGATTGGTGGCCTCAAGCGTGAATACGTGGGCCATCTCGTGCCACAGGGTGGTGCCCCAGTGATAATCGCTGTCGCGCCCGGAAGGGCTGTGCATCGCCATCAGGTAACCAAATGTAACACCGAGCAAACCGATTCCAGGCAGGCCAGAGGTGCGCACCGCGAAATCGTCGGGCTCAGGATAGAGCTCCGCGACCACCGGCTCACGCAGCTCGAACTGATATCGCGCCGAGAACGTCCGGATGCTATCTGCCACCAGATCCGTGACGTAGGGGTCCAGAACCTGCGCCTCTTCGTTATGGAGACGCAAAATCATTCCAGGCGCATCCGCCTCAGTCGAATCGTCGCCCGTCGCCGGTAGGTCGCGATTCAGAACCTGGAAGTTATCGAAACTGTCGATCAAACGCAGCGTATTGACGACCTGCGGACTGTAGGGATCACCCTCATAGGCCGCGGCTAGGTGCGCCTGGGCCTCTTCGATCCGATTCTCCCGCAACAAATTGCCGCCGAGCTCAGCATGCGCAGACCAAAGGTCCGGCTGGATACGAACCGCCTCGAAATACAGCTCGATGGCCTCCCGATACCGCCTCGTAATCACGTAGAAATGGGCTGGCGTAGCGTAGATCCCACCGAAGCCGGGGTTGTACGCCACGGCGCGCTCCGTCCAATCGCTCTCCGTGATACCCCTGAGAAGGTCCGCCGCGGCGTTGAGTGCGTAGACCTCCAGCGGCGGCAGCTCCTCGGCCTCAGCAATACGAAGCGCCTCGCTCAAAGTCTCGTCAGCAAGCGTCAGCGCCCCCTCCTCAAGACTCATTCGCGCACGCAGCAGATGGGCTTCGATCTGCGAGCCGTCCGCCTCCAAAACCTCTTCGACGAGCGCCTGTGCTCGGTCATCGAATCTTCCAGCGGCGAGGGCAGCCAAACCCAGCTTGGCAGGCAAATACCCGTCATCTAGCTCCAACGCCTCCTGAAACAGCTTGATGGCCTCACTGTTTTGATGGGTCGTAAGGAACAATCGACCCCACCGGGTTCTTGCTCGCGGGGACTCAGGCTCGATCTCAACGGCTGTCCTGAAGTAGGCGTTCGCGGCTTGGAGATCCCCCGTGCGCCACGCAGCCTCGGCCCTAACGGTAGCGTCGTCGCTTTCTATAAGGAGTGCGGCGTAGCAGCTATTGGCTTGCGGTCGCTCGCCACTATGAAAAAGCTCATCGCACGGCTTCAGCGAAGCGTCGCGATCAGCTGAGTAATCGATTAACTGCGCGGTCGCCAGTGAGCTCCCGATGAGCCATAAGCAACCGACCGCGAGCCAGCGATTCACTGTTGGCTCGACGCCGAACGGACATCATCGATTTCGCGCTGAACAAGGGCGAGCTCCAGCAGCAATGCCTGGAGCCCTTCGAGATAGACATCGTTATCCATTTCTTCACGACGCTGACGCAGCACTTCCACCTCACCTTCCAGAACATCCAGTTGCGCCAAGAGTCCCTCGAGCTCCTCAGTCGTGGCTACGCGTTCCTCGAGTAACGCAACATTGAATGAATTCGTCGTCTCTCCCACGAGCTGCGGGTGCTCCGTCGCCAACGTGCCCTCACTCTCATAACTGTCCGCCACCATACGCGCAGTGAAATCGAACGCCTCCTGAATGGTTATCGCCCCGTTCTTGTTAGCGTCGGCTTCATCACTGGAGAGCGCGGCCGTCCAGTGTTCTCCGAAACGGGTCGCGTTTCGCTCGCCGCCGGTCCTCGTCGCGGTGATGAGCGTGCGTCCCTCACTCAGCCAAGACTCGAGAACGGCCCCACTGGCGCTGGTCGCATTAACCACCAATTGTCGACTGGCCGGTATCGCGCTCATCAAAGAGGCGAGTGTCTCGCCGTCGATATCGGGACCCGGCAGGTTGTACTTGTACTGCTCGCCATCATGCGTGCCGTGGCCGATGAGAAAGACCGCCAGAGTGTCGGTGGGTGTCATTACTTCGGCGAGTCTAGTGAGTTCACCAGTCAGTAATTCCCGGCTAGCCCCCTCGCCACTCAACAGCGATACCCGAGAGTCGTCGCCAAGAGAGCGCTGCGCCGCCTGGGCCAATGACTCCGCCTGCGCTTCGAAACGCTCAGCGTAACGCGGTTCCCCGCCGAGCCCACCGATGATCAGGTAGTAAAGCTCCGCGCGGGCACTGCCCGCCAGACTCATCGCACTGAGGAACATACAAATTGTCGCAGCCCTCATAGGCTCCCCCAGTAGAGTCTCAACACCCATTCCCCCGCCTTCAATAGCATGAGTAACAGGAAGTTGAAGGGCATATTCCAAAGATCGAGCAATTCTCGTTCAACGATACCGGCTTCGGAGAACTGAATCGCCTCCGGTAACGCGTCCAGATCGTCCAACGTAAAATAACGGCCACCTGTAAGTGTCGACAGGCGCTCCAGAAGAGGTCGATTCTGCTGGGTCTGAAAATGCTCCGACACACCGTCCGCGCGTCGCACCGCGACTTTCGCGGCACCCAGCGGGTCCTCGCCCAAACTAGCGGTAGCATCAAACTGGTACAACCCGGTCTCTTCCGCCTGGATCGTCGCTTCGTACGCGCCGATCTCCCCGGGAATCGGATTCAGCGTCACCGTGGTGGGCTCGGAAAAGTCCCGTTGCACGGACAGAGAGACAGCAGCGCCAGCAACGGGCTCGAATGACCGATCCCTCACTTCTGCGCGCAACGTTATTTGGTCTTCATCCCCATAGAAGTCCCGTTCTGCCGTGAGGTAGACCGGGCGAGGTGTACCAGAAGCCAGAGCATGAAGTACCTGCCGCCAGAAAGTCTCGTGGCGTTGGTCTTCGGATGGCAACTGCATCTGCCAGCGCCAGGTGCCACCGCTCGCAAGCACGTAGGCGCTTCCACGCCCGAAGCGCTGCTGCACCAGTAGCGGCTGAGCCGTTCCCCTGACATTCGCGTCGAGCAATGTGACCGCGCCGGGCTTGATTTGCCCAAGATACTGAAAATCCGCTATGTCCGGCATTTCGGACCACAGCTGTTGGTTCGTTTCCGGGTCCGCGTCGAGCTGAGTCAGAAGCGATTCCGCGCCCTCGGCCGTCAGCGAGACCGGGACCGGCACGCGAATGAAGCTCGGTGCATCGATTTCGGGCAACTGCACGGGCAATACTTCGGCAACCGCGCTGTTGCCCCAACCGCCATCGCCGAGTCCCTGACGTCCACCTAGCATGAGGAGACTGCCACCGCGTTCGCTCACGAAATCCCGAATCGACTCCTGTTGTTCCTCGGTCAACCCGGCCGCCGCGAAGCTACCAACGATCAGCGCGTCATACATAAACAACGTTTCCCTGTCCTCAGGGAACCCGGCCGCCAACTCTTCCTCGCTCTCTACCCCTTGGCGGTAGAACTTGTTGGGGGTGGTGCGCAGAAGACTCGCCAAGCGGATCGGGGAATCCTCGTCGAGGGCTCGACGAATAAACTTGTACTCCCAACGAGGCTCACCTTCGACGTAAAGGATGCGGCGGCGGTCCTCGGGTACCTCTATCGTCCGGTATTGCGCGTTGTTGATCGTGTTCCGCTCCCCGGGCATCGCATCGAGCACGAACTGTAGGTCCTTCACACCGGCCTCGCCGATGTCCAACTCCACCCAGTGAGTCGTCAGGCCAGAGTCGCCTTCAAGCTCTACCTCTTCCGAGGCCAGGATGGCGTCACCATCGTAAACTCTGAGTCGAGTCTCACCGGGCTCGGCATGCCGAACGCTGACCTGGGCGCTCACCCGGGAACCCGCCATAGCCTGAGTCGTCATACTCACGCTCTCGAGTTCAATGTCTTCGGGAATAACTTCGCGCCCGACGCCAACTGTGTGAATCGGCACACCGTAGCCACCGATTTCAGCGAGTTGCGCGGCGTCGAAGGTCGCTGAGTTGTCCGCCCCGTCACTCAGCAGCACCACGGCACCGAGCGCCGATGAGCGGGCCTCACGAAGAACATCAACGAGCGCCTCTCCGATTAGCGTGGAATCACCGGGAGCAGGAACCTGCTCCAGAGCTTCGATGCCCTCGGAGTACGAGGAAAACGCGTATATGCGGGTCTCGAATGTTTCGGATAGATCTTCCAAGACGCCATCATTCAACGCGGCGACGGCCTGTTGCAGACGAGAGACCTCTCCCTCGCCGTAGCTCATACTCGCTGAGGTATCCACCACGACCGCCACGGAGTTCTCTTGCGCCCGCAGCGTCTGGGTAGACAGAGAAGGCTGCCAGAGAAGCAACAGCATGAGCGCAACCATCGCCACCTGGCATATCCCCAGCACGGCAAGCTTGGCAACGTGCAACGTCTCACGCCTCTGCATGAGGCTGTATCCAATAGCCCCGGTGGCAACAAGCGTGGCAAGAATCAGGAGCCAGAATGGCCAATCGCGAGCAAACAGAAACTCACTGTTCTCGAAAGTGGTGCGGGTATACTTAAAGAGAAACTCGAACAATCTTCTATACCAAGACTCTCTGGCCCCTAATGAGCTCCCCCAGCAGACGTGATCTAAATGCGTGGGGCCGAGTATGGCCGCACGAGTGCCGCGAAACTAACCCCTGTCAGAGTGGGGAACCAATATGCGTTAATCCCGCTTCATTTTGACGCGTCTGCGACGATCATATCATCATCGCCGCAACCTCAAGAGGGTTCCGTAGAATCCTCTACGAACATGAGAACTCAGGGCCTGAAGGGAACACAAATGCGGCCGCGACACAGCGTGCTATGGTGTCCTGGGATGATGATGAGAAAGGATCTCGCGGTGCTCGTTCTGGCAATACTGACCAGCTCGACGGCCGTGTTTTCGGCGCGGGGACAAGAGTCCGGGCTTTTCAATTCGCCCCCTGATCACGAGTTTCAATTTTCCCGTCTCATGTACTCTGGAGGCAATTGCCTCAACTTCGGTTACGGCTGGGGCCGCGGCAGCGAGTGCGTGGACTGGCCTGACGCCGAATACCATTTCATGCAGGGGCTGACCCGGCTCACCCGGGTCAATGGAGCAATCGTCAGCCGCTACGACGGGGAGGGTGGTCGCAGGATCAATCTTCACGACGATTCGCTTTTCGACTTCCCATGGCTTTACGCCGTGGAAGTGGGAGCGTGGCGCCTGGACGAATTTCAGGCGACGCGACTCCGAGAGTACCTGTTTCGCGGCGGGTTTCTGATGGTCGACGATTTCCACGGACCGCGAGAGTGGGCGGGATTTCTCAATTCGATGGCCCGTGTTTTTCCGGATCGCCCCGTCGTCGAGATACCCGAGACCGACGAGGTGATGCACGTCCTGTACGACTTGAACAAGGGGACCCAGATACCCGGCATCGCCGCCCTGTACAACGGGCGCACGTGGGAGAAGGGTGGCGTCAATCCACGCTGGCGGGGAATCTACGATGACCAGGGTAGGCTGGTCGTCGCCATTAATTTCAATATGGACCTCGGCGACGCCTGGGAACATGCAGACACACCGGGCTATCCAGAACCCATGACCGCAATGGCATACCGCTTCGCGGTCAACTACGTCATCTATGCGATGACTCATTGACCCTCATCTTCATTGTCTTCGAATCTAGTTAACGGTTAACAAACGTCTGCGCTCGAGTGCGGTCAAAAGCATTTCTTAAGAAAATATAACTTGCGGCAGCAACTCGGACTTTCGAAAATACGGGCTGAAGCTCTTTTGAGACCTTTATCGATGAAAAATCGACTTATTAGCCTTGCCGCCCTGGTTGCGCTCGCCGTTGCATCATCGGCCACCGCCCACCACGGCTTTGCGGCCCATTTCGACCCCAACCAGCTCATCAGAATCGAGGGCACGATCAGACAGTTCGATTTCATTAATCCGCACGGCTTTCTGTATATAGACTCAGTGAATAACGCGGGCGAACCGGTCGTCTACGTCTGCGACCTGCAGGCGCGAACTCAGTTAGCCAGACGCGGTGCCGACCAGAGCCTGTTCACAGTGGGCGAACCCATCATCGTCGAAGGGTTCCCAGCAAGGCGCGACCCGTACGGCTGCGAGTTCGGCACAGGGTATTTTGCCGACGGTAGTAGCTATACGATGCGCAGTACCGACGAAGCGCGAACGCAGTTCGCAGAGAACCAAGAAATACCTTTCACACCGGGTACTAGCCGGTCCATCTTCGGCACATGGATCCGCCCTGGGATGTTCGGTGACGCAAGCGGTTCAGGTGCGCGCACCGGTGAAGACTCGATTACACCCGCTGGTGAGGCAGCGCGCGACGCGTTCGATCCCATCGCAGACAATCCTGTCGTTCACTGCAGGCCGGGCAGTCCTGTACGAAGTTGGGGGCCACCAGGTCTTGCAACATCCATCCGCCAGATGGACGGTGAGATCTTGATTTACCACGAATCGATGGATGTGACGCGTACGGTCCATATGAACATGGATGCACACCCTACCGATATCGAGCCATCTGATATGGGCCACTCGATCGGTCGGTTCGAAGACGGAACGCTAATCATCGATACCGCAGGATTCTCAGCCGGAGTATTGAGAGGATCTACGTTACATACGAATCAGATGACTATAGTGGAAAGGCTCTCGATCCAAGAAGATACTGGTCGATTGCTAATTTCCTGGATCGTCGACGAACCCATCTATTACTCAGAACTACTTGACGGGAGTCAGCAGTTACAGAGCACTGATAAAGAAATCATTCGCTACGACTGCATACCCGGATCGCCGATGAGTTATCAGTAGCAATCATGATCAGCCAACTCTAGAGAATGATCACTATTTAAATAGACTGCCTGGACTTGCTCCCTGTCGGGACCCACATCGCACAAAATTGCGACTAGCTGTCGGATCAACGTGGAGACGAACTACGAGAGTTGACTCTAAGCGAAGGCCGCTCGTGCGTCGACGAGCCGCTCCGGTGTGCCGACGTCCTTCCATAGCCCCTCGAAGAGCATGCCGCGCAGCTCTTTTCTCTGGATCGCTGCGTCGAACACCGGACGCAACGGTCGCACACCGGGCTGAAGATCACGGAACAGGGAGGAATCGAGCAGCGCGATCCCGCTATATGTGAATAGAGGCGGCTGCGGAGTGAGCTCACCGTTCACGACCAACCCGAAATCTCCGCCCGAATGATGCGGCGGATTCGGTACCAAGACCAGACAACCCGCATCTTGCTCGGCCGTCAAGATTTCGAAATCGAAGCCCGTGACAACATCGGCAGACACCACAAGAAATCTTCCGGGGCCGAGCAACGGCAAAGCCCGAATAATGCCGCCTGCTGTTTCGAGCGGTGGATCTCCCTCATCGCTATACAGGATGGTCTGTCCCCACGCACTCGTCTCTCCAACCGAGCGTCTGATCAGCTCCCCACGATAGGAGAGATTAATCACTACTTCATCGATCCCGGCCTGGGCCAACCGCCTGAGATGACGATCGATAAGTGTCTCGGTGCCGACTGACAGGAGCGGCTTCGGCCGCTTCTCGGTCAGTCGCCCCATCCGATCGCCGCGCCCGGCCGCCAGCACCATCGCCTTCATCGAGCGTTCCATTTGACGCGTTTCACCCGATGATCCATGGAAACGTAGCCGGCATAAACATGCCGTCAATAGGCCGAGGAGTTAGTTCATCCACCACTTGCGACATACGGTTTAATTCATTGAAGGCGTAGAAGAACTGTGCCATTGTAGCCGCCTTTGCTGCGCTCAACCTTGTGGCCCTTAGGAAAAGCTTCATTCTAGTCACGTCGTGCTGCCTTACCACGCTCTGGAAACCAGCCGTGGCGCAGCAAATGTGTCTACCCCAAGATCTTAGCCCGCCCGTTGTACCAACGGGCGTCAACCCCGTAGACCAAGAACGACTCGACATCACAGCTGGACGCGTAGATCTGTCCAGCGAGAAACAGATCAACTTTTTCGATCAGGTCACATTCCAGTACGGAAATCGCAGCATCTCGGCGGAGCGCGCGACATTCGATCGCGCAACACAACGGGTCGAGGTTCAGGGCACGGTTACCTACCAAGATCCCGAGGTCACCGTATACGGTGAAGATGCTGAGGTGGACGCCCAGGCACAGGTTGTCACATTTGGAGGCGGGGGATTCGACCTGCCTCGGCGTCCCGCACGAGGAGCGGCCGATGCAATAACAATCCAAGGCGACAACACCATCCTATTGGACATGGTGAATTTTACGACCTGCTCGACCGAGCGACCTGATTGGGAGTTGCTCGCCCGCGAGCTCGAGATGAATATCGAAGAAGGCTTCGGCACGGCCCGTGGCGTGAGGCTGAGATTCAAGGGCGTTCCGATACTCGCGGCTCCGTACATGACGTTCCCTATAGACGACCGGCGGAAAAGTGGCTTGTTGACGCCCAATCTGTCGAACCGAGACAGGACCGGGCTCGACATTTCCATCCCTTATTATCTGAATCTCGCGCCCAACTATGACCTGACGATCGTGCCCCGCTACATGCGCGAGCGCGGCCCTCAGGTCACCAGTGAATTTCGCTACGTACTGCCAGGCACACAGGGACAATTCAACTTCGAGTATCTTCCTAACGACTCCAAGGTGAATCTCTCGCGAAACTATTTGAACTTCAGTCACGAGACGATGTTCGGCACGGGCTGGCGGATGGTGGCCAACGTTCGAGGGGTCTCCGACGACAACTACTTCGAAGATCTGGGCAACAGCCTCAGTGTCACCAGCCAGACTCATCTAGACCGCCACCTCGATTTCCTTTACCGCGCACCGGCGTGGTCCTTTCTAACGAGAGTGCAGGACTACCAGACCATCGATCCTCTAATCGATGCCGAGAACGAGCCCTACGAGCGAATACCTCAGTTCTTGTTTTCCGGCCGCTGGGACAGAAACATCATGCGCTTCACCTCAAAGAACGAACTCGTCAACTTCGACCGTGGCGTGGGAACGACGGGGTGGAGGTTGGACCTCACGGAAGAGGTCGAATTCACTTTCGCGAAGCCGGGGATGTTCCTCACCCCTGCTCTCGCCCTACGACAGACCAACTACTGGTTGGACAATCGTCTTCCGGGTGAAAAAACCGAATTCTCCAGGACGCTACCCGTCGCAAGCATCGATGCGGGCCTGACTTTCGACCGAGTCGCAGGAACGAACGGGGCATGGACACAAACGATCGAACCGAGAGTCTTATACGTGCACGTACCGTTCGAGGATCAAACCGGATACCCGGTCTTCGACACGATTGCGCCAACCTTCAACCTCGTACAACTCTTCAGAAAGTATCGCTATCTCGGCGCCGACAGAATCGCGGACGCAGATCAACTGAGCTTCGGCGTGACGACGAGATTGATCGACCAGAACACGGGGCAAGAAAGACTCACGGGCACGTTGGGCCAGACTCGTTACCTGGGCGAGCAAAGGGTGCTGTTGCCGAATCAGCCGCTGGACGCGGAGACCGGCTCCGACTATATCGCCGAGTTATCCATCAACCTGAACCCTTCCTGGCGTTTCGGAGTCGACTACCAGTGGGATAGCCAGTCCCACAAGACTGTGAGGTCCGAAACTCGGCTCCAATATCGACCCCGCACCGACCGCCTCTTGGGAATTGCCCATCGTTATCAAGATGGGCTGCTTGAGCAAGGTGACATCTCCGTCGTATGGCCAATTGGAGAGGCCACACGAGTCATCGCCCAGACCAGCTACTCGTTACTTGATCAGAAGCCGCTCGAACGGTTCCTGGCCTGGGAATACGAGGCGTGCTGTTGGCGTTTGCAACTCATCGGCAGACGCTACATCAGCCGCCGAACGGGTGAATCCGACAGCTCGTTCACCATCCAGTTCCAGCTCCGAGGGTTCTCGGACGAGGGCGAACCTCCTGAGGCGTTGCTGGAGCGTGGTATTCTTGGGTACCGACAATTTGAGGCCATGCCATAAGAACCGTGAAACGCACCTACGCTTTTATCCTGATCGCAACAGCCATGCTCGTCGCATCGCCGTCCGCACTAACGCAGACCCGAGAGCTCGGCGGTACCGGCGAGCTGCTCGACGGCGTCGCCGCACTGGTCAACGAGGGAGTGGTACTGAAGAGTCAGCTCACTCAGGGAGTTGACAATGCGATGAAAAATTTTGAAGTGTTCCAAGCGCGGATACCACCCCAAGAAAGACGCCCGCCCCCCCCTCGATCTGTGCTCGAAGAACAGGTGCTGGAGGCGATCATCCTGCATGAGATCCAGATTCAGCGGGCTCGAGTCATGGGGATAACTATAGGCGACGACCAGCTCAATCAGATTCTTGCTGCCGGCGCAGAGAGTAATGGAATCACACTGGAACAGATGCCGGCCGCACTGGCTGCGGAAGGAATCAACTACGCGGCATTTCGCGAGGAAACACGTGAGCAGATGATGCTGGACCAGCTCAGTCAGCGCGAAGTGGTGGCCACGATCAGTGTGGCTCCGAGAGAGATGGAGCTTTGCCTCGAACGGAGCACGTTGAACGCTTCGCAGGATCTCGATTACAACATCTCACACATCTTGATCGGGATTCCAACATCAGCCACTAGCGAAGAGATGGATGAGGCGCAATCGCGTGTGGACGAGGTCTACCAGCGACTTGAGGACGGAGACAGCTTTGAAGAGCTAGCGCTCACTTACTCCGACGCGCAGACCGCTTTGGAAGGCGGGTCGCTCGGCTGGCGCGAGGGCGCCCTGCTACCGACCCTTTTTGCCGACACGGTCGTAGTCATGTCTGAGGGAACCCACTCGGAACCCATTCAGAGCGCCAGTGGCTTTCATATCGTTCGGCTCAACGAATCGCGCGGTGCGCCGCCCGAGATGATCGACCAGCTACAGATACGGCATATCTTGTTGGAGCCTAACGAGGTCTTGAGCGATTCAGACGTGGAACAGAGACTGCGGGGAATTTACGAGCAAATACTCAACGGCGATGATTTCGGCACGGTTGCGCAAAGCGTTTCCGATGACACCGTCTCCGCTTCTGACGGTGGCGATATGGGTTGGGTGGACCCCGGAATCTTCGTACAGGAGTTCGAGGAAGTCGTCGCGGGCCTGGAGATCGGCGAGCTCAGCGAGCCATTCAGGACTCGCTTCGGCTGGCATATAGCAGAAGTCCTGGACAGTCGCTCATTCGACACGACCGAGGTCACCAAGGAAAGAAACTGTGTGGCGCAGATACGTGCAAGTAAGGCTGAGGAAGAAGAGGAGCTCTGGCTTCGCCGCATCAGAGACGAGGCTTTTGTCGAAGTGCGCATGTAACCGACCCGTTTGATGGGCTCCAGGCCTTGAGCACATCACCTCCCACCATTGTGATCACGTCTGGCGAGCCCGCGGGTATCGGCCCGGATCTCTGCGCGATGCTAGCGGCACACGATTTTCCGGCGCGGCTTATCGTCCTCTGTGATCCCGACCTGCTGGCAGAACGGATCCACAACCTTGGGGTAGAGGTCTCGCTTCGTACGCTCGAGGACACAGCCAAAGCAGTAGACCATGAGAAAGGATCACTGCAAGTATTACCGCTCCAGACGACACGGCCGGTCAGACCCGGGTGTCTAGATCCCGAAAACGCGGGCTACGTTATGCGCCAACTCGAAACTGGTGTCTCGTTGTGCAGCGGGCACGAGCAAACGGCGTTGGTGACCGCACCGGTGCAAAAGAGCACGATCAACGAAGCGGGGGTTCCTTTCACCGGTCATACCGAATGGCTGGCCGCACGAACGGGCGCCGTGCGACCGGTCATGATGCTCGCATCTGACAACCTTCGAGTTGCGCTCGCAACAACGCATCTACGGCTTCAAGACGTCGCGGCCGCGATAACCCCCCAGTTGCTCGAGGAGGTCATCACAGTGCTCGATCGCGACTTGAGGTCGATGTTCGCCCTGCAGTCGCCGCGTATCATGGTGCTCGGCCTCAATCCCCACGCCGGGGAGCGTGGGAGTTTAGGTAGCGAGGAACTGGAAGTCATTGAGCCGGTACTTCGAGCATTGTCTGAGCGCGGTATCTGCCTGCTCGGGCCCATGTCCGCGGACACAGCTTTCACAAGCGAACGTCTCGCGCGATCCGACGCGGTGCTTGCGATGTATCACGATCAAGGGTTGCCCGTAATTAAGGCTCTCGCGTTCGGTGAGGTGGTCAACGTGACGCTGGGGTTACCGATCATCCGAACGTCCGTGGATCATGGGACGGCCTTGGAGCTTGCGGGCACCGGTACCGCTCGGCCTGACAGCCTGCGAAAGGCGGTTGAGGTCGCCATCGAGTTGACCACACGATCGCACTAATGCTGCATGCGCGAAAAAGACTCGGCCAACATTTTCTACATGACCCTGCTGTCATCGATAGACTCGTTGAGACGATCGCACCGGAGCCCAAGGACAACATGGTTGAAATCGGCAGCGGACGCGGAGCGCTGACACTGCCGTTGCTACAGACCGTCGAGGTGCTGCACGCCATTGAGCTGGATGAGCGCATGGCGGATCACCTGATAGGGGTGGTACCAGACCCACAGCGTCTGATTTTGCATCGCGCAGACGCGCTCGAGTTCGATTTCACTTCGCTGGCTTACGCGCCCGGGACTCTACGCATCGTCGGCAACCTGCCCTATAACATCTCGACACCCCTACTTTTTTATCTCCTGAGGCACCGAGCGGCGATTAAGGATATGCACCTCATGCTGCAGAGAGAGGTCGCCGCACGAGTGACTGCCAGTCCCGGCGGCAAGGACTACGGACGATTGACTGTGATGCTGGCGCCGTGGGTGGATGCGAAGACGTGCTTCGACATCGGTCCCGGGGCTTTCGTGCCGCCTCCAAAGGTTCGCTCGAGAGTCGTTCGGCTGGCACCGCTGACGGAGCCGCGCTTTTGCATGGAGCACGAGGCACGATTCTCCGCATTGGTCGCGCGCGTGTTCTCCATGCGTCGCAAGACACTCGCAAGATCCCTGAACGGTTGGTTAACTCGTGAGCAAATCGCGGCAGCAGGTATTGAGCCGAGCGAACGCCCGGAACGACTGCGCCCTGAGGATTTCGGCAAGCTGGCTGCACTCGGATCGGATGACTGGGTTGGAGGCGTCGATCCGCAGTGACGACCTACGCGATCGGAGATATTCAGGGTTGTGCAAAATCCTTCGACAAGTTGTTGGACGCGATCTCGTTCGATCACGACCGTGATCACCTCTGGCTGGCGGGGGACCTCGTCAACCGAGGACCGGACTCCCTCGGTGTGCTGCGGCGAGTCGTTGAGATGGAGGAGCGTGTCACGACGGTCTTAGGTAATCATGACCTGCACCTACTCGCGACTGCCGCAGGCGTGCGCCAGCCGGCCGCCGAGGACACATTTCAGCCCATCCTGGAGGCACCGGATGCGGGGCAACTGATCGACTGGTTGCGCCAGCAGCCACTCTTACACTATGACCACACGCGTGATCAGGCACTGGTCCATGCCGGCTTGCCGCCCAATTGGTCGGTTAAAGAAGCGCTGTCACATGCGGGCGAGGTCGAGCGACTTCTCACTGGCCCCACCTGGAAACAAAGCCTAAGAACCATGTACGGGGACGAGCCAGATACCTGGACGCATTCACTGGAGCAGGATGCGCGGCGACGCTACAGCATCAATGCGTTGACGAGAATCCGGTTCTGTGACGTACAGGGTCGACTCGACTTCTCGAACAAGGGGCCTCCGGGATCCCAGCCGCCGACTCTCAAGCCCTGGTACGAGTTCCCCCGCCCGGGCGGCTACTCGACCCATATCGTGTTTGGGCACTGGGCCTCATTGGGCCTGTTCCGCAGGTCGGGCTACACGTGTCTCGACAGCGGCTGTGTGTGGGGACATCAGCTCACCGCGTTACCTCTGGATCCGCTGGGTGAACCCGTATCGATTCCCTGTGCCGAGGGGATGGACTAGATGGCCACTTTGGCGGGAATGTGTGCGTGAGATCTATAATCGATGAGTTCAAAGTCCCCGTATTCGTAATCGAATATCGACTCTGGGCGGCGCTTGATGACCAATGCCGGCAATGGCAAGGGCTCGCGGCCGAGCTGCTCATCCGCCTGCGCTAGATGATTAAGATAGAGGTGGCAATCCCCCCCGGTCCAGATGAATTCGCCGGGCTCAAGCCCCGTCTGTTGAGCCATGATATGGGTGAGCAGCGCATATGAGGCAATATTGAAAGGCACGCCTAGAAAGACATCGGCACTGCGCTGATAGAGCTGACAGGACAGTCGACCCCCCACGACGTAGAACTGAAACAGCAGATGGCATGGTGCCAGCACCATCTTGTCTAGCTGGCCGACGTTCCAGGCACTGACGAGGATGCGCCGTGAGTCCGGATCGGTGCGTATGAGCTCGACAGCTCGCTGGATCTGGTCGATGGTCTCACCGGCGGCCGTCGGCCAGGTGCGCCATTGAGCACCGTAAATGGGGCCGAGCTCTCCGGCCTCATCCGCCCACTCATCCCAGATCGTAACATCGTGGTCAGTCAGGTATTTGGTGTTCGTCTCACCACGTAGAAACCACAACAACTCGTAGATGATCGAGCGCAGGTGTAACTTCTTCGTCGTCAGCGCCGGAAACCCAACACCGAGATCGCAGCGGAGTTGGTGACCAAAAACACTTAACGTTCCGGTCCCGGTACGATCCGCTTTACGGACACCGTCCTCCCTAACTGTTTTCAGTAGGGCCAAATACTGCTTCATGCTGGGATTCTTCCTGCGAAGCGTCGATTGCGATATGCCAGCGCGAGAAGGATCGCGCCCGCAACGACCATGGGCGCCGAGAGGACCTGTCCCATGGTTAGCCATCCGAAAGCGAGATAGCCGTCTGCTGCAGTGTTCAGATGTTCGTCCGGCAACCGGATGAACTCGACTCCGACTCGGAACACCCCATAGAAGAACAAAAACACTCCCGACACCGCCATGATAGGCCGTGGCCTACGCGAAAACCCCCAGAGAATGAGGAACAGTATGAGGCCCTCGAGGAAAGCCTCATAGAGTTGGCTCGCGTGTCGTGGCACGCCCTCAACCCAAACGGCGTAGAAAGCGTCGGGATTCGTCGGAGCGCCCCAAAGCTCACCGTTGATGAAGTTGCCGATTCTCCCCAATCCCAGGCCCGGCGCCACCCAGGGCGCGATCAGGTCGGTGATGGCGAAGAAAGGTTGTCGCACGCTCCGAGCGAGCAGAGCCATCGCGATGATCACACCGATCAATCCACCGTGAAAAGACATGCCCCCCTCCCAGACCTTGAAAAGGCTCAGGGGATCCTGGATCAGACCAGAGAAGTTGTAGAAGAGCATGTACCCGACACGCCCTCCCAAAATGACTCCTAAAGCAACGTAAAAGATCAGATCATCAACACGGGCGGGCAGGATAGGGCTGTCGGGACGTTTCGCGTGTATGCGGATACCTAGCCAGCCGAACGCGAAACTGAGTAGGTACATGAGCCCATACCAGCGCACCTGCAATGGTCCGAGTTCGAACGCGATGGGATTAATGTCGGGGTACTGAAACACGAGACTTGAAGTTTAATCGTGGGCTAGCGTCGGGGCCAGCGAATGTAACTGGTATAGTCGAATCGTGCCCAACGCCCTCCGTAAAGAAACAAGTCCGTATCTCCAGCAACACGCAGACAACCCGGTAAATTGGTTTGCCTGGGATGAAGAGACGCTGAAACTGGCTCGAGATCAGAACAAACCCATCCTGCTCTCCATCGGTTATTCCGCATGCCACTGGTGCCATGTCATGGCCCATGAATCGTTCGAGGACGAGGCGACAGCCAAGTTAATGAACTCGCTGTTCGTGAATATCAAAGTCGATAGGGAAGAACGCCCGGATCTCGACAAGATCTATCAGACCGCTCATCAGCTGGTGGCTCGTGCCCCCGGCGGCTGGCCCTTGACCGTCTTTCTCACGCCCGAGGGACAGATGCCCATCTTCACGGGGACCTATTTCCCACGAGAGTTGTTCAACCAGGTCTTAACGCGGGTGGACGATTACTTTCGAACGCACGGAACCGAGATTCAGATGCAGAGCAGAGCCCTGAGGAACGCGCTTGAGAGTCTCGATCAATCTGTGGACGGCGAAGGTAGTGATCTGACCCTGCAACCGCTAGAGGCCGCAAAAGATCGGCTGGAGTCGTCCTTCGACGAGGAGTATGGCGGCTTTGGTGATGCGCCTAAATTTCCCCATCCGACACATATCGAAACGCTACTGACCGCCTGGAGAAGAGCAGCCGGAAAGCGCGAACCGGACTTGAAATCACTCTACATGGCAACGCTGACGCTCACCCGAATGGCCCAGGGGGGACTCTACGACCACCTGGCTGGTGGATTCTTCCGCTATTCCGTAGACCGGTACTGGGCGATTCCTCATTTCGAGAAGATGCTGTATGACAACGCAGCACTGGTCGCTGTCTTTGCGGACGCACATGCTGCAACCGGAGAGGCTCTCTTCGGACGCGTTGCCGCAGAAACTGCCGACTGGGTCATTAGGGACATGCAGCACGCCGACGGCGGCTACTACGCGACTGTGGACGCAGATTCGGAAGGGGAAGAGGGTAAATACTATCTGTGGACGCCTGCGGAGGCTAAAACCACACTGGACCCAAGCGAGCTTATAGTCAGCGGGGAGCACTTTGGACTTACCGGTGAACCTAACTTCGAGGGCAAATCGTGGCACCTGCAAGTACGCACGTCGCTGGACGCACTAGATGAGGAAGTGACGACAGAGGAGGCCGAAAAGCTCCTCACCAGCGCGCGAGGCAAACTCTTGGCCGCGCGGGAAAAACGCGTTTCTCCTGGCAGGGACGAAAAAGTTCTGGTCGCGTGGAACGGCCTGATGATCAGAGCCATGGCACGAGCCGCGCGCCACCTCGATCGCGCCGACCTAGCGGCCTCTGCCACGAGGGCGGTCGACTTCATCCGCACGAAAATGTGGAACAACGGAAGGCTTCTGGCGAGCTATAAGGATGACAGGGCTCGCTTCCCAGCGTATTTGGATGACTACGCGTTCCTCGCCGAGGGACTACTGGAGCTCCTGCAGTATCGCTGGCGCTCCTCTGACCTCGCGTTCGCGTGCGAGCTCGCGGATGTGCTCCTCGAGCAGTTTGAAGACCCGAACGGTGGTTTCTTTTTCACAAGCCATGATCACGAAGAGTTGATCCATCGACCGAAACCCTTAGCGGATGAAGCGACCCCCTCGGGAAACGGGGCCGCCGCACGCATGCTAATCTGGTTGGGCCACCTGGTAGGCGAAAGCCGGTATATCTTGACCGCGGAGCGAACGCTCAAAACCGCATGGCCCATCGTGGAACGCTACCCGGACGCACACAACTCCCTGTTGCACGCATTAGAACTCGCTCTCGTCCCCCCGGAGCTTATCGTCATCCGAGGTGCCTCTCCAGGTGTACGCGAGGAGTGGCAACGTTACGTGAACGCAGGTTTCCACCCGAATCGTATGAGTTTCACGATCCCTAATGACGAAAATAAACTCCCCAAGTTTCTTGCCGAGCGCCAGCCCCGCGGGGATGTCGTCGCCTACGTTTGCCAGGGCACTGTGTGCCGCGCGCCCGTCACACGGCTAGAGGAACTCGCCGCGGCACTGACCACCGCCGGACCCGACGACACCGCCACCTAAGCGTCCTCAGCCAACGTCACACCGCAGCAAAAGAAGCAAAAGGGGACAGCACCTTTTTTTGGTGGTTGCCTCCGGAACTCCCGTTTGAGCCCCTACGTGGCTGGAATTTTTTTCAACAACGCCGTGAGTAGGGCCTGGGCACGCGCATGTGCTTCAGGCCACTTACTGGCGCGGGGTCCAGCGACGTTCAAGGTCTCCACCCGATGACTCGTGATGAAATCCAAAAGCGCTTCGATGGTATCGGGCTCGGACATGGTCGACGCGTCGATCAGCACGTGCGGTTTGGATTCGTCCCTGCAAAACGTCCGGGTGAGTCGCGTCCCCCCTTCCAACTCGCCGGAAAAGATAATCGCGGTACCGTCTGAATCTTGTACGTTACGCAGCGTACGCTCTATGTAATCTGAGCCAGGAAGCTCCTGGACGGGATAGGTCGCTGAGATCACTCCGTCCTCCGATAGGCGCCCGGCGGGGCACCAGCCTCCGCAAGTCGCTCCGCACTCTAGCGCAGCGGCGAGCGCACCTTGATCGACACCGGTCTGCCCGCCGGAAATGATTTTCAATGGGGCACGGGTCACGGTGCGGTTTCGTAAGCCTCGCTGCAAGCTAGTAGCCGAGGGGTTGGTTACCGGTCCTCGACCCGATGACTCTGTCATTTTGGCCCTCAAACTGGACCGGAACCGACACGATGGCCCCGCCCATATTTCGCTAGGCCGCGAAATGCAGATGGGCCCATGCTGAACTCTATGTTTCGGCCGCCTTCACCGTCGTCCGCGCCTCATTCCAGGGAGTAGCGCTGCCACCCTTGGCCGTCGTTACGCAGCTCGTAGCTCGGCCAGTAGTGCTTATCCAACTTCAGAGTAATAACCTCTGGCACATTGTTCCAGGTGACCGTGTTCAGGCGTACGAAGTCTCGATCCTCGAGGCCACTCACCGAGCCGAGAAACCGATCCAGATCCGGAGTAGGTTGCCCATTCACGCTCATTATCCGGCGACCTGCGAACAGACGGGACCGACTGGCCGGGGAACCAAATCCAAAATAGGACACGTAGACTCCCTCGGCCTCGATGCCTCGCTGGACCGAGATAGCTCGATGAGGGGCCTGCAGCAACGCGCCGGCCCACGAGACGACACGGTCGATACCGACGCCGTCGAGCGAAACCATCTCAACCCGTCCGCTCACCTCTGCGCCATCGCGATAGACGGTGATTTCCACTGAGGCGCTCTGCGATGCCCGCTCAATCTCTCTGAAAGTGTTCCACGCTTTTCCGTCCACGCTCAATAGGATGTCGCCAGAGCGGAAGAACTCAGCGGCGGGGGAATCGGCGACAGCGCTCGAGACCGCGAGCACTTGCCGGCGCTGCGGGTTATGTTCCTCGTAGCGTCTGACCCAACTCTCGGGAAGGCCGAAATTTCGCGCCGAGGCCAACGGCATCAACTGCCACTCAACCTCGAGCGAGCGTAAAGGCTGATCATCCTTAATATGATCCACCATATCGACGATCAGGTCGGCAGGGATACCCATATTGAGTTGTGTGGAATCTCGTCCTTGCTGAACGGCAAAGCTCGCCCAAAGCGCCACAACACGGCCGTCGAGATCGGTTACTACGCCGTCGAACTCGTCTGGACCGTTAACCAGGGTGATCCCTGCCAGGTTCGAGTCACGGAAACGAAGGGTTCTCGACAACGGAAGATTAGCCGCGATTACGGCTCGGACCTCGCTGGGCTGAGAAAGCAAAGTGTGATCGGCCTTCAGCCCCACCACCTCGAGCTCGTCACCCGGCTGAACCCCAGCGGTCGAGAACTCAGCTGTCTTTACCGGTGTGTCGCCGATCAGCGCAGGATCGTAGGACACCACAGCCAGGTTATGGAGCGGATGGATGTACTCGACGCTGCCGGGAATCTCTAACGACCCCGCAAAAGTCAGGCGGACATCGCCGAGGGCTACCGGAACCGTGTTTCGGTCCACCACCACCCAGCCCCGCTCGGCATCGGCTATGACCCCGGTACCGTAGTAGTGGCGATCCGATACGCCCGATACGGTGTAAGGCATATCAAAGTTCACCAAAACCAGTGACGGCGTCACGTGTTGGACGTGAGGATCACCTCTCAACGGGAACGTCGTCGCACCGGTCGGGGGCTGTTGTGCGGCAAGCGCCTCCGCGATGGCTTGGCAGGGCCATAAACCCAGCTCGTCGTCGCGCTGGCACCTCTGCGCAGGGAACCAACGTCGGTTATTTCTTATCGACCGCTGGCGCTCATTCCGCGGGTCATCAAACTGCAGGAACCTGACACTCGCTCGCTGACCTTCCGGCAGCGCCTCCAAGACCCGCTGGAAGTCGTCTAGGCTTTCCATAGCCTGACCATCGATGCTCGTGATCAAGCTCGCCCTGGGGATCGCTGATGATCCGAAGACATAACCCGGGTCGGCGACATAGACACCCGAAACGTTGCGATTAAAATGCCGCGCCTGTTGATAGGAGAGATTGTGGAAGACTCCCTCTCCGTACTCGATAAACTCGTTCGAGGTGATCTGATGGAGATCATCCACCAGTAATGCCTGCTGCATGACTACACCACCTCGCTCGATCTCGACCAGCACGCGGTTGCCCACATTCTCGTCAAACGCCACCGCGAGTGGCACGAACTTCGCGATCAACTCACCGTCGATCCGCAACAGGATGTCTCCAGGCTGCAGGAAACTGCCAGCACCAGCGCCCGGGACCACCCGTTGGACTACGAGGAGACCCGTCTGATCGGGAAAGACCTCACGCATCGCCGCTTCGGATTCCTTGGTAAGACCCAGTCGCCTCAGCTCTGCGTAAGGCTTATTGACGAATTCACTCTGCAGGGTCCCCCGCGGAACGTTTTCATCACTCCTTATGAGGGTCAGTGCTCTGCGGATACGATCCAGTGGGAGAAAGAAGCTTGAGGCTGCCTGTGTATTGGCCCCTGCGTTCAGAGCAACGACGCGACCCTCAATGTCGATGACCGGTGATCCCGAAGAGCCACCAGAGGTTCCGGAAGCCGCCTGAAAATAAAAAGTATTAAAGTCATTGTAATTGCCGCGTCCGTAATTCGGCGCCTGTCGATCCAATCTAGCAATCGTGCCCGCCAGAATGGAGAGCTGCTCGCCTGCATCGTTCCCGATCACCCGGATATCGAGACCGATCTGAGCCGCCTCTGGCACCAGAGCTAACTCGCTGGGATCGATGAATCTGAGTTCACTCGGGTCGTAGCGGAAGAAGCCGAAATCGTGCACCGGGTCACGATAGACCGGCACTAGATCCACTTCTTCCTGGTTCAGGAAGATCGCCTGCGCCACGACAGGCCCAGGGGTCACCACGTGCCGATTCGTTAGTATGAGACCCCGCTCAGCGTCCACGACGAACCCAGTCGCCTGAGTGGATTGGTTACGCTCGGTGTCGAAGGCGCGCGTACTGTCGACCTGAATGGACACCACACCGGAGGATATCTCGTCCAACGTCCTATTCCAGGTTGGCTCCTGCGCGCTAGCACCAACTACGGTGGCGACCGTAGCGACGATGATCGTAATCGATGGGATCTGTTGCATTGGCTAATTGTATGTGTCGAACTAGGACTGTGGCCAGAAAAGGTTTTTTGCTCCAAATTTTTCGCTAGATAACCCCTCTAGGGCGCTGAGCTACGCTCTGTTTGATCCGTCTCGGTCGCGTCCGGCTGGTAGCGCACATCCAGATGCCTAGCGGCTCGAACTTCATCTAACCGTCGCACCGGCATTGCAACAGGGGCCTCTCTCAGACGATCCGGGTCGGCTTGGACGTCGGCAAGAATCTCCGCCATCGCCGCTACGAAGCCATCGAGTGTCTCTTTGCTCTCGGTTTCCGTTGGCTCTATCAGCAGACACTCCGGCACCAGGAGAGGAAAATAAGTCGTGGGCGCGTGAAAACCACGATCAAGCAACGCCTTGGCGAAGTCCATTGCGGTGATGTTGTGCTCCTTGGCTTGTCTCCTAAGCGTCACAACGAATTCATGGCTAGCCCGGCGACCAGGAAATGCGAGATCAAAACCCGCATCCTCAAGCTCCGCCATGACGTAATTTGCGTTCAGAGTCGAGTAATTTGCCACACGCTCCATACCCTCATCCCCGAGCATTCGCATGTAGACGTAAGCCCGCAACAGTACTCCCGCATTACCCATAAACGCAGACAAGCGGCCGATGCTTTTGGGGCGATCCGCCTCACCTACCCAGCGGAAACGATCACCTTGGCAGCCCACGATCGGCGTCGGGAGGAACGGCTCAAGCTTGTCACCAACGCCAACGGCCCCCGAACCGGGCCCACCCCCGCCGTGAGGCGTGGAGAACGTCTTGTGCAGATTGACGTGAATGACGTCGAAACCCATATCGCCCGGCAACGCCTTACCCAGGATCGCGTTGAGGTTGGCTCCATCGTAGTAGAGCAACCCCCCGGCTCCGTGAACGATTTCCGCGACATCCCCTATCCGCCGCTCAAAAACACCCAGGGTGGAGGGGTTGGTAAGCATAATCCCCGCGGTCTCGGGTCCGACGATGTTCTTCAAGGTATCGATGTCAACGTCTCCATCCGGGCGTGTCCGCAGCTCGGTCACCGTACAGCCGCACATGGTGGCGGTGGCTGGATTCGTCCCATGGGCCGCGTCGGGGACAATGATCTGCGTTCGGCCGATATCGCCGCGATCCAGATGATAGGCCCGAATCATCGCCACCCCCGTCAGCTCCCCTTGTGCGCCCGCCATCGGCGTCAGCGAGAAAGCGGACATGCCGGTTACGCTGGCTAGCATCTCCTGTAACTCAAACAGACACGCAAGAAAGCCCTGGGATACAGCCTCATCGGCAAATGGATGACGGTTCAGGAACCCGGGCAACATCGCAAGCGTATTGCAGCCCCTTGGGTTGTATTTCATTGTGCACGAGCCCAGCGGATAGTGCTGGGTGTCGATGGAAAAATTCAGCTGGGATAGGCGAGTGTAATGCCGAACCACATCCAGTTCGGAAACCTCCGGTAAGAGCGGCGGGGAACTCCGGAGCATGGCTTGGGGTAACCCGATGGGAAGGTCTTCCCTGGGTAACTGGGCCCCGGCAACTCGTCCCGGTTGACCAAGCTCAAAAACTAGTGGCTCTGTCATACTGCTCATCCCGCGGACTCGATTGCCGCCTGCAATGCCAACGCGTACGCCTCGATGTCGCGATCGGTCTTTGTCTCGGTAGCACAGGCTAGGATCGTATCGCCTAGCTCCGGATACCAAGATTCGAGATGGACACCGCCGAGCACGCCGCACTCGCGCATGCCCTCTAGAACGCGACCCGCAGGGACGGGCAACCGCAACGCAACTTCATGGAACCGCGGCTCGGGAAAAGCGATCTCCACCCCTGAGACCATCACTGCAGCCTCCGCTAACGCGGCCGCCCGAGCCTGACACCTTACCGCTACTCGCTTGAGGCCCTCCGGGCCGAGCAGACTCATAAATATTGTCGCCGCCGTCACCATCAAACCCTGGTTTGTACAGATGTTGGAGGTCGCCCGCGAGCGCCGAATGTGCTGCTCACGGGCCTGCAGTGTCAGCGTGAAACCCGGTTTTCCGTCCACATCCAGCGTTCGGCCTACGAGGCGACCCGGGAGCTGGCGCACGAGCGCCTCCCGGCAGGTGAGAAACCCAAAATATGGTCCACCTGAGCTCAATGGCACACCCAGCGGTTGGCCCTCCCCACACGCTATGGACACGCCTTCACGGCCCCAATCGCCAGGGGGCTTTAGGAGCCCCATCGCCATCGGGTTGACGACCCCGATGCCGAGGACACCGTGGTCGAGTGCCCAGTCTGCTAACGCGTCCACGTCCTCGAGAACGCCAAAGACATTAGGCTGCGCGATCACCAGTGCGGTTACATCCTCCTCGGCGTAACAGTCAAGCGCCTGCAGATCCGAACGACCGGTCTCGCGATCATACGGAAGCTCAGTGACACTGATTCCCTGGCTCGCGGTAATCGTCCGTACGACAGCGCGGTAATGCGGGTGGAGACTCGCCGGCAACAGGATACGCCGAGACTGAGAGCGTCGATTCGCCCTGACAGCCATCAGAACAGCCTCAGCGAGAGCAGACGCCCCGTCGTACAGGGACGCGTTCGACACTTCCAAGCCCGTTAGGCTGGCCATCATCGTCTGGTATTCGTAAATCACCTGGAGCGTGCCCTGGCTAGCCTCGGCCTGGTAGGGGGTGTAGGCGCTATAAAATTCGCCGCGGGTCGTGAGCTCCCAGACAGCCGCCGGGATATGGTGCTCGTAGGCACCCGCCCCCAAGAAATTAAGGCCGACCTCGTCCAGGGCGGCCCGCTCGCGCATAAGTCGGCCGATCTCAAGTTCGGAGAGCGCCTCCGGCACGGCCTCGAGGCCTGCGCACCGAAGATCCTTCGGGATCTCCTCGAATAATTCATCGATTGTGCCAGCACCGATGGCGCGCAGCATACCGGCGGTATCGCTTGGTGTGTGTGGGATGAAGGGCATGGGGCTGACCTCAGTCGTCGTATTCGGTGAGCAGTCTTGCGTAGTCTTCATTGTCGAGAAGCTCTTCGATTTCCGTCGGTGCGTCGGGTCGTAATCGAAAAAGCCAGCCTTCGCCATAGGGGTCCGAGTTGACCAGCTCCGGCGCATCCGCAAGTGCAGTATTCGCCTCGGTGATGGTGCCTGCCAGCGGGGAGTAGACGTCGGAAGCGGCTTTCACTGATTCCACGACCGCGCAGACGGCCCCAGACCCGATGACATCCTCGACTACCGGCAACTCCACAAATACCAGGTCACCTAGTGCAGCCTGAGCATGATCCGTGATGCCAATGGCTAGAGTGCCGTCATCCTGCTCACGAACCCACTCGTGGTCTTTCGTGTACCTCAGGTCGTTTGGAATCTCGGTCATTGGGCGTCCTCCTCAATCGTCAGCCGTTTCCAGATCTACCTTGATTTTTCCGTTACGCACGAAGGGCAGTTTGACGGTCTGCGCGCGCCGCGCTTGCCCCCGAATAAGCACGTCGCACGGCCCTTCGGCTTTGCTCGGCACCCGTGCAAGCGCGATGGAACGACCGAGCGTCGGCGAAAACGTCCCGCTCGTCACCATGCCGTCTCCGGCTACCGTTTTGACGATGAAGCCGGACCGCAGGACACCGCGTCCCTCCAGAATCAGTCCGATTTGCTTCACGGCTACGCCATTCCGGCGCCGAGCCTCCAGCGCTTCCCGCCCGACAAAGGGCCGGTCCTCGGCGAATGCGACAGTCCATGCAAGCCCGCACTCCAACGGTGTCACAGACTCATCCATATCCAAACCATAAAGGTTGAGCCCCGCCTCGAGCCGCAGTGTGTCGCGTGCGCCCAGCCCACATGCCACCGCGCTTCGCGCTCGAAGGTCCGCCCACAGGGCAGAGGCGCGCGCGCTGGGCAACATGATCTCGATACCATCCTCTCCGGTGTAACCAGTCCTCGCCACAAACCAATCGTTGTCACACCGCGCAGTAAAGGGCGCTAGAGACGCCACAGCGGCGCCGTTCGCCAGCAGTGGCCCAACCGTCGCCGTCGCCCGTGGGCCCTGCACCGCAAGCATAGCCAGCTCGGTTCTCTCGACGACCTCAACCGAGTAGTCGGCGGCATGATCGTTAAGCCATGCCAGGCCCTTCTCCCTCGTCGCTGCGTTAACGATCAGGCGAAACGACGCCTGTCCCAAACGATAAACGATGAGGTCATCGAGGATGCCGCCAGCTTCGTCCAGCATGCACGTGTAGAGCGCTTTGGAAACGCCATTCGCCGGCGCACCGAGCTTCGCAACGTCATTTGCGAGAAGCCAACGAAGATACGGTCTAACCCGGTCTCCCCCCACATCGATAATGGTCATGTGCGAGACATCGAACATGCCCACAGCGCGACGCACGGCTTTATGCTCTTCTATCTGGCTCCCATAAGCGACCGGCAGGCTCCAGCCGCCAAAATCCACCATCCTGGCACCCGCGTCCAAGTGGCTCTGATACAGTGGTGTGCGCTTCAGTTTATTCATGGCAACAGCATCCAATACGGCGAACCAATGGTCCGCCGCTCCTCTGTCCTGTTACCTGAGAGATTAGGCGCGGGTGCGCCGCTCACCTTCGGTGGACCCACCGACTGCAATCGACGAGTCACTCTCCAGAGTCAATCCGGTCCCACCGTCCTGGTTGCCTGAGCGTTTCCGAGCGGAGGTTGCGCCTTCGGCGTTTCGTTCTTGGACGAAATCTCTCCGGCGGGCCGTCTGATTGAACGCATGAGTGTAGCTCAAATATAGTCCAAAAACCGCTCAGGCGACCCGGCGCTTGGCGGCGGCGGGAAGCTCGCCCCGCAACCCGAGCGCCTGGCGCATGAGCATGGCCTTTGCGAACGGCGTAGCATCGATCGTACTCAGACCGATAGCACGCAGGGATGGTACAACCGACCCGGAAATCCCGAACAAACGGTGCAACGCGTCAAGTGCAAGGAGCATTCCGAGATTATCGCCTTTGCGCTGACGTTCGTAACGACGCAATACTCGTAAATCCCCGAAATCTTCCCCCTCCGCTTGCGCTCGAAGCAGTACCTCGGCCAAGACTGCAGCATCCAACAGCCCCAGATTCATGCCCTGACCCGCCAGCGGGTGGACAGTATGGGCGGCATCGCCTACCAGGGCGACCCTCGGACAACAATATTGACGTGCATGCGCAGCCCGCAGTGGAAAGCTCACGCGCTCAACTGCGGCGCCGATCTCGCCCAACACACCGCCACTCGCCTCTTGAAGCGCATCCTGAAACTCTCCATCCGGTAGCGCGCACAGTGCCTCAGCGTGCTCGGCGCCGGCCGACCAAACTACGGAGCTACGTCCATCGCTCAGAGGCAGAAATGCCAGCGGCCCGTTTGGCAGGAACCGCTGCCAGGCCGTGTCGCCGTGAGGTCGCTCCGTGCTCACGTGCGTCACAAGTGCGCGCTGGGCATAGGACACGCTACTGATCGGAAGTTTCAAGAGTTTTCGAACCGTTGAACCGCTGCCGTCGGCCGCAATCAACGCAACCGCCGAAAGCGTCTCGCCTTCACTCGTCGTTATCTCGACGCTACGATCGCGCACCTCTACCGCTGTCAATTCAACACCGAAAGTCAATTCCACGCCGGCCTGATGCGAAACATTCGTCAGACGGGTGCGTAGCAGACTGTCCTCCACGATGTGGCCCAGGTCCGGCTCCCCGACTTCCGCACTATCGAATGTTAGAGACCCGAGGCGTGCCCCACACTCACCCTGCCAGACGTGCATTCGTCGATATGGCGCCGCGCGCGCCGCGTGGACAGCTGCCCAAGAGCCCAGGTTTTCCAGAACAATCTGTGAGGCGCGCGAGAGCGCGTAAACCCGCAAGTCCACCCGATCGGCTTCCCAAACCGGAGCCTCACGAGGCTCGAACAAGCGGATGTCCAGGTCATCTGCTCGAGGACTTAAACCTAGCAGTGAGGCTACGGAGAGTCCTACAGGCCCCCCGCCCGCGATGACGATCGTACGACGTGCAATTCCGGTTCCGCTCACGGCGCCAGTGGTAAGCCCCGAGCCAGTCGCGGCAGACGCCCGGTGAGACCCATTGTCTGCCGCGCCAGCCGCTTTTTGGCACCAGGGAGCAAGTCCAAAGCCATTAATCCCAAACCGCGCGTCACGGCCAACGGGCTACTCTCGTAGCCAAACAGGCGCACTAGGCCGTGTGTGAATGTCGCAACACGCCTCTGATCTCTAACCCGCCACGCCTCATACCCATCCAAAAGGCGCGAGTTACCCAGATCCGTCGCCTTACCACCTCGATGGGCATCGGTCAGAATCTCTGCTAGAGCAGCAATGTCTCTCAACGCGAGGTTAAAACCCTGTCCCGCTACCGGGTGCAAACTCACGGCGGCGTTTCCCACCAGGACGGCGCGACGCGCCGTGACCGCCGTGCTGCGTACCCGAGTGAGGGGGAAAGCGGCCCTGGACCCGGCGCGTTCTATCCGGCCAAGCCTGTAGCCGAACGCTGCTTGTAACTCGCCGAGAAACTCAACGTCTTTAAGGCCGATGACGCGATCCGCCTCCGCCGTGTCCAGTGTCCATACGACCGCCACTCGTGAATTACTGAGCGGCAAGAAGGCCAGTGGACCGGTGGGCGTGAAACGCTCGAACGCTCGCCCTGCGTGAGCCACCTCAACCTCACAGTTGACGATAACCGCCTTCTGGTCGTAAGCGTCCTCGAGCGCAGCGATTCCCAGCGCCTGTCGGACCTGAGACCGAGCGCCATCCGCGGCGACCAAAAGCTTGGCTCTGACGGCTCCCGTGCGCCCGTCACTCATAATTGTAGCGGTGACTTCGTCTTCCTCTATAGTTAATGCGTCCAGCGTGGCCGGAGCCTGACAGGCGACTGAGTCGAACGCCAGGAGATTGGGCCAGATCGCACTGCCGAGCACTCTGTTCTGGATCGTGTACCCCAGCGCTGGCACTCCTTCTTCCTCGGCCAGGATCCGCGTCATCCCGAAATGGCCACGTTCCGATATGTGGATCGACTCAATGGGCTCTGCGGAAGCGGACACCTCCGACCAGATACCGAGTCCCTGAAGAATCCGTTGACTGCCGTTCGCCAGCGCCGTCACCCGGTCATCGAAACTGGGCTGCGCTAAACACCCAGGATCACGCTCCTCCAAAAGGACCGTAGAAATCGATGCCTGTGCCAACGCATGGGCCAACGTGGACCCGACTAGCCCGCCTCCAACGATGAGAACGTCGCATCGAAGAGCGTCCCGGTTCATCGAGTGCTCTCCATGAACACCTCGATCTCCTCCGCACTGGAAGGCAGCTGATCCGATAGGACCTCGGGCCCGGTCTTGGTCAGATGGACGTCGTCCTCCAGCCGAATCCCGATGCCTTTCCAACGCTTGGGAATACCTCGGGCGTTCGGGGCAATGTAGATCCCTGGCTCTACCGTCATCACCATCCCGGGTTCGAGCAAACGCGGCTGATCGGCAACTTTGTAGGCCCCAACATCATGCACGTCGATTCCCAGCCAGTGGCCGGTCTTGTGCATGAAGTAGGGTCGGTAGGCTTGGCTCTTTATGAGAGTAGGCAGCCTACCCTTCAGAATGCCTAGATCTCTGAGGCCGCGGGTAATTTCCTTCACCGCTGCATCATGGGGATCATTCCAGTGGTTACCGGGTCGCACCTGTTGTACGGCAGCGATGTTGGCCGCGTATACGATCTCATAGAGCGCTCTTTGCGGCGCGCTGAACTGACCATTGATCGGAAAGGTCCTTGTGACATCGGAAGCGTACAACTCGTACTCGCAACCTGCGTCGATGAGGATCAGGTCGCCATCATTCAAGACATCTTGGTTGTCCGTATAGTGCAAGATGCAGGCATTTTGTCCCCCGGCAACGATCGGCGTGTAGGAACACTCGACACCGTGACGGGTAAATTCGTGGCGAAACTCGGCCTCGAGTTCATACTCCTTCATCCCCGGTTTACATGCGCCCATCGCTCGCCGGTGTGCCGCTACGGCAATGCGCGCGGAGCGCTTCATTGCTTGGATCTCACGTCGACTTTTGAACAGACGCATTTCGTGCAGGAGATGATCCAGCGCAATGAGCTCATCGGGCGCGTGCCCGCTCTGGCGCCTCGAGTGAAGCCGATTCATCCAGCCCAGTAGACGCTGATCGAAGTCCGTGAACACGCCCATCGAGTAGTAAACGCGTTCGCTCCCCTCGAGGAGCCCCGGCAATATTTCCTCGAGATCGTCAATAGGGAAGGCATCATCCGCCGCGTAATCCGAGACTGCCCCGTCGGGCCCAACGCGCGCCCCATCCCACATCTCGCGCTCTTTGTCCCGCTCCCTGCAGAACATGAGGAATTCCCCTTGACGGCGCCCCGGTACCAGCACGGCCACCGCCTCGGGCTCGCGAAAACCGGTGAGGTAAAAGAAGTCACTATCCTGCCGGTATGGGTAAGTCGTGTCACGGTTGCGAAGGCGCTCAGGCGCCGCCGGTAGCACGGCGATACCGCCAGGGCCCATGAGCTCCATCAGATGGCGGCGGCGTCTTGCAAACTCCTGCGGATGCACGGGGATATTGTCTCAGTGGATGGTTGCTGCGCCAGGACCCGTTGCTCTTTTCGGTTCCAGCTCCTCGAAAACAATCTGTACGCTGACACGCACATGCTCGATCAATTTGGCGAGTGCGAAATCCGCTTCATCCTGGTTATCGAATTCGTCTTCGTCAACTGTGGCGCGAGTGATTTCGGAGAAATCGCTGAGGATTTCCTCCAGCTCAGTTGTAGTCGCGCCCGTCTGTCCTTCGTCCAGCGCAAATCCCGCAAGACCGAGGCCGAGCAGAAACCCATTACACCAGAGCGCGAGTGCACCGACTCGCTCTACGAGCGTGACATCATCATCGGGAAGGAGCGGATAAAACTCTAGCCCGGCAGCGCTCAAACTTCGCCACGAATAGAGCTCCAACTCCCTGAGTTGGTGACGAGCGGCCTCCAAAGCCTCCTCCATAGGGTCACCGTCCCCGAGACATTCCTCCACCCAGGCAGGCACCGCTGCTACGCCGCCGGCACACAGCGACCCGCAGATGCCGCCATGCAACTCGGAAACCGCAATAGGCACGCGCGCGCCCTCCATGGCCGAATGGATGGTCATATATTCCGCAAGTCTCTCAGTCAATGGAATCCGTTCAAAAAAAGAGCGCCCAATGCTACCACTGTGCGGGGATTTATTGACCCCTGAAGGCCCCCGGTTCTATAGTGACCATATGAGTGCCGAAGACACTAACCAACGCTTTGACCATGAGCTGCAGCGGTTGGAGAAGCGACTGGATGAGCTAGTGGTCATATGTAAACAACTGCAAGAAGAGAATCAGTCGCTGAAACACCGGCAGGACACACTCATCGAAGAACGGGCAACACTACTGCAGAAAAACGAGCAGGTACGCGCACGCGTCGAAGCCATGATCGGCCGACTCAAAGCAATGGAGCAAACACAGTGAACGACATGTTCGCCCACGTCGCTATTCGAATACTGGAAAAGGAGTACCAGGTCGCTTGTCCCGCAGGCGAAAAGGCGGATCTGATGGCAGCAGCCGAACTGCTGAACAAGAAGATGCGCGAGATCAGGAACAGCGGCAAAGTGGTCGGACTGGATCGCGTCGCGGTAATGGCGGCGCTAAATATGGCCAACGAGCTCCTACGAAGAACAGGCGACGAGCAGGAGCTCAAGGACATCCTCGGCCTCAGGGTCAAAGCCATGAGCGACCGATTGGATTCCGCGCTGGGCCCAGCCCAGCAGCTCAGCCTATAGCTTAGGCGCTCCCTGCGGTGTGCGATGCAGATTGGACAGTCTTTCGACCCTAATCCTTGACCTTGGGGTTGTGCTCTGTCGGTGGCGTTGTGCAGACCCGGCCCTGCCGGGAAGCCTTCAACTACCACGGCTTACCCCACCTTTTGCTCTGGTTCGAGAGCAACCGTCTGCAACGGCACTAACGGGGAGCGCCGCCTCCAACCGAAAAACTCAACGATGGAGTATCACCACCCTTGCCTGGCCAAGCGTCCACCCGCGCTGATCACTTTCTCGCACTTCGCAGACAGCTGCGTGAAAAGCGTCGAAGCGTGCCCGACTCGGACCGTCGTGCCGCGGAGCGGCGCGCGGCGAGCCTTCTCGGAACGCTCAGCGTCGTCCTGCGTGCTCGCCGCATGGCAGTGTACCTGTCGGCGGATGGGGAACTGGACCTAGAGAGCTTTATAGCGGATGCACAGAGCCGCCCTACCCTAACCTTTGCCCCCGTGATCAAGGGCGATCAACTACGCTTCGCGCCATTGCGGCGCGATACGGGTCTGCGGACAGGCCGCTTTGGCATCCCTGAACCAGCCGCCCGTGCCTACATCGACCCTCGCAGGCTGGATGTCGTACTGACTCCGCTAGTCGCGTTCGACGACAAAGGCACGAGGATGGGGCGGGGGGCTGGATATTACGACCGCCACTTTAGATTTCTGGCGACTCGTTCGCGTTGGGTGAAACCGAAACTGATCGGAATCGGTTACGAGTTCCAGCGGGTGCGAAAACTCGAGCGCCGAGCATGGGATATTCCACTATGGGCCGCCGTTACGGAACGCGGCATCTACTACTTCGATGACAGAAGGCATAAGAAATGAAACGCTGGCTAATGAAGTCCGAACCGAATGAATTCAGCATAGACGACTTGCGCGCAGCGCCCGGACGCAGAACCTTCTGGGACGGCGTGCGAAATTACCAGGCCCGAAACTTTATGCGAGATCAAATGAGGCTTGGCGACCTCGTATTTTTCTACCACTCCAACTGCACGGAACCGGGAATCACCGGTATCGCTAAGGTCAGTCGGGAGGCTTATCCTGACCATACCGCCTTCGATCCCGAGGACAAGCACTTCGACCCGAAGAGCAATCCGGAGGATCCCCGCTGGCACATGGTGGACATCAGTTATCAGCGCAAATTAAAGCGCGTCATTCCCTTGAGAGAGTTGCGTAAATACAGCGATCGACAACTGAGAAACCTCGCATTGCTGAGGCGTGGTAATCGATTATCAATCACTCCCGTTAGCACGAAGGAGTGGGATTTTATTTTAGGCTTGGAGTAATTCGAGCACTCGATCATCGCAGCAACGTAAATTCCGAACTAAGAGGGTGATGTTGTTCGCAATCCGCCTTTTCCGACGCGTTTCTCGAAATCCGTAAAAAAGCATAACTTGCTGGAGTTTTTGATCCTTTTATATATACTCAACGCCGATTAACCCGATCGGAGACTACCCATGGCTAAGAGACCTGCTTCGAAGAAGCGAAAGAAGGCATCGACCAAAAAACGGAAGGTGTCGAAGAAACGCGCAACCAAGAAAAAGGTGACGCGTAAAAAGGCTACCAAGAAGAAGGCAAAGCGTAAGGTAAAGAAAAAAGCGACTAAGAAAAAAGCTAAACGTAAAGCTAAGAAAAAAGCCAAGCGTAAGGTAAAGAAAAAAGCTAAACGTAAAGCTAAGAAAAAAGCCAAGCGTAAGGTAAAGAAAAAAGCTAAACGTAAAGCTAAGAAAAAAGCCAAGCGTAAGGTAAAGAAAAAAGCGGCTAAGAAAAAAGCCAAGCGTAAGGTAAAGAAAAAGGCCAAGAAGAAGGCCACTCGCAAGAAAGCCAAGAAAAAGGCTTCTAAGCGGAGAGCTTCTAAGAAGAAGCGGTAATTTCTTCAGTATCTTATGCGAGCCTTCAGGCTCTGACACACAAAGTGCCCGCTATATGCGGGCACTTTTTTTGGGGACAGCACGTGCACGACGACCAAGATTCCAAGAAACAACGAGCCGCCCGTGCAGCAATCGAGCAGCTCCGCGACGGCATCACGCTGGGTGTCGGGACCGGCAGCACCGTCAACTTCTTCATTGATGCCCTGGCCGAACATGCACACCGTCTCGACGCGGTCGTGTCAAGCTCCGAGGACTCCACAACGAGACTCGAGGCCTTAGGGATTCGGGTCTCCGAACTGGCTAATACCGGGGATGTGGATCTTTACGTTGACGGCGCTGATGAGGCCACGAAACACCGCCATCTCACCAAAGGAGGCGGCGGCGCACTTACCCGAGAAAAAATAATCGCAGGCGCTTCCAGGCGTTTTGTCTGCATCGTGGACGACTCGAAGTTCGTGGGCGTCCTCGGCGCATTCCCCTTACCCGTAGAGGTAGTGCCGATGGCGCGATCCTACGTCGCTCGACAGCTGATCAAGGCTGGCGGTCAACCGATCTGGCGAGAGAACTTCGTGACGGACAACGATAACTTCATCCTGGATGTCCACCGTTTGAGTATGACCAACCCACCAGAGCTAGAAGCACAACTCAACCAGATCCCGGGCGTGGTAACTGTCGGAATATTCGCCCAACGCCCGGCTGACTTGCTCCTTGTCGCTGAGGATAACGACATCCGCGTGATCGAATAACCCACAGCACCTCAGGTCGGGCACTACGATGCAGTTGAGATGGCTGGGGGAGAGGGATTCGAACCCCCGCTGGCGGAGTCAGAGTCCGCAGTCCTACCACTAGACGATCCCCCAGTCGAGGGGCCGCGGGCTAGCGCTTCGAGTACTGTGTTGCTCTGCGAGCCTTGCGCAGCCCGACTTTCTTTCGCTCCACTTCCCGGGCATCCCGAGTTACGAAGCCGGCTTTCCGCAGAGACGGCCTGAGTGACTCGTCATAGTCTAGCAGCGCGCGCGTGATGCCATGGCGTATCGCACCGGCCTGGCCAGTAGTACCACCACCTCGCACTGTGACGTGAATATCAAACTTACCTTCTAACTGAGCGAGCTCCAGTGGCTGTCGTACGATCATACGCGCCGTTTCCCGCCCAAAAAAAACGTCTAACGACCTGCCGTTCACCATGATTTCGCCGCCACCCGATCTAAGATACACGCGTGCCGCCGAAGTCTTCCTTCGACCGGTTCCATAGTAAGTCTGCTCAGCCACGCCCTATAACTCCAGTGGCAGGGGTTGTTGAGCCTGATGGGGGTGCTCCGCGCCGCGAACGACTTTGAGCTTCTTCAACATCAGTCGACCTAGCGGAGTTCTAGGCAACATCCCCTTAACCGCCAGCTCGAGCACGCGTTCGGGCGCGCGATCCAAGAGAGTCTCGAGTGACTCGGACTTGAGGTTGCCTACATAGCCGGTAAAGCGGTGATACATCTTGTCCTTGAGCTTGGTACCGGTGACCCTGACCTTCTCGGCGTTGATCACAACGATATAGTCGCCGGTATCCACATGGGGCGTGTACTCCGGCTTGTGCTTGCCTCTGAGTCTGCGGGCAATCTCAGTCGCCAACCGTCCCAGGGTCCTACCCTCGGCGTCAACTACGTACCAGTCACGCCGAACCTCGTGGGGTTTTGCCGAGAAAGTCCTCATCGTACGCCCCGTATGGAGGTGCCCGCCAATCAAAGAGGCGGAATATTACGCGCCTGTTCAAACCCTTGCAAGATAGGGGCTGTGGAATGAGGGGGGGGCGACGGGCCAAACCCTACGCAGGCGGAGAGCTTACCTGACTACAGCGCCTCAACCGCTGACGGACGGTATAATCTGATTATGTTTTCGATTGAAAAAGGGCTCGATCCACTGATTTCTGCCGCTGACAGGGCCCTTCGAACACTGATTACCATGCCTAGTGCTCAGCGCCCGTCTCCCGCTGCAGCAATTTCGGACAACGTCCTGAGCCCTGAGGAAAGGCGCGCCAGCATCGAGCTCATGCGGGTCAACCGGGCAGGCGAAATCTCCGCACAAGCACTGTACAGAGGTCAGTCGGTACTGGCGCGTTCACCCGAAACTAAGCGTCATCTCCTTCAGGCTGCGTCCGAAGAACAGGACCATCTCGCGTGGTGCTCTCAACGTCTTTGCGAGCTCGGAGGCCGAGCGAGTCGGCTCGATCCCCTCTGGTACGCTGGCAGCTTTCTCACGGGACTCGCGGCAGGAGCCGGCGGCGACGAACTCAGCCTCGGATTTGTTGCAGAGACAGAACGGCAGGTTGAGGCCCATTTAGAGGACCATCTGTCACGTCTACCGCAAGCGGACACCAAGAGTAAGGCAATACTCGAGCGTATGGCCGAGGACGAAGCCCACCATGGCACGACCGCACGCCTAGCGGGAGGAGTCGGCCTACCGCTACCAGTTCGGTCGATCATGACTCTCGGCGGTGAAATTCTGCGCCGTTTCGCACTCCGAGTGTGAACCACGTCGCATCTTAGTCCCTTCTTCACTTATCACAGGTTCACAAAGTAATTAGAACCTATATCACGTCAGACGGTAATCTTAAGCCACCTAAAAAGCCGCAATCCTGCTTGGGCATCCCCGACAAGATACGGAAGTGAGGGCTTACTTGAAGTCTCGCTGAGTCTTGATCCGCTCGTACGCGGCGCGGATTTCGTGAGTCTTCTCCTCCGCCACACTGGTCATTGACTCAGGTAATCCTCGGGCGACGAGCTTGTCCGGATGGTGATGATTCATCAGCCGACGGTAAGCCGTCTTCACTTCCTTATCGCTCGCGTCAGGCTCCAGACCCAACACCCTATAGGCCTGCTCCATGCTCACGGCTTCCTTGCCTCCGCTCTGGACTCGGTAGTGTTGTGCGCGAACCAGTGCCTCAATTTGCGCTAGCTCGACGCGGCCCATTCCGAGATCCCGGGCTACCTGCCAAAGTAGTTCCCGTTTCGCCCTCTCGATCGTTCCGGCGGCTATGAGAACCTGCATTTGAATCTCAACGAAGGCCCTTACCAGGTCCGTACGATTGCGGAGTAGGCCTCTGAGCTGGGCGAGCCGCTCGGCAAGCGGATAATCGGCGCCCTTCCCTAACGTAAAGTGATCTATAGCGATCTTCACTTCGCCAGGTGAAAGCTTCATTCCGTGCATGATTCTTCGCGCTGCACGTACCTCGCCCTCGGAAACGCGGCCATCAGCTTTAGCGATATGACCCATCACCGAAAAGCTGACCTCGAAGAAAACTTGCTGTATGCGGCTGGACCCAAAGCGAATGCCCTCTCCGCTCGACAACTGGTCCGCACCGCGGTCAAACTGGTGACCGAGCAGGACACCCAATACCGAACCAATGGGCCCGCCCACGAGCAAACCCAGCACGCCTCCGACTGCTTTTCCGATCCAAACCATGGTGCTTCAGAGAATTTCGTCCGCCACACGACGGCGCGGAAACCCGCAAAAAATCGCCATAGAGAGTTGCCGAATACCCATCTGAGGCGTCATTATCCCGCCTTTGGACCCCGACAGAGATCCCCCGAGGCACGCTTAACTATGAACAAATCACTCCCAAATCCCATATTCGAGTCTCGCCTCAAAAGCCTTGAGCTGAGGCAGCAGGGGAAAGTGAGAGACATCTATCAGGTAGACCCAGCACACCTTCTAATCATTGCTTCCGATCGCCTCTCGGCCTTCGACGTTATCCTCCCTGATCCGATTCCCGGCAAAGGCATTGTGCTCACAGCTATCTCCAATTTCTGGTTCAATCACTTACGCGATGTGATTCCAAATCACCTCACAGACATCGATCCAGAGAGTGTCGTATCAACTCCCGAGGAACAAGCTACCGTGCGCGATCGAGCAGTGGTTGTTCAGAGCCTCAAACCACTCCCAGTCGAAGCCGTTGTCCGTGGCTATCTTATAGGATCGGGATGGAAAGATTACTGCAGAGAGCGCTCCGTATCTGGCGTTCCGCTTCCACCAGGCATGGAACTTGCAGAAAAACTTCAGGAACCTATTTTTACACCGAGCACCAAAGCGGCTCAGGGAGAACACGATGAAAATATTTCCCTCGACACCGTAAAGTCGCTGATCGGTAATGAACTAGCGGAGACCGTCAAAGAAATCTCCTTGGCGCTTTACGAACAAGCGAGTCAGTATGCTCGCGAACGCGGGATCATTATCGCCGACACTAAATTCGAGTTTGGGTTGAATGAAGAAGGCGAGTTAGTGTTGATTGACGAGATATTCACGCCCGATTCATCAAGGTTCTGGCCGGTGGAAACCTATAAGCCCGGACATTCTCCAGATAGCTTTGACAAACAGTATGTTAGGGATTACCTCGAGACACTCGATTGGGATAAGCAACCACCAGGTCCCAACCTTCCGGACGTCGTTATTACGCGAACCTATGAGAAATATCACGAAGCACTACGGCTGTTAACTGCATAGCTGAGGATAAATTTTCGTATCTCAATAAGTGTTGGAGACATCCCATTACTGCGGCAGCGTTGCTATGTGCCCGCGACAGTGAGACCCTCAATCAGCACCGAACCACAGCGGATGCTCCCACGCAGATCCACGTCTGTTCCCACAGCGCGAATACCTTTAAAAATTTCCCTCAGATTGCCGGCGATCGTCACTTCGTGCACTGGATACGCTATCTCGCCATCTTCCACCCAAAAACCAGCAGCTCCCCGTGAGTAGTCTCCCGTAACGGTGTTGACACCCTGTCCAAGCAACTCTCCAACCAGAAAAACCTCTGGACACTGTTTTAACAAAGAATCCAAAGACCCTGCATTCGAGCCAACGATTAAATTGTGAACACCACCAGAATTACCAGTTGTACGCATCCCCAGGCGCCTTGCTGAGTAACTCGATAAGACATAGCCGTTCAGAACTCCATTCTCGACCAGGCGGCGATGATGAGTTGCCACACCTTCATTATCAAAGGCAGCACTCCCCATGGCTCGCGGAATCAATGGATCCTCTTCGATTTCAATGAAATCTGGAAAGATTTGCTCGCCTTTCGCATCTAACAGAAACGAAGCCTTTCTATACTGACTGGTACCGCTAATGGCCGCGACGAGATGCCCAAACAACCCTCTCGCCAGTTCCGCTGGGAACACGACGGGTACGGACCGCGTTGCCACCTGCCGCGCTCCCAGCCGTCGCACCGTGCGACGGGCAGCCTTTGCTCCAACCGCCTCGGCCGACTCCAACTCTCCAGGAACACGTGAAGCTGTAAACCAATAGTCACGCTCCAGAGAATTGTCCTTTTCTGCAATAACACCGCAGCTCAGCGAATGGCTACTCGTTGGGTAACCTTTGCAGAATCCATGGGTATTCGCGTAAACACCAACACCTTTACCAGTGGACACACTGGCGCCTTCAGAATTTTTGATCCTGTCATCCATCTCGCACGCAGCGGCCTCTGCCCGAAGAGCAAGCGCCTCAGCTTCCACGGCCCCTATTGCCCACGGGTGATAAAGGTCCAAATCCGGCTGTTCACGCGCCATCAGCTCGGGCTCGGCGAGTCCGGCATAATCATCCTCGGAGGTAAAATTTGCGATGCTGATAGCTTTTCGGACCGTTTCTTCGACGGATCCCGACGAGCACTCAGTGGTACTGGCGCTACCCTTACGGCCCTTTGCGTATACGGTAACAGCCAAACTACGGTCACGCTGTCGTTCTATGGACTCCAGCTCACCGAGACGAACTGTTACAGAAAACCCCTCGTCATAACTGACACCCACCTCGGCTTGCTCCACACCTAGTTTAAGAGCGTGCTCAACCGCCTCCTGGGCTGTGTTCTTTAGCGACTGCTGCACCTGATCCACATCCATAAATTCGTACCTGCAAAAGTAAGACGCTGATTCTACCTGCTGTACAATAATCGGATGAAACCCCTAATAGGCATTGTGATGGGCTCGGCCTCGGACTGGGAAACTGTGAGCCGTGCTACAGCGACCCTGGAAACGTTGGGTATAGCCCATGAGGTGAAAGTCATCTCGGCGCACCGCACACCAGATCAACTCGTAGAATACACAGAGACAGCCTCAGAACGCGGCTTAGAGGTGTTAATCGCTGCGGCAGGGGGTGCCGCAGCTTTGCCTGGCGCTATGGCTGCGAAGACATGGCTACCTGTATTGGGCATCCCCATACAATCACAGGCGCTAAATGGGATGGATTCCCTTCTTTCAATGGCACAGATGCCTGCGGGTATACCCGTCGGGACGTTGGCAATTGGAAATGCGGGCGCCACAAATGCTGCGCTATTAGCTGCGGCCATACTGAGTATAAAACACCCCGAAATCTTGGCCGCACTAAAAGCCTTCCGCAGCAAGCAAACAGAGAAAGTCCTCCAACAACCGGATCCGAGTAAAACGAGCTAGCTACCCAAATCAGCCCGTCCGCGCCTCACGAGAAACTGCGTCACATCAGCCAAAAGGCTGAACGGGGTGATAAATTTTATTGGGGCGCTCAGATATACCTAAATTAGGATTCGGTTCCGCCCACAGTCAACGAATCTACCCGCAGCGTCGGTTGTCCTACACCAACCGGGACAGATTGGCCATCTTTACCACAAACGCCCACCCCTGGATCGAGTTCGAGATCAGACCCAATCATTGAAACTCGGGTCAAAACCTCTGGGCCACTGCCGATGAGCATGGCTCCCTTCACAGGTGCGGTCAGCTTACCGTTCTCGATCAGATACGCTTCGCTTGCGGAGAAGACAAACTTGCCAGACGTGATATCGACTTGCCCCCCACCGAAGTTGGGCGCGTAGATGCCCTTTTCCACGGATTCGACAATTTCCTGGGGATCATGCTTGCCGGGAAGCATGTAAGTGTTGGTCATCCGAGGCATGGGTGGATATGCGAAGGATTCTCTGCGCCCGTTTCCAGTGGAGTGCGTCTTCATCAGCCTGGCGTTGAGCTTGTCGTGCATGTAAGACCGAAGCACGCCGTCCTCGATGAGAGTATTGCATCGAGTGGGCGTACCCTCATCGTCAATTGTCAATGAGCCACGTCTACCTTCCAACGTGCCGTCATCGACAATCGTGCATTCGCTGCACGCGACCCGTTTACCAAGTTGATCAGAGAAAGCCGAGGTCTTCTTGCGATTGAAGTCGCCCTCAAGCCCATGTCCGATCGCTTCGTGCAGAAGAATGCCGGGCCAGCCCGAACCAAGCACAACGGGCATGTTACCCGCGGGAGCGGGTATCGCCTCCAGATTGACAGCCGCTTGGCGGACCGCTTCCTCAGCGATTGTCCGCGGACGATCCGTCTCCGTGAACAGGGAAAAGTTCCCACGGCCACCACCGCCAGCGTACCCCTGTTCGCGCCGACCGTTGCTCTCCATGATGACTGACACGTTGAGGCGCACTAAAGGCCGAATGTCGACACCAAGGAACCCGTCCGATGTCTGCACGAGGACGACCTCGTAAACGCCGGCGAGGCTCCCTATGACCTGGATAATCCGTTCATCCATCCCGCGAACTTGTTTATCCAGCTTGGAGAGCAACGCGACTTTCTCCGCGTCCTCCAGGCTGAGCAGCGGGTCCACTGCGGGGTATAGCTCGCGCGCAGGCGCCTGAGTCGCAACCTTGTAGCGCCGGTTGCCCTGGTCTCGAGCAATCCCTCGGGCGGCCTTTACAGCATCATTGAGCGCGCTCTTGTTGAGTTCGTCCGAGTAGGCAAAGCCGGTCTTTTCTCCCGAAACGGCCCTGACGCCGAACCCCTGATCCACGCTATGCGTGCCATCTTTGACGATACCGTCCTCTACTGTCCACGTCTCGAATCGCGTGAACTGAAAGTAGATGTCGGCATAGTCCAGGCGCCTCGACATCAGCGATGCGAGGCCCCGATCGATGTCGCCAAGATCGAGACCGGCCGGTTCGAGCAGCTGCCCACGTGCCAGTCCGAGTCGATCGATTGAGGCGGAAACTTGATGTTCAGGCTGCATGTTGATCTCTAGTCGAAAGCCAATGCCCAGTCCCTTGCCGGTCTTGGAATTTGAGGGCTAAAGCTGGCGGCGGTACTGGAGCGCCATCATATCCAGATCCGCCATGATCACGCCAGCACCGGCGTCTACTACTGAACCACATTCGACCCCGGTGGAAGGTCGGCACAGAGCGCCTCCCCCTGCAACTCCGCCGGCGTGAGGCGATCAACAGAAGGTTCGTACCAGTTTCCCGTCACGCAGTAGGAAGCACGTCCGATACCCTTCAAAGGCTCCTTGAAGATCTGCGTAAAAATTAGCAGTGCAGCGCCCACTTGTGGCCCCGTTAGGAACCCCATCGTCGGCAGAATCTTGCCGGGCTCCGCCGTGACTACAGCCTGCTGTTGGTAGTCCTGGTCGCGCAATCCCGTGCGGCCGACGACACCTATATCCGCCACCGGGCCTGTCAAGAGCAGGTTATCCGTGTAAGCGTCCCCGTCGATGAGGAGGAAGTCGCCGCTAACCTCGTCGAATACCATACCCCGGTTGAAAACATCGCGAAAATCCAAAGCCAATCGGCGGGGAAGTGCAGTAATACTCATGAGCCCCATCATGCGCCCTGCGCCGGGCTCGAGGTTAAGGAAGCTACCCCGCTCCAGCCGCAACGTGAGGGCTCCGCTGATGGATTTAGTCCAATCAGCGGATGGCGTATCCGGCCAAGAGACGCTGAGCGTGACGTCTCCCGCTACGGCTTCTGTGATCGGATCGAGTCCCAGCTGTTCCAATGTGGTAGCGACGTCGTAGCTGTCCAGTGTAAGCGCCAGCCGCGTCGTAGGCCCCTGACCGCCATCGAACCAACCCCCACTTCCCTCGATGGAGAAGCTCTCGGCTTGCGTCTGAAACGAGGCCAGCCTGAGTCCTAAGGGGTCCGCCTGTATGTCGGCGTTAAGTGTTCCGAAATGTCTTTGGCCTACTCCGAATTGTTCCGCCTCGAGCAGAACGCTGGGCAGATCGCGTGGGTCCCACTCCGTGGCCGCCGCGACATTTTCCGTCGATATGTTGAGTCGCTGCATCTCCGCGACAACCTGTGGCCGACCGACGGAATTTAGCGGCAGGGTGATAGTGCCGGCCACCGGGTCACTCTCCACATCCAACCGCCATTGGGCCGGGTCCTGCCGGAGCGCAACGTTGGTCTGGCCGAGAGACTGACCGAACGCGGATAGATCTGCGATCTCGAGATTCGACCCCAGTAGGACATCAGAAAACGCCCCGCCCGACACCTCCCCCCTGAAGAAATCCCACCATTCCTCCAATCCAAGCTCCCCAAGGGTACCGTTTATCGTCAAACCGTCACGGGGCGGCAGCAGCGGGTAATCTCCCCCAAAACGCACATTCCCCCGCCTGAAAGACAGCTCGCCCTCTCGATTTCGGAAACTCAAAGCGAAGCGGCGTGCTGCACCCACCTGGCCACTCACATCGAGACGATCCGACTCCGAAAACACGAAATCCAACCGAAAGTTGGTCGGTTCGTAAGGAGACTTCGTCAGAGGCTCAGGCAGCCTCAACGCAACACCAAATAGGTTCGACCCCACGCTAATCCTTAGCGGCTCTCTGCGTACCTGGGTGAGGGTGGTCGCCGGCAACAGCACGCTTCCCTGCCAGCGAGTTTGGCCCAAGAGGCGCCCCTCCAACGGCAGATCAAAGTTCGTTTCAACCGCTTCTACGTTGATCTCGCCATCGAAGGCAACGTTCGCGACATAGCCCGGTTCCTCCGGGAGACCGACGCTTACCGTCACTGGCCCATCGAGTAGTGTCGCTTCTATACCCACACCGCTTACGCTCTCTTCTTCGAGCGACAGGATTCCGTGAATATTGCTTGCGCTAGGACCGAATCCCTCGACAGCTATCTCACCGTCAACCACCTCAAGAGCAGCATTCAAGTTGTAGGCCGAACGATCCAGCAGCGGCAAGCCGAGATCTAGTGTGACGTTTACGATTCCGCCCCGCGCTTCCAGGCGCGCAAAGTCCGGGCCTAGGTGCCGAGCAATGAGCGGCGCCTCATTGAGGAAGCGGAAAACATCCTCCAACGGGCCCGTCGTTTGGGTTTCTACGGTCAGAACGGGGTCACGCATATCTCCTATTGCAACGGTCAAATTCTCGGACTGGTGCCCGAGCACCCGAGCTGAGCCGCGCGCGACGTAGCCGGCATTTAGGAAATCGATCGTCCCCGTAATCCCGAGCGCTTCAGGCCAGCCTTCTGCGAAAGCCATCGAGCCATCTTCGATCTGGACATGAGCCTCAAACTGCCCTTCTCCTTCGTCGAAGGGGAAAGCCCTCACCGGGCCAAAGAAGGAGACATCCGCACGGCTGACACGGCCCCCAACAATGGCGCGATCCAGATATCTAAATGCTCCGGGCACCATGATCCCTGCGGGGAGATAGCGTCCCATCGCACCAACGTTGAAGTCACTAAAGCTGGACGCCAGCTCGAGCACCGGCGAGGTGTCGTCCATCGGATAGGTTAGTTCCAGTGTGGTCCGGGTGGTAACGTCGTCGTTGCTTAAAATCAAATCATCGCTGACCACTCGCAACCCATCCCGGCCCTGCCGCCAAACGAGTATGCCATCCAACTCCGTCGCCTCAAGAAACTCCGGAAACACGGTGGGCCAATCAATGCGCGTACCCCTCGTCGTGAGTGCTAAGCGTCCGCTGCGCGTGTCTGCGCGTACTTCTCCGGTAAGGCTTGTGATACCCGGCCACTCCCCGGTCGGCAGTACCCCCACCTGGGAAAAGGAGCCTGCCGCCGAGTAGTCCCAGGATGCACCCGGTCCACGAGCCAGCCTGAGGTCGACCTCGGTAAGCTCCCCGCGCGGCGCTAGCTCAACCCAACGCCGTGTCATCTCGATGTCGGGCAACATCGGAACGAGAGGTGAGAGATCCTCCAGTCGTATGAAGTCCGTCCTCAGTTCGAGCACCCTAGACCCAGCCCCGTTTTGAAGAACACTCATGTCCAGACTGGTACCGCTCGGCCATAATCGTCCGTCCCGCGCGACATCTAAATTATTCAAAGAAAGCGTCCAGCCCTCATCCAGCCGACTCCACTCCGCGGTCAACTCAATGTTGTCATAACCATCATCCTCACCATCGATGCCCCTAACCCTGAGACCGGCAAACGCCAGTTGCATCGTTCCCTGATTAGCTTGCACGCCGGTCCCGTCCAACCACACGGAGAGGTCGCCAACGCCGGCGATGGGCATCTGAACCGGCTGGGGAATAAAGCTAGGCAACGTAGCCAGGTCCAGGTCACGAATTTCGGTAAACAACCCCCAGTCACGCTGGTCATCATTTTGCTGGTTGAGCAGAGAAACCTCAGCGGAAACCGCGATTCTGCCTCCGAGCTGCTCAGGTGCGCTGGCACGTGCTTCCAGAAGGACGTTCTCCACGGTCCTAGTCAATTCAACCCGCACATCCTGGAACTCCCACGCGGTGCCCCGAATCCTGTCCTCGTACGTGACGTTGCTGTCGGTCAACACAATGACGACTGACGGCAGGTCCTCCAGCCCGAAAGCCGTGTCCGAGTCATCATTGAGTGCGTGTTGAAGCCGCAGTCTTCCGTCCAAGGTCCGCTCTAAGCTCAAACGTGTACCTTCGAGCGTGAGCTGGCTCGCTTCGAGTTGACGGTCAGTGAATAAGGAAAGCGCGTTCAACCCCAGCCGCGCCCGAGTCGCGCTCAGGATAGGATTGCTCTCGTCTCCCACCCGGCTGACGCTAGCATCGTGGAACGTCAACTCCGGTCCCAAAAGACCCAAACGCGCATCCAGCCCCGTGAAGTCGACACTGAGACCCAACGCCTCGCTCGCCCAGGCTTGAATCTCGCCTTGGTAACTAGGCAACTGTGTGACTAAGAGCCGAAAGGCCCCGATGCTGATCGCCAACACGATCAGCACGGCCCCAAGCGCAGTAAGCAGGGGCTTAAGCAGTCTTCTCAGTGTCTGCCACATATCGTCTCTGATCGATCACATCAATACCACGTCAAACTGATCCCGGGCGCGAAAACCCTCGCTCTGCAACCGAATCGGCCTACTCGTAAATTCCTCCAACTCTGCAACGCTCGCGGATTCCTCGTCTAGGAGTCTCTCGATCACCTCTGGCCTCGCAAGCACCAGCAACTCCTGGAAGTCGAACTGCGCGTGTTGCCTCAGAATCTCCCTGAAAATCTCATAGCACACGGTCTCGGGCGACTTCACGAAGCCTCTACCCTCACAACTTGGGCAGGCCTGACAGAGGACATGTTCCAGGCTCTCACGGTTTCGCTTCCGAGTCATCTCCACAAGCCCTAGCGGGGAAACGTTCATGACCTGGGGCTTCGCATGATCGTCTGAGAGCCGCCTGGAGAGCTCCTGGAGCAGCTGCCGGCGGTGCTCCTCCTCCAGCATATCGATGAAGTCGATAATGATGATGCCCCCCAGATTCCTGAGTCTCAATTGCCTGGCGATAGCTACCGCCGCCTCGAGATTCGTGTGAAAACTGGTCTCCTCGAGGTTTCGGTTACCGACGTACGCGCCGGTGTTCACATCCACAGTCGTCATGGCCTCTGTTTGATCGAAAATCAGGTAGCCCCCTGATTTCAATGGAACTTTCCTTCCTAGCCCCCGCTCGATCTCGTCCTCGATACTGTACAGGTCGAAGATCGGACGCTCGCCCGTATAGTGCTCTATGGTCGGTGACATGTGGGGCATAAACCGTGATGCGAAGTCCTTCATTTTATTGAACGTCGCCTCTGAATCGACGCGAACCCGTTCCATCTCCGAGCTGAGCAGATCCCTCAGGAGCCGCACCGCGAGAGGAAGGTCCTCGTAAACGAGATCTCCGACCCGGGATTGGGTGATCGACCCCTCGATGGCATCCCAGAGCTTTCGGAGAAACATCATGTCCGCACTCAGCGCATCGGCTGTGGCACCTTCGGCTGCAGTGCGAACGATATACCCCCCTGCGGCCCCGTCGGACCCGGTAAGGCCTTCGATGATCTGACGCAAGTGCTCACGTTCCTCGTCATCTTCTATCCGAGCCGAAACACCTACCCCTTCCCCGTACGGAATCATGACCAGATACCGGGACGGGATGGTGATAGAGGTGGTGAGTCGGGCACCCTTGGTACCTAGCGGATCCTTTAGGACCTGGACCAGGACCTCTTCGCCATCCTCAATTAGCTCCCGGATGTTGAGGTCCTCGTCGCGATTCGTGTCCTTCTGGTGTAGGTCGCGTGCAATGTCAGACGCGTGCAAGAACGCCGTTCTCTCCAGACCCAGTTCCACAAACGCCGCTTGCATACCGGGCAGGACGCGTGAGACCCGGCCTTTGTAGATGTTGCTGATCAGTCCCCGCCGACTCGCCCGCTCGACCAATACCTCCTGTAGAACGCCATTTTCGACGAAGGCTGCGCGCACTTCCCGGGACGACACATTGATCAGAATCTCCTCACCCATCGCCCGACCCGGTCAGACCCCAGGCCATATGGGAAACCCGAGCTCCTCCAACAAATCCGCGGTTTCCGCCAAGGGTAAACCTACCACGGAGGAGTAGCTCCCAGTGAGATGCTCCACTAGCACCGCTCCACGACCTTGGATGGCGTAACTTCCTGCTTTCCCCATGGGTTCACCGGTTTCACAATAAGCAATGCGCTCCTCTTCTGTCGTCACGCGAAATCTCACTTCCGTGGCATTCAACCGGCTCAGCACCCTTTCCCGATATCGCAGAGCGACCGCCGTCAGGACTCTGTGGTTGCGACCCGACAACTGCTCGAGCATCTCAGACGCCTCACCCGCATCCCTTGGCTTGCCCAACACCCGATCGTCAACAGCCACGACGGTGTCCGCGGCTAGAACCGGCCGAGCCTCCCCCGCGGACAGGCCTTCCCAAACGGAATCCGCCTTGGTCAGGGCGAGCCGCATGACACAGGCTTCTGCTGGCTCACCTGGGCCGCGCTCCTCCGGTACCTGTGACGGACGAACCTGAAACGGCACGCCGATCTGCTCTAGGAGCATTCGACGCCTAGGCGACGCCGACGCCAGGTAGATGAAATCCCTTTTCATTCAATAGACTATACGAGGTACCCTGGCTCCAATCAAAGGCGCCAGGATCTCTTTTGACCTCGACGGCCTCAACCCCGGTGATAGGGATGACCCTGGTGGAGGGTCCACGCTCGATACAGGGCCTCGGCGACCACGGGTCGCACGATACCGTGTGGCAGCGTCAACGGAGATAGGGACCAGCGCTCGTCTGCACGCTGGAGCACATCGTCCGCTAAACCGTCGGGGCCGCCGACGAGCAGGCACACCGGCGTACCCAAGACCGTCCAGCTCGACAGCCGCTCAGCCAACTCGATAGTCGACCACGCCTGCCCGTCCACAGTCAGCGCCACGACGTGCGCAGCGGTTGGGATGGCCCTGAGCATGCGCCTTCCCTCGGAGTCTCTGGCTTTGTCCGGCGACGTCGTCCGGGATCGATGGCCAAGGGGAATCTCCGTCAAATCCAGCTTACAGGAGCCCTTGAGGCGCCTCGCGTACTCCTCGTAACCATCGTTGACCCAGACTGGCTGACGTCTGCCCGCGGCGATCAGCTGAATTCGCATGCGCTATTTGAGTAAAAGAGGCCGAAGCAAGCCGGCTTCAATTCGAGTTGCTGCCTGCTTCCGGGCGTGCGGGGATGTCCCAGAGCTTCTCCAAATTGTAGAACTCGCGGACTCGCTGAAGCATTACGTGCACCACGACGTCAGAGAGGTCAACCAGGACCCACTCGCCGGCATCCTGACCTTCCACGCCCAAAGGGCGCTCACCGGCCCGTTTACAGTTCTCGACGATGGAATCCGCGAGCGCGCGGACGTGGCGATCAGAACGCCCCGTGACGATCACCATCACGTCGGTTACGGACGTCAGATGCCTAACATCCATGCATTTGATGGACTGACCTTTCAACTCATCCAATGCCCCTATGACTAGCTCGCTGAGGGCACTGCTAACCAAGTGTGTTCTCCGTCGGCTCCTCTGCATAACACCCCGCTTCTTGAATGATTGCCCGCACGGGCTCGGGCACCAAATACCTGGGGTCGAGCCCGGTCCTTATCAACCCTCGAAGCCCCGAGGCCGAGATAGCTAGCTGTGTTACCGGGGTGAGAAAAATCCGTCCACAAGGCTGGACCAGCAGGTCCTGAGGCTCCTTCGTGGCGTGTTTCCGGACGAGGTCCCCGAGTTCACCGTCGACCGGTGCCTGCCATCCCGGTCGATGAGCGACGACAATATGAACGAGGTCGATCATCTCCTCCCAGCGGTGCCAATCCGGGAGGCTCAGAAAAGCATCCATGCCAAGAAGGAAACAAAGGGATCGATCTTCATGCTCGGCCCTGAGTTCGGTCAGCGTATCGATCGAATATGACGGTCCCCGTCTTCCGAGCTCTCTGGTGTCTACAGAGAATCGAGCTTCGCTTTCGACGGCCGCCTTCACCATGCTGAGTCGCGTCTGGCTCGGCGCCGTGAGCTCGTCGCGGAGCGGCTGCAGGCCACAGGGTATGAACCGGACTTCCTCCAGAGACAAGCCCTCCAGCAGCTCCAGGGCGGTTCGTAAATGACCGTAATGAATCGGGTCGAACGTGCCGCCAAAGATTCCCATGGGACCCATATTCGAGTCGTTTGCCTCCTCAGGCTGGGGCGGCCCGCTCACGGGAGCTGTGGCCTCGCAAGAAGTCATGGTTCAGGATTTCCATCACGAGGCGCACCAGCTCATCCCAGGGGGTACCCCTCAGAATGCCCTTTATTACGCTGTCCACCTCGGACGCCCGCACGACGAGCCGGGTCAACTGATCCGGCTCGAACCGCCGCAAAGCACTCTTCACCAGAGGCTGTCGCCGTTGCCAGACCCTGTGGCGGCTCAAACTGTTCGCTTCACCCTCGCCGCTGAGGGCCGCTGCCTTTAGTCGCGCCAATAAACAAAGGTCACGACTTATCGCCCATGATACCAGAGCTGGCTCGACCCCTTCGGCGCGCAGCCCGTCGAGCACCCTCATAGCACGCCTTGAATTGCCGGACAGTATGGCGTCGGTCAGGGTGAATACATCGAATCGCGTGTTGGGGGCGACCGCATCCAGCACTGCATCCTCATCCGCACTACCCTGACCAAGCAACAGCGCGAGCTTCTGAATCTCCTGGTCGGCCGCGAGGAGGTTTCCTTCGACACGATCCGATAGCAACTCTGCCGCTGGCCGTGTGAGATCGAGATCTGCGGCTGCGGCACGTCTGCGGATCCAATCCGGAAGCGCAGGTCGCTCGATCGGCCACACTTGGACTACAACGCCCTGCTTTTCGATGCACTTAACCCACACGCTCCTGCCCGCGGCTGCATCCAGCTTCGTCGTCGCGACCACCAACAGACGGTCGGGGTTCCGTCGCTCCACCAGCGAACGCAGGGTCCTTGCGCCGACGTCACCCGGACGCGGAGTTGGCAGGCGCAGCTCGATGATCCGTCTGTTCGAAAACAGCGATAGATTCTCTGCGTCGGCTTCCAACTCGCGCCACTTAAAGCCTCGTTCGACGACAAAGAGGTCTCGCTGCTCAAAACCCTGCGCTCGCGCACGGGCGCGGATCTCCTCGAGTGCCTCGGAAACCAAAAGAGGCTCGTCCCCCGCCACCAGGTACACCGACGCCAACTCTCTGGCTAGGTGGCTTGTAAGTTGGCGCGCCTGAAGCTTCACTGGCCCTCGAGCTGGGAGAGCACGATCCCATGGTCTTCCAGTAGCACCGGGATCTCGTCCTCCACGGGGTAAGCAAGTTTGCCATCGCGGGTGATGAGTGCCCCCCGTAGCTCCGTTGTCAGGACGGTACCATCACGACTAACGAGCTTCGAATCCCGGATGCGCCGGTTAACCTCCTGGAGCTTCGCGTCGGGCATGACCTCCATGGGCGCCCGCGTCACAGGACAGCAGATAATGTCTAAGAGCTTTGGGTCAATTCTCAACTTACTTACCTCGGCATGGCTCCTGGCAGGCACTTTCTCTCGGGCCGCCGTGGCACTGGATCATAGCCGGAAGTGCCCCAGGGATGACAATGCGCAATTCGCTTCACAGCCAGCCACCCCCCCTTCAACGGGCCAAAACGTTGAATTGCCTCGATCGCGTAGGCCGAACAGCTCGGCAGATGCCTACAACGCCTGCCCAGCCATGGCGATAGTAGGATTTGATAGGCTCGCACGAACGCCACCAACAGCTTCGAGAACATTCTCGAGAGCAACCCCATCGCTAGCGACCCCGTCTCCAGCGCGACCCTTCGGGGCCGTCCTCGATAGCGATCCCACGGTCAGCCAACTCATCTCGAATCCTATCGGCCTCCTGGAAATTACCCGCCCTGCGCGCAGATTCTCGCTCTTGCAGCAAGGCACTTATCGCCTCTTCATCCAACGCGTCCGAAGATCGCGCCTCGACGAACCAGGCTTCGGGATCGCCTTGCAGAAGCCCAAGAAGCCAACCACCTGCTCGCATAGCGTTTGCGAGGTCCGTGCGCGTCTTCTCATTAGTGGTCCGATTCAGCTCCCTCGCCATGTTGAAAAGCTCGGCAAGCGCTTTGGGAGAATTGAGGTCGTCCTCGAGCGCCTCCACTACGCCGGCAGGTGGGGGCGTCTGAGGCTCACCGCTGTGTTTGTCTCTGATGCCCGCATCTCGCAGGGCACCGTACATTCTGTCGAGCTTCTGTTGCGCATCCGCGAGCACCCCAGAGTTCCAGTCCAAGGGCTGGCGATAATGCGCTGTCAGTAGGCCCAGCCTAACTACTTCTCCAGGGGCTTCCCCCAATAGGTCTCGAAGCAGGAGAACATTGCCCAGGGATTTGGACATCTTCTCGCTCTCGACATTAATCAAGCCGTTGTGAATCCAGTAACGGCAATAGGCCTGGCCTGCATGAACGCACATGCTCTGAGCAGTCTCATTCTCGTGATGCGGGAACACTAGATCCTGACCACCGCCGTGAATGTCAATGGTCTCGCCCAAGTGCGCTTCCACCATTGCGGAGCATTCCACATGCCAGCCGGGCCTGCCATACCCCCATGGACTTTCCCAACCAACACCGTCCTCGTCCGATGGTTTCCATAAGACGAAATCTGAAGAGTCCTTTTTGTAAGACGCAACTTCGACGCGCGCACCGGCAATGAGCTCCCCTCGGTCCCGGCCGGAAAGCGTGCCGTAAGCGTCGAAGCTCGGAACAGAGAAAAGGACGTGACCCTCGGCTAGATAAGCATGGCCTGACTCGAGCAAGCGCTCGATGAGAGAGAGGATCTGCGGCATGTGTTCGGTGACCTTCGGTTCGATATCCGGCGGCAAGACACCCAACAATTCCATGTCTTCGTGGTAGGCAGCCAAATATCGTGCAGTCAATTCACCAATCGCCACGCCTTCGCTCTCCGCGGCCGCATTTATTTTGTCATCCACGTCGGTGACATTGCGAACGTAAACGAGCTCGTAGCTGCATCGCAGCAGCCGTGCGAGCACATCAAACACGACTGGCGGCCTGGCGTTCCCGATGTGCGCGAAGTTATAGACGGTTGGGCCGCATACATACATCGTCACCCGATTCGGTTCGGCGGGTTCGAAAAGCTCTCGCTTCCTCGTGAGCGTATTGTGAAGGGTCAGAGCCATTAGGGAGCGCCCGCTCCTCGGGTCGTTCAGGGTGGACTATGATAACCCCCCCTTTTCGCAGGCTCACCCGCCGCGTGACCTATAATCCGCGGTTCTAGAAACTTGGAGCCATGGTCCCATGACAGGAGAATTCAACCCTCGGGTCAGTGTCGAGCAAGTCGAGGAAGGCAACGAGCTCGCGCCGAAATTCGACAATGATGGCCTCATACCGACCGTCACGACCGATTACAGCTCTGGGGAATTATTGATGCAGGGATACATGAACGCTGAGGCATTCAGGCTGACTATCGAAACCAGTGAGGCTCATTATTTCAGCAGGAGTCGTGGGGTTCTTTGGCACAAAGGCGAGACCAGCGGGCTCGTACAAAAAGTCCGAGAGCTGATGATAGATGACGATCAGGACTGTGTTTGGTTGAAAGTGGACGTCGTCGGTGGCGCCAGCTGCCACGTTGGTTATCGATCATGTTTCTATCGCCGCATTCCGCTCGGGCGCAACGGGAAACCGATTCGACTGGAGTTCACCGAATCCGAGAAGGTCTTCGATCCAGAGGCCGTTTACGGCAGCGAACCCAACCCGACCAAGCTATAGAGATGCTCGCAACTGCCATGTCGGCTTTCCGCGGTGATCAATGATGTTCTTCGCCAATAGCCATTCGCGAGCAATGCGCCCGTCGCCCCGAAACCATATCGCGGCGCTACCCTCACGGAACGTGTAACCCCACTCGTCCATCTCCTCGAGCACTCGGCTTCTCCCCAGGCCAGGTAGATAGTCGGCCAGCAGTACCTGAAGAAAGCAGGCGGCGCTCTCTTCTTCGACGTCTCCACCCGCGTCTCTCCAGAGGCTCACCCTCCTTTCGTGGGGCATGCAGACGTAGTGCGCCGTTTCGTGTAGCAACGAGTGTGATGGAGTGTCCCCTCGAACGAACAAGCATCTGCCGGCAAGGCCCGCTTCGGGTTCGCCCCAATAGGACGCAGGAATCTTGGCACCCGCACAAACAGTGATCAACTCCAATCCGTAGGCCGACACGAGTGCGTCCACGCTCGACCGGTCGAGAGCTTGAACTTCACTAAGACTCATTGCCGTTTGCGGTAGGGGGTAGCCCCAGCTTTCAACCCTGTGTTGTCGGCACCAGGGTTCGCCCCGCTTCAATGAGCCTCAAGACCTGGCGGGCCAAATCCTGCGCGAGAGACTCGCGCAGGATTTGTTCTTCTGCGCTCATGCCAAGCACCTGCGCCTCATTGTAGGTATAACTCCGGGTGACAACGAGGGATTCGGTTTCGATGAGATTGGAGCCTTGCGACTCCAGCGAGAAAGTCACTGCGTAGAAAACCTCGTATTCTGTCGGGGTGTTCCGCGCTGAGACGGATAACACCCGCTGACCGGTGGTGTCTGCGAGAATCCGCAGCACGGCGCCTGCATTTTGGCGAGAATCGACCACCTGGGCGCCACGAGCTCTCAAGGCAGAACGCAGGCTGTCGTAGAATTCAGTGTACGGTTTGTCCGTATCTAGATAGGTGGTGGCGACTAAGGAGGGCAGGACACCCGATCCTTCCAACTGAAACCCGCAGCCGCTTACCATCAAGGCGACGAGAAACGGGAGACACCCGCAAGCACAAAGTCGCTTTCGATAAGCCTTTATTCTAACCATGCACCTTGATTCTAACCGAGTTTGCAAAGATCATCCGACAGCGCCGCGGGCGGTTCACAGCCCCCGCCTGGCGGGTGGCGTGTCCAAACAAATCGGGGACGGTTGATAATCGATGGCAGCGTATCCGTTCAAGCAAATAGAAGCCAAGTGGCAGAACTATTGGGAGGACAACGAGACCTTTCGCGTCGCTGCGGATATCGATAAAACACGCCCGAAGTTCTACGTCCTCGATATGTTCCCATACCCCAGCGGTGATGGACTCCACGTGGGTCACCCGGAAGGCTACACGGCCTCCGACATCGTTGCCCGATACAAGCGTATGCGCGGTTTCAACGTTCTGCACCCAATCGGCTGGGACGCCTTCGGGCTGCCGGCAGAAGAATACGCTCGCAAAACGGGCACGCACCCAAGGATCACGACAGAACGTAATGTCGTACGTTTTCGAGAACAGCTGAAGGGACTTGGGTTTTCTTACGACTGGAGCCGGGAAGTGAATACGACCGATCCCGGCTATTACAAGTGGACCCAGTGGATCTTCAAGCAGCTGTTCGACCGCGGACTCGCCTATCAAGAGGAAAAACCCGTCTGGTGGTGCCCCGAGCTCGGGACAACCCTCGCCAACGAGGAGGTCATCGAGGGTAAGTCCGAAGTGGGTGGACACCCGTGCGTGCGGCGCCCCCTCAAGCAGTGGGTGCTCCGGATTACCGAATACGCGGAGCAACTTCTAAGCGGCTTAGACGAATTGGATTGGCCGCAGAGCACTAAAGAGATGCAGCGTAACTGGATTGGCCGCAGTGAAGGCGCGGATGTGGATTTCCGCCTCGCAGCCAACAGCGAAGCGATTCGAGTGTTCACCACCCGACCCGATACGTTGTTCGGGGCAACCTACATGGTCCTAGCCCCCGAGCACCCTTTGGTGGATTCCATCACAACCGGCAATCAGCGAAAGCAAGTGAATGCCTACCGAGCGGAAGCGGCGCGCAAGAGTGAGTTGGAGCGCACAGAGCTACAAAAGCAAAAGACGGGTGTTTTCACTGGTGCCTTCGCCGTCAATCCAGCCAGCGGGGGAGAGATCCCCATCTGGGTGGCCGACTATGTATTGGCGAGCTATGGCACCGGCGCAATCATGGCGGTACCAGGCGAAGATCAAAGAGACTGGGAGTTCGCCGAAATGTACTCGCTTCCGATCATACGTACGGTAGAGCCGCCGTCGGACTTCGAAGGCGAGGCCTACCTTGGCGATGGCCCCGCAATCAACAGCGGGTTCCTGGACGGTCTCGAGGTTCAGGCGGCGAAGGCCAAAATGATTGCTTGGCTGGAAGAGCATGGGCACGGCACCCGCAAAATCAACTACAAGCTCCGAGACTGGCTGTTCTCGCGTCAACGTTATTGGGGCGAGCCCTTCCCTATTCTTTTTGTCGACGGCGAACCCAAGGCCGTGCAGGACAGCGACCTCCCAGTGGTCCTGCCCGATCTCGAGGACTTCCAGCCCAGTGGCAAGCCAGAAGGGCAACTGGCGGCGGCCGTCGATTGGCTCGAGACAACCGATCGCGAAACTGGTAAACCCGCCCTTCGAGAGACCAACACGATGCCCCAATGGGCAGGCTCATGCTGGTACTACCTGCGGTTTCTCGACCCAGACAATGACGGTGAGCTAGTTTCGACTGACCTCGAGCGCTATTGGATGCCCGTGGATCTCTACGTCGGCGGTGCCGAGCACGCCGTACTGCACCTTCTTTACGCACGTTTCTGGCACAAAGTGCTTTTCGACGCCGGCATCGTCGCAAGTCCCGAACCGTTCGGAAAGCTTGTCCATCAAGGCATGATCCTAGGTGAACTCGAGTATGCGAGGTTCGAGGACCACGAGGACCACACCGTCTCCGCTGAATTCGTGCGCTCCGGCCAAGATAGCCGGTCGGGGGCGCCCGTCAAACGAGTGTCTGTTAGCCCGGATGATGTCGTAAAGAAGGGCGACAACTTCGTCCTATCTGAGGATACGAACATCCAGGTGGACGCCCGAGCACATAAGATGAGCAAGAGTCGCGGTAACGTCGTGAACCCGGATGAAGTGGTGGAAGCCTATGGCGCGGACGCCTTCCGTCTCTACGAGATGTTCATGGGCCCGCTCGAACAGGTCAAACCCTGGAACACACGCGGAGTGGAAGGGACACACCGTTTCCTGAACCGCGTATGGCGACTTTTGACGGATGGGCAGGACGGCGTCGGACTGCGCTCGACCATTGGAGACGGAGAGCCCACGGACGAGCAGTTGCGTGCGCTGCACCAGACGATTGCTAAGGTGACTGAAGACATCGAGGGTCTGAGGTTCAACACCGCGATCGCAGCTTTGATGGAGTTCAGTAACACCGCAAATAAATGGGACTCTCTACCCCGGGGTCTCGTCGAAAAATTGGTGCTCGTTCTGGCCCCACTCGCACCACATCTCGCAGAGGAGCTATGGGAAAGACTTGGGCACAGCGAATCACTCGCTTTTGCGGCTTGGCCGGAAGCCGATGAGCGATATCTCAGGAACGATACAATCGAAGTAGCCGTGCAGGTCAACGGGAAAATGAGGGGCCGCATTTCTATCCCCGCTGAAGCAACCGAGGAACAGGTGATCGCAATCGCAAAAAGCGATGAAAACGTCGCGCGCCATCTCTCCGATAAAGAATTGAAACGGTCGATCTACGTGCGGGGCCGAATCGTGAATTTCGTCGTTGCGAATTGAGACAAGGCCACAATCAGGGCGGCCGCCACGACAAGATAGTTACCCCAGACGACGTACGGTGTTCGGCCCGTGTAACCCTGCACGGCGCCTTTGAGAACATCAGGCTCAAACTGAGGCGAACGATCCACAATACGGCCGCGGGGATCGATGATGGCGGATATCCCCGTGTTCGCCGCCCGCAGTGTATAGCGAGACACCTCCGCGGACCGCACGCGTGCTATCTGAAGATGCTGGTGCGGCGCAATGGTATCTCCAAACCAGGCATCGTTACTCACGTTGACCAATAGGGTTGCCTCAGGGAGATAGTGGATCTGCTCAGCCCCGAACACGTCCTCATAGCAGATGGTCACACCGACGGTTTCGCCCGCCATCGTAAGCGGCGCCTGACCCGGGGCGCCCGCCACCGCATCAGTGTATGGCAAGCTCATCAAGCGTAACCAACGGCGGAGGAAGCCGGGCACGGGGAAAACCTCCCCGTACGGCACAAGATGACGTTTGACATAGAAACTGGGTCGCTCTCCAAGAACCACGACCGTGTTCTGAAACGTACCGCCCCCTGGATCGGCTCTGAGTATCCCCAACGCCACGGTGCTGCCGCGTTCCGCGGCCCACTCCCGGATGCTGTCGAGGTAGCCTGAAACCCGATCATAAAGCACAGGAATCGCCGCCTCGGGCCAAACAATCAAGCGGCTACCCTCGCTTTCTGCGGTCAAGCGCTGGTAAAGCTCCAGAGTCGGGCCAAGCTGGTCCGGCTGCCACTTGAGGTCCTGGGGCACCGCACCCTGCACAAGCGCCACCGTGAGCACATTACCGGTGGGCTCACCCCAGCGATGCTGGCCGAGAAAATATCCAGTGCCCCAGAGGGCCACTAGACCGACACCCACGGCGATCCGCTGTTTGAGGTTCCCAAAAGCAAGACATAACAGCGCACCGGCCGTGATCAATACAGCCCATGACATGAGATATACGCCACCCATCGGCGCGTAACCCATGAGCCAGGAGTCCGTCTGGCTGTAGCCAGCCGCAAGCCAGCCGAAGCCACTCAGCAGCCACCCTCGACACCACTCCGTCAAGACGAAGAGCGCGGGGAACACCGCGAGCCAGGCGCGAGAACCTTCCGTGGGGAACCAGCGCGCCGCCACCCAGCCTGTGAGAGCTACGTAACAGGCGAGAAACAGGACTAGCGCAACCGTTATCGTGCCGGCGAGAAAGGGATGCGCTGGCCCGAAGTCGTGAATACTGACGTAGACCCAGTGCACGCCCGCGAAAAAGCTAGTGCAGCCAAATGCGAATCCGGTCCACAGTGCCTGAAACGGTGTCAGGCCGCTCCAGACATAGAACAGGGCAGCGTAGCTGAGCGGTGCGACCCAGAAGAGATCGTACGGTGCGTAGGCGAGGGGCAGGAGCAGCCCGGCAATGGACGCTGTGAGGAGCTTATGAGCGAACGTCAGTTGCACGACGACGAGCGTGGTGTTTCGGCAAGATCGTTAGTCGGCGTCACTGAGCGGCATCGCAGTAACTTCGAGCGAATGAATCCGTCGCCGATCGGCCCGTTGTACTCGGAAGCGAAAACCAGAGAAATCTAAAATCTCGCCACGCCGCGGTAATCGGCCGAGCTCGTGCATGATGAGCCCACCGACGGTGTCATACTCATCGTCGGTTAACGTGACATCGAAGTACTCGCAGAAGTCTTCAATCCTGGTCAACGCAAGTACCGTAAATCGACCGCCCCCCTGATCTTCGATGTACTCGACCTCATTTGCATCATGCTCGTCGTCGATATCACCGACGATCTGCTCCAGCACATCTTCGATCGTCGCGAGCCCGGCAACTCCGCCGTATTCATCAACCACTATCGCAATATGATTGTGGCTCTCCCGAAACTGGGTTAGCAGCGGGTTGAGGCGTTTACTCTCGGGGATAAACACCGCGGGCCGAAGCAGCTCTTTCACCTCAAAGGCATCACTCGCCCGCCCCTCGGCCACGTGTTTCAGAAGGTCCTTTGCGAGCAGAATACCCACCACCTCATCGCGATCCTCTCCAATGACAGGAAACCGGGAATGCCCCGAATTGATGATGGTGTCCAGCAACGTTGCAGGCGGATCATCGAGCTCTAGCACGACCATGTGCGAGCGCGGAACCATGATGTCGCGGACCTGGGTCTCGGAAACCTTGAGGACGCCCTGTAGCATGGCGTGTTCCTCACCGGCCAGCAGGTTCCTCCGCCGGCACTCTCCCAGGAATGCTACGACATCGGCTCTCGCTGTAGCCTCTTCGCCACGCCCATGAATCAGGCGCGACCACCACCCGGATTTGCCGGACTCGTCGGTACTAGAAGGTAGGTCGTCGGACATCGATAGAGTCTATCTTGCAATCCCACCACCCGGCTTGCAAGGCATCAGACCTCGGCCCTGTAGGGATCATCAATGCCGAGAGCCCCCAGCAGCTCTCGCTCCCTAGCCTCCATGACCCGGGCACCTTCCGCATTCTCGTGGTCGTAACCAAGGAGATGCAGGGTCCCGTGGATAGAAATGTGAGCCCAATGGGCTTCGAGCGTCTTTCCTTGATCGGAGGCTTCACGCGCCAGCACGGGCGCACAGATAACGAGGTCGCCCAATAACGACTCAGCGGGTCCGGCAAGTACGGTGTCATTATGGGAAAAAGCGAGCACATTTGTAGCTCCACTACCGTGGCGGAATCGCTCGTTGAGCCTTGCAGCTTCGACTTCACCGACGACGCGAACGGTAAGCTCGCCCGCACGATTCTCCCCCACGGCGTGGCGGATCCAATGTTGGATTCGCTCTGTCTTTGGGACCGTCGCGCAACTGGCGACATTCTGAACGATGATTTCCAGTTCCACACCCTCAGTCCGACGACTCGCCTGATTCGTGCGACCTCTCGTTGTCCTCTGCTCGCCCGTAAGCCTCGACAATCCGCTGCACCAGCGGGTGCCGAACAACGTCCTGGAGCCCAAAGCTCACGAACTCGACACCCTCGACATTACGCAAGATACGGCTCACATGCTTCAAGCCGGACTCACGACCACGCGGTAAATCCGTCTGGGTAACGTCACCCGTAACGACGGCACTAGAGCCGAAGCCTATACGTGTGAGAAACATCTTCATCTGCTCGATGGTTGTATTTTGTGCTTCGTCGAGAATGACGAAAGACTCGTTCAGAGTTCGACCACGCATGAAGGCAAGTGGTGCAATCTCGATGATGTTGCGCTCAATGAGCCGCCCAACACGCTCGAAACCCATCATCGCGTAGAGCGCGTCGTACATCGGTCGAAGATACGGATCGACCTTCTGCGACATGTCCCCAGGGAGGAATCCAAGCCGCTCCCCCGCCTCGACGGCGGGTCGAACCAGGACGATACGTCGAACAGTGTCGGTATCGAGCGCCTCGACGCTGGCCGCCACCGCCAGGTAGGTCTTCCCGGTGCCCGCTGGCCCGATCCCGAAAGTCAGGTCCTTGGCTCGCATAGCAAGGGCGTAGGCGATCTGGTTGGGCCCCCTCGCACGAACCTCGCGCCGGCGAGTGTGAAAGACCATGTCCTCTCGATTGATATCTCGATCGGGCCTGGAGTTCTCTTGCAGGCACATGTGGACGCGTTCGGGATCGAGGTTCTCGATCGCGGTCAAGGAAAAGAGCTCCTCCAACACATCCCGACCGATCTCAGCGGAGACTGGCTGCCCAGTGACCTGGAAGCGATTCCCCCTGCTCTTGATCCGAATGTCGAGGCGCTTCTCGATCTGGCGCAGATGCTCATCAAACTGTCCACACAGATTGGCCATACGCCTATGGTCATCCGGAGAGAGGACAACTTCGAGTGACTCGCGATCTTGTTGGAGCTCAGGCAACGGACTGCAGAGTTTCCGTACCGATAAGGCGCCCGCGAAGAGAGTTAGGCAATGCCTCGGAGATTCTCACGTCCACGAATTGTCCGACCAGCCGGGGATTGCCGGCAAAATTCACCCAACGATTGTTCTCAGTGCGCCCGGCAAACTCATGCGGCGACTTCTTCGACGGCTTCTCGACTAGAATCCGCTGCACCTTTCCAACCATGTCGCGACTGATCGAGGCCGCCTGATCGTTCACCAGTGCCTGAAGCCGCTGGAGTCTTTCCTGTTTCACCTCACGCGGGACCCGATCCTCCACGGAAGCGGCGGGGGTACCCGGTCTCGGGCTGTAGACGAAGCTGAATGACTGATCGAAACCGACTTTCCTGATCAAATCCATCGTCGCTTCGAAGTCCGCCTCCTCCTCCCCGGGAAAACCGACAATGAAGTCAGATGAAATACAAATCCCCGGTCGCGCCTTTTTAAGCGCTTCGATTTTAGCTAGGTACTCCGACACTGTGTGGCGACGTTTCATTAGTCGCAAGATGTTGTCCGACCCACTCTGTACGGGGAGATGTAGGTAATTGGCAAGTTCCTCGACCTCCGCATAAGCACGTATTAACGTCTCGGTAAACTCCGCTGGATGAGATGTTGTGAACCGTATACGTTCGATCTCGTCAATCTCAGCAACGTAGTGGATCAGCGTTGCGAGGTCGGAAATACCCCCCGTATGTACGGTTCGATATTTCTTTGGCAAAGAATTACTGCTCATCGAAACTGTGGGAAAAGCCTGCGATCGTGCCATCGGAACTGCCCCACGGTAGGCATTTACATTCTGACCTAGAAGATTAATCTCTTTGACCCCAAGTTCTGCCAGAGCCGCAACTTCCGCAACTACATCGTCTAGAGGTCGGCTTACTTCTTTTCCACGCGTGTAAGGAACCACACAAAAAGTACAGTACTTGTTACATCCCTCCATCACAGAAACAAATGCCGTAACACTGGAAGACTTGGGAACGGGGAGATCGTCAAACTTCTCAATCTCAGGAAAACTGACATCGATAACACCTGGATGCCCAGAACGCACGCGCGAAATCATCTCGGGCAGACGATGTAAAGTCTGAGGGCCAAAAACTAAATCGACGAACGGGGCGCGCTGGAAGATGGCCTCCCCTTCTTGACTAGCTACGCATCCACCGACACCTATGATCTTGTGTGGATGCTCGTCTTTGTAGGCTCGCCAACGGCCTAACAAGGAAAAAACTTTCTCTTGGGCTTTTTCTCGAATCGAGCATGTATTCAATAAAAGTATATCGGCTTCTTCAGCGCATTCTGTCTCTCGGACATCCATCGTTTCCATAAGAACATCCGCCATTTTGGACGAGTCGTACTCGTTCATCTGGCAACCGAACGTCTTGATGAAAAGTCGGTCGGATCCTATCGCTGTCTCCATTGGCCCTTAAGCTATTGTTATGTAAATAAAAAAATATGCATACCTAAGCGTAGCGCAGCTCGGAAGCGCTTTCCAGCACTGCAAGGCGAAATCCGCTAGAAGGGAATGTCGTCGTCGAACTCACCAGGAGGGGGCTGGGGGACATCCGCCCCGACCTGAGCAGCTGCTGGAGCGGGAGCCTGCGCAGGAGCATTCGAGCCAGGGCGACCGCCGAGCATCTGCATCTCGTTCGCCCTTACCTCGGTCGACCACCGGTCATTGCCGTCACTGTCTTGCCACTTCCGGGTGCGGAGCTTGCCTTCGATGTAGACCTGAGAGCCTTTACGCAGATACTCGGCCACTATCTCCGCCAGCCGTCCGAAAAAGACCACCCTGTGCCACTCGGTGTTCTCCTTTTGATCACCCGTGTCCTTGTCTTTCCAAGATTCAGTCGTCGCGACCCGGATGTTGGTAACCGCAGTACCGTTTGGCATATACCGCGTCTCAGGATCCGCGCCGAGATTGCCGACCAGGATTACCTTGTTAATGCCCCTTGCCATCGAAACTCCTCGGTTCTTCGTGCCACCCAAGGGTGGCTTTGTGACCGGCCATTGTACGCTCCGGGAACACTAATGCCACCCGGTTTTGTTCGCGCTCCAGGGGCACTGAGAACTGTTATCTGCAGCCCCGACGACGCCCTCGCGGCCTCTTTCAACAACCTCGGAACTCTGCGAGCTTTCTGAGCGACTCACGTCCGAGGTGCCGCCGGTCACTAATAGCTATCCGCAGCACATCCCCCCGCCATGCCTACCGGCAGATTCTTGAACTTACTGGGTTAATCGGGACCAGGCCCGATCGGCGAGAGTCGCTGGCTTCCACGCTACAGACATGTCAATTAACGGAGTACGTATTGCTTTACGGTCTGCCCGCCGACCTCACCGCCAAAGATCTCCCCACGAGCGTTGGCCGATACCCCGTGGGCCCCAGTGGCCGCGGTGTTATCCGGATCGAACATTGGATCCGGAATGAAGGCGTCTACGGAACCGTCACTCGCGTCTCCCACGCTGATACCTCGCTGTCGCCCCGGATTCCTCTGGGTGTTAGACGTGTTATCGGAAACGTAGATCGTGTCATCGGCCGAGACGAAGAGACCGGAGGGTCGACCGAATGCCAACCATTCCTCCAAAAACTCGCCGTCCTGATCGAAGATTTGAATCCGATTGTTATCCCGATCACCGACAAAGATTCTGCCCTCAGAATCTATAGCGAGCGCGTGAGGGACAAGAAACTCGCCAGGACCCGAGCCCGTCATGCCCCAACTCATGATAAACCGCCCATCGCGGGAGAACTTAACGATACGGTTGTTGCCGTCTGCCGTGTGTCCGTCGGCGACGAAGATGTCACCGTTAAGCGCAACGACGACATCGGTCGGCGCGTTGAAGCGATCTGCCCCCCCGCCCGCGAGGCCCGCCTCGCCAAGCGTCATTAAAACCGAGCCCTCCGGGCTGAACTTAAACACCTGATGGCCACGGTCTCCTTCTGCGCCTCCATCGGTAACCCAGACGTTACCATCAAGGTCGACATAAATACCGTGAGGAAAAATGAGCATCCCCTCACCGAAACTCCTCACCCATCGGCCATTAGCGTCATACATATGGATCGGAGCGAAGCCGTCACGATCGAGGCAACTGTTTTGGCCGCACCGCTCCACGATCCAAATATTTCCATCGGCGTCAGGGTGGGTCCAGCTAACTGACCCGAGAGCTCTCGAGGGTGGCTCGGCCCAACTCGGGATCTCTGTGTAGGGATTTTCCTGGGCCGCTGCGGTACCAGCGAACCAGACAAGCTGAAGAATCAGGGTGGCAATTTCTCTCCGCATTGGGCCCTCCAGCAGGTCTTCATGATTCTGAGCCAAAGATGAGGTCGAGGCTAATTGTACTCTCCCGAGGATGAAATCCAGCGGCATCAGAAGGTTAGGTTGTATGAGACAAGGCTAATACGGCTTTGGTCGAGTGCCTCTTCAGGACACCGTAGAAGCATTGTGCGGAGACCAGATCTAGCTTGAGCCTCAGGACGATTTTGCGCCGCGGTTTTGAGACATCGTATAGTAGGGGATTACCCTGGCGAAGGCCTCCTGGGACGTGTCGACCACCCACATTCAGATTCGCGGCGCACGCACGCACAATCTCGAGAACATCGACGTCGATATCCCCCGAGACCGACTGATCGTCCTCACGGGCCTCTCCGGATCGGGAAAGTCCTCACTAGCGTTCGACACGATCTACGCGGAGGGTCAGCGCCGCTACGTCGAGTCGCTATCGACCTACGCGCGTCAATTTCTCTCCGTGATGGAAAAGCCCGAGGTCGACCACATTGAAGGACTCTCCCCCGCAATCTCCATCGAGCAAAAGTCGACCTCCCATAACCCTCGCTCCACGGTGGGGACGGTCACCGAGATCTACGACTATCTGCGAATGCTCTTTGCGCGCGCCGGCATCCCCCGCTGCCCGATGCACGGCACACCCTTGGATGCGCAAAGCGTCTCACAAATGGTCGACCAGGTTCTCGCGCTCGAGCAAAACACCCGCGTGATGCTGCTCGCCCCTGTCATCAGTGAAAGGAAGGGCGAACACGCGAAGGTCGTCGAAGACCTGAGAGCCCGGGGCTTCGTGCGGGCTCGTATCGACGGCACTGTCTACGAGCTGGACGAGGCGCCGAAACTGGATCGTTCCCAAAAACACACGGTGGAAGCCGTAGTCGATCGGCTCAGGGTACGCTCGGAGCTTCGTCTGCGCCTGGCGGAGTCTTTCGAGACGGCGCTGGGACTCGCCAATGGTGTTGCTCACATAGTGTTCATGGATGAACCCGGACGCGATCCGATGGTCTTCTCCGACAAGTTCGCTTGCTCCAGTTGCGGCTACGCTATTCCAGAGATCGAACCGCGACTTTTCTCCTTCAACAACCCCGCCGGTGCGTGTCAGGACTGTGATGGCCTCGGGGTACGGAGGTTTTTTGACGCGAAAAGGGTCGTCCGGTATCCACATCTCTCTCTGGCAGGAGGCGCGGTCCGGGGCTGGGACCGGCACAACATCTACTACTTCCAGCTCATACAGTCACTGGCAAAGCACTATTCCTTCGACATCGAGAAACCGTTCGACACACTTCCGGAGTCGATCCGCGAGGTGATTCTCTATGGCAGCCAGGACGAGCAAATCGAGTTCCACTACGTCAACGCACGCGGCAACGAGAGTCAGTGGCGGCATTCTTTCGAAGGCATCATTCCGAACATGCAGCGGAGATACCAGGAAACGGACTCGAACGCCGTGCGGGAGGAACTTGGCAAGTATCAGAGTATGCAGAAGTGCGAGCACTGCAACGGTTCACGCCTCAACGAAGCCGCGCGAAACGTGTTCGTCCGGGATCAAGCGCTCCACGAGATTACGGCACAGAATGTTGGCGAAGCGTTCGACCTCTTCGGTGACCTCAATCTCACCGGTTGGAGAGGGGAGGTCGCGGACAAGGTCGTCAAAGAGATTCGGAACCGCCTCGGCTTCCTCGCCGACGTCGGTCTCGACTACCTGACGCTCGATCGAAGCGCCGACACGCTCTCCGGCGGCGAAGCGCAACGTATTCGCCTTGCGAGTCAGATCGGCTCCGGGTTGGTCGGAGTCATATATATCCTCGACGAACCTTCGATCGGGCTGCACCAGCGGGACCACCGGAGACTCCTCGAGACGCTCTGCCAACTTCGCGACCTGGGCAATACTGTATTGGTGGTCGAACACGATACGGAGGCCATCCTAGCAGCGGATCACATCATCGACCTCGGCCCCGGCGCTGGGATCCATGGCGGCAAAATCGTGGCGCAAGGTACGCCCGAAGAGATCAAGGCAGATCCCTCGTCGCTAACCGGCCAGTACCTCTCGGGGCGGCGCCAAATTCCCTTACCCCAAGCACGCCGCCACTACGATTCCCAAGCCGTTCTCAGTCTCCGTGGCGCCCGAGGTAACAATCTGAAGAACATCGACGTTGACGTCCCGCTTGGGCTCATGACCTGTGTCACGGGTGTCTCGGGATCTGGAAAGAGCACCTTAATCAACGACACCCTCTATCGGCTTACCGCCGAGAAAGTTTACAAGGCGAACTACGACCCGGCGCCCTTCGAGAGTGCTCAAGGGCTGGAACTGATCGACAAAGTTATCGACATCAGCCAGAGCCCGATCGGGAGAACACCCCGCTCCAATCCCGCGACATACTCGGGTCTCTTCACCCCGGTCCGTGAACTATTCGCGGCCACTCAAGAAGCGCGATCCAGAGGTTATCAACCCGGTCGATTCAGCTTCAACGTGAAAGGCGGTCGTTGCGAATCTTGTCGGGGCGACGGCGTGATCAAGGTCGAGATGCATTTCCTGCCAGACATCTACGTCGTATGTGATCTCTGCAACGGCAGACGGTACAACAGAGAGACACTCGATATTCGGTACAAGGGAAAAAGCATTCATGAAGTGCTAGAGATGACCGTCGAGGATGCATTTGAGTTTTTCCGTAACGTCCCCCAGATCACCAGAAAGCTGGAAACTTTGATGGCCGTCGGCCTCACGTACATTCAACTCGGTCAGAATGCGACAACTCTATCCGGCGGAGAAGCTCAGCGAATCAAGCTTGCCAAGGAACTCTCGAAACGCAGCACCGGCTCGACACTGTACATTCTGGACGAGCCAACGACCGGTCTTCATTTTCACGATATAGCACAACTTCTGGAGGTGCTATATAAACTCAGAGACCAGGGGAACACGATCGTGATCATCGAGCATAACCTCGAGGTTATTAAGACCGTCGACTGGATCATCGACCTCGGGCCTGAGGGTGGGTTCGGTGGCGGCGAAGTCGTCGCAGTCGGCCCCCCAGAGGTCGTCGCACAAAATTCAAGCTCGCACACCGGGAAGTGCTTGAGAGAGATCATCCAGTTGCGCAATCGGGCGAACGAGCCCACGAGCGAATCAAAAACGCGTTAACTAGCCCAATGGGCGCAGCCCGACGGCGGCACGGATCTCGTCCATGAACGGTCGGCTGACTTCCCGCGCCTTCTCGGCACCCCGCCGCAACACTTCTTCGATGTAGTCTGGTGCCGCCATCAGCCTGTTATATTCCGCTCGAGGCTCCTTCAGATGCTCGTTCAGATACTCAAACAACGTCTGCTTCATTTCGCCCCAAGCGATGCCCTCAGCGTAATGCTTCCTCATAGACTCCGCCTCCTCCTCAGTCGAGAAGGCCCTGAAGATGGAGAACAGTGAACTCGTCTCCGGGTTCTTGGGCTCTCCCGGCTCCTGTGAGTTGGTTTTGATGCGCATGATCAGCTTGCGAAGCGTTCCTTCTTCGGCGAAGAGCGGAATGATGTTGCCATAGCTCTTCGACATCTTGCGCCCATCGAGCCCAGGGAGTACCGCAGTACTCTTGTCGACAACTGCTTCCGGAAAAACAAACATCTCGCCATAATGATGATTAAAGCGCCCGGCGATATCCCGCGCCATCTCGACATGCTGGATCTGATCCTTACCGACCGGCACTTTGTTAGCCTTGAACATGAGAATATCAGCGGCCATAAGTATCGGATAACAGAACAATCCCATGGTGATGCCCTTGTCCGGATCCTTGTCGGTTCCCGCGTCGTTCTCGGCAACCGCCGCCTTATAGGCGTGCGCCCGGTTCATCAGTCCCTTTGCAGTCATGCACGTCAGCACCCAGGTCAGTTCCATAATTTCCGGAACGTCTGACTGGCGGTAGAAAACACAGTCAGGGCTCAGACCAGCCGCGAGCCAGCTCGACGCAATTTCCAGGGTCGAGCGTGCCACTTGGTCCGAATCAAAACTCTTTACCAGGGAGTGGTAGTCGGCAAGAAAGTAGAACGATGTGACACTCGTATCGCGGCTCGCGAGAACCGTCGGGCGAATCGCACCAACATAGTTCCCGATGTGGGGGGTGCCTGTGGTGGTGATACCGGTTAATACTGTGTCCATAAGTTATTCAGCACTCTAGTAGCCCGCCGCGTGTCCATCCTTCCTCGACTCAGATGCTCCGCAGTAAATACCGCTCTGGCTGTCGCGCTGTATCGCCTGATAACCACCATAACCGTCGGCTTCTCGTCCCACCTGATGACCGAGAGCCGCCAGGGCCTCAAGCGTTTCGTCCCCGTGACCGGATTCGAGATACACGGTTCCCCCGTCGGTCATCGCCCCACCCATAGGGTCGCTCGAGCCCTCGTGGCGAATGCGTGGCGCATCGCCGGCGGCCTGGACGTCCATATCAAAGTCGATGATGTTGTTTAGCACCTGAACCTGTCCCTGAGGCTGCATAGCGGCGCCCATAACTCCAAAGCTGATGTAGGGCGCTCCGTCCCGAGTCACGAAGGCTGGGATAATAGTATGAAACGGGCGTTTCCCGGGGGCGTAGGCATTCGCATGCCCCGCGTCGAGGCTGAACATCTCGCCTCGGTCCTGCAGAACGAACCCCAGGTCCCCAGGAGTCATGCCGGAACCCATCCCTCGATAGTTACTCTGGATCAGGGAGAGCATGTTGCCAGCCTCGTCGGCAACGGTCAGATAAACCGTGTCCCCTCGGCTCAGACACGCCGGTTCCCCGAACGGAAATTTCAGGGCGGCTTGCTCCCGATCGATGAGTGCCCGACGAGTGTCGGCATAGGGCTTAGAGATCAACTCGGCTACCGGCACATCGGAGAAGTCTGGGTCAGCGTAAAAGTGTGCCCTGTCCTCGAACGCGAGTTTTTTTGCCTCAATCAGGAGATGTAGGTAGTGCGGACTACCCCAACCGAGCGACCGTAGGTCGTAGCCCTCTAAGATATTCAGCATCTCCAAGACGGCGGCCCCTTGTCCGTTCGGTGGCAGCTCCCACACATCGTAGCCTCGATAACTCGTCCCGATGGGTTCCACCCAATTTGATCTATGCTCCGACAGATCGTCGACGCTCAAGAAACCTCCGTTTGCTGCCATGTAGTTGTGGATGGCCTGCGCCACCTCACCACGGTAGAAGCCGTCTCGACCACCCTCGGCGATACACCGATACGTATTCGCTAGTCTTGGATTCGAAAACAGCTCCCCCGGGCGAGGGGCTCTCCCCCCGGGCAGGAAAACGTCAGCGAATCCCGGGTACTCACCCAGCAACACGCCATCGCTCGCCCAGTAGCCCGCGATGATCTCGGTGACTGGAAAGCCCTCCTCCGCGTAAACGATAGCCGGTTCCAAGAGTTCAGCCATCGCCAAGCGGCCGAATCGTCCGTGAAGCTCGAACCATCCGTCTACCGCGCCCGGCGTACTGACACTCAATGGCCCATGGGTCGGGATCTTGCCGTCGGAACAAGCCCGATGCATCTCCTCAAAGCTCAGAGCACGGGGAGATCGCCCACTGGCATTGAGGCCCGACAGCGTCTGCGTTTCTGCATCCCAGTGAATGGCGAACAGATCCCCACCAACGCCGCTCCCGGTGGGTTCCATCAGGCCAAGTGCTGCGTTTGCCGCGATGGCGCCGTCGACGGCGCTTCCGCCCCTTTTCAGGATGTTGACCGCGATCTGGGTGGCCAGCGGATGACTCGTGGCCGCCATGCCGTTTTTTGCCATCACCACCGAACGCGTGGAGAAATGATTGCCGGAAGGTCTGTCCATATCCCTTGGTAGATCTTAAACTTTTGAAGTACTGTTGAAGTTCATGAGGTCGTGTTTCGACGGCGCCTATTATTCACGAGTTTTCCCAGGCTGAATACACGCTGAGGGAGTGGAGTAAACCAAGTGCCCGAGCAAGGCCCGTTAGAGAGTCTCCCCGAGCTCTACGCGGAGCATTTGGAGGAGTGGAATCGTAGGTTCTCCGACGCCTGTGACGCCCGCGAGATTGACGGGGTCGTGATCTTCTCAGGTGTCGAGAAACAGCGATTCAGGGATGACAACAACTATCCCTTCGCCGCGGAACCCTACTTCAAAGCCTGGGTACCCCAGAATTCCCCAAACGCTGCACTGAAAATCCTGCCAAACAAGGCGCCACTACTGATATTTGTTGCGAGCGCAGACCTCTGGCACGCGCCTGCTGACGCTCCATCGGGGTTCTGGACCGGGCATTTCGAGATTCGTCACGTCGCTAGCGCAACGGCCTTATTCAAGGAGCTCGGCATGCCCTTACCCGGTATGGCGGCGCTCGGAGAGCCCGCCGACAAGGCGATGGGCTTCGCAACCGTTAACGACGCTGAATTGCTGAGGAGGCTTGATTTTCACCGCGCCTACAAAACTGCATACGAAGTTGCCTGCATGGAGGAAGCTAACCGGATCGCGGCTGCAGGGCACGCAGCCACTCAAACCGCGTTAGCGCAGGAACCGTCACAACAATCGGAGTTCCAGCTCAATCAGACATACTGCCAAGCCACCCGACAGCGCGAAGTCGAGCTTCCCTATCAGAGCATAGTCGCACTGAACGAACATGCGAGCACGCTCCACTACCAAAACCTGGACCGCGACCCGCCCGGTGAATTTCGTTCTTTTCTGCTGGACGCCGGTGTGGAGTTCAACGGGTACGCATCCGACGTGACGAGGACCGTGTCCGGAACCACCGGGGAATTCGATGCCCTAATCGCCTCGATGGACGACCTACAGAAAAGGCTCTGTTCCGAAACCCGGAACGGCATCAACTTCATCGCTCTGAACGACCTTACACACCAGCTACTGGCGGAGGTGCTTGAGGATCATCGTCTGATCGCTTGTTCAGCGGGTGAAGCGTACGACCGTGGCATCACACGGACCTTCCTACCGCACGGACTCGGACACCTACTCGGGCTCCAGGTGCATGATGCGGGAGGGCGTCTGTCCACTCCGGATGGCAAGAGTACGCCTCCGCCTGAAGAACACCCGTTTCTCCGACTGACGAGGATCCTAGAACCCGGGTTCGTCGTCACCATAGAGCCGGGGCTCTATTTCATCCCTTCGTTACTGGAACCGCTCAGGAACGGCACCCCGGCTAAGCTAGTTGACTGGGACAACGTCGATTCGCTGACGCCCTATGGCGGCATTCGCATCGAAGACAACGTCCTCGTGACCGATGCGGAAAACCGCAATCTTTCCCGTCCGGCACTTTTGCAATCAGGCATAGCATGATGCGCCTCCCAGTCAACTAGGCCGCGGTCCGAGGCGGGAAGTGAGCGGGAGCCTCATTGGCCTGCCCCCTAACAAACAGCTAGCATTGTTCGTCAAGGAGAGTTCGAGAAGATGTCACATCGTACGCAGGACCTGCCGCCGCTCAGCGGACTCAGGCGCATCATTCGAGAGCTCAGGTATCACGAAGGCTCCAGACAGGTGCTCGCGTTCGTTCTCATCGCGTGGTTCGCCTATGTCTCGGAACCTATCCGGCTAGCGCTCATGATGGGCAGCCCTCTGGTGCTCGCAGGAAACCTGTTGCGTCTTTACGCAAGCGGGTTCATCTCCAAGAACCAGCAACTTGCCACGAACGGCCCCTACGCACTCATGAGGCACCCGCTGTATTCAGGCAACATACTGATTGTATTAGGTTTTTCTATATACAGTTGCGTTCCATGGACGCTGGCGATTGCCGTATTCTTCTTCTGGTTCTACTATCCGCCAGCCATCGAATACGAAGATCGTAAACTTCAAGGAATCTTCGGTACACAATGGGAACAGTGGTCTGCCGAGGTGCCGGCGCTCGTGCCGAGCTTCGCGCATCTGGGCGCTGTAGCAACGGGCAACTGGTCGCTCGCAAAAAGCGCGAGACGAAACGGTGAACCACTCATCGTCCTCTTCATAATCGCGTGCTTCACGTACGTAGCCTGGCAACTGCCGTGACCTCAGTCACGGACGCCGACAAACTCAGTTTCGATCAAGCCGAAACCCTCCGCGACTGGCTGCAAATAGATGGCCCGGCGAATACCTTGGGCTCCGGTTATCAGGCATCGATCTACCTCTACCAAGGGCCTGCAGGCGAGTTTGTGATCAAAAAGGCACTTGGCTCCACACTGCGTAGAAGGTTCAGTGAGGCATCGATTCGTCGAGAGGAACAAGTTTACCGCAGACTCAGCGGCGTTCCCGGTATCCCTCGTTGCTTCGGGCTGCTTGACGAAAAGTGCCTGGTGCTCGAATACATCTCCGGCGATTCCTACCGCAAGCTCGAATACCAACTCCGAGACCGAGAACGTTTCTTCTCCAAACTACTTGCTACGCTGAATGGAATGCACGAGGCCAGCGTGGCCCATGCGGACCTAAAACGAAAGGACAACATTCTAGTAGGCCCGATGGACGAACCTTATGTCATCGATTTCGGCATCGCGATAATGGCAGATGAACGCCGGAGCTTTTTGTTCAATGCTACCCGGCAAGCCGACCTGAACGCTTGGATCAAACACAAGTATCAGGGACAGATGGAGACTCTGTCGGAGGAGGACCGAGAGATCTATAAACCGATGGTCCTCGAGAAAGTTGCTCGAATTATCCGCGTATTCTGGCAGAAGCTGACACTAAGGCGATGGCGCAAAAAAGACCGTCGCAGATAACCGCTGTGAGGGCTGCCTCTATTCGGTCTTATCGGGCTGGTCCATCAGCTGAACCAGGGCCATAGGGGCGGCGTCACCAGCACGATAGCCCATTTTCAGAATTCTCAGATAACCACCAGGGCGATCCTTGAATCGGGGCCCTATTTCGTTGAACAACTTGCCGACGGCGACGTCGTCCCGAAGGCGCGAGAACGCCAGCCTCCGACGAGACGCGCCGTCCTGTTTCGCTAACGTGATGAGCGGCTCCGCTACACGCCGCAATTCCTTGGCCTTTGGCAACGTCGTTCGAATCGTCTCGTGCAAAAACAAAGACGCCGCCATATTGCGATACATCGCTTTTCGATGCGAGGAGTTCCTCCCCAACCTTCTGCCAGATTTCCGGTGGCGCATAAGTTTCCTCCGAGATCAGAACGCGATGGAGGAAGAGGGTATGGAGGAGGGGGGCTCGTCGTCCTCGGTTTGCAACGCTAGCGGTGGCCAGTTGTCCAACCGCGTGCCGAGCGCCAAATCTTGCGTGGCAAGGACCTCTTTGATTTCGGTCAACGACTTCTTGCCGAGATTCGGTGTGCGCAAGAGTTCAACCTCAGTGCGCTGAACAAGGTCACCGATGTAGTTAATGTTCTCAGCCTTCAGGCAGTTCGCAGAACGTACGGTGAGCTCGAGATCATCGACCGGCTTCAAGAGAATAGGATCGATCAGGGGATCCGGTCCACCGAAACCAAGGTCGTCCTCGCCTTGGAGTTCGACAAAAACGTCGAGCTGGTTCTTCAAAATCCCACCGGCTCGGCGGACCGCCTCTTCTGGATCGATCGTACCGTTTGTCTCGATATCCAGAATCAACTTGTCGAGATCGGTCCGTTGCTCCACACGCGCACTTTCCACGTTGTACGTCACGCGGCGAACGGGGCTGAAAGACGCGTCCAGCTGCAGCCTCCCAATCGGGCGGGTCTCCTCTTCGAATGCATCTTGTTTCACAGCCGGCTTGTAACCACGCCCGCGCGCGACCTTCAAGAACGCCCTTATCTCACCAGCCTTAGTCAAATTCGCAATGACGAGGTCCGGGTTGACAATCTCAATGTCGTGATCGCACACAATGTCCCCTGCCGTAACCGGGCCGGGCCCCTTCTTCGCCAGGGAGAGTTCCGCTTCTTCCCGGGAGTGCATGCGTATGGCTACCGCTTTTAGATTTAGGAGAATATCAACAACGTCCTCCTGGACGCCTTCGATGCTGGTGTACTCGTGCAGCACCCCATCGATTTCCGCTTCTACGACGGCTGCGCCGGGCATCGAGGACAACAAAACGCGCCGTAACGCATTACCTAGCGTATGACCAAAACCGCGCTCAAAAGGCTCAACGGTGATCTTCGCCTGATTAGCTTTGATCGGCTGGACCTTGACGGCTCGCGGTTTCAAGAACTCAGTGGCTGATTCCTGCATCTACACTTCCTCTGTTACTTGGAGTACAACTCGACTACCAGATTTTCATTAATATCGGGGAGAATTTCCTCGCGCTCTGGTAACGACTTCAATACCCCCTCCATGTTCTTGTCATCGACCTCGACCCAATCGGGTACGCCGACCTGAGTCGCGATATCTAATGCTGCCTTGATCCGAGTCTGTTCTTTGGCTCGCTGGCGAACGGCCACTTTGTCGCCAGCCTTGACTTGGAAAGACGGGATGTTGACTACCTTCTCGTTGACGACGATGCCCTTGTGGCTTACCAGCTGTCGTGCCTCGGCGCGCGTCGACGCGAAGCCCATCCGGTACACGACATTATCCAGGCGAGACTCCAGCATTCGGAGAAGATTCTCACCCGTGGATCCCTTACCCCGAGCGGCTCGTTTGTAATAGTTTCGGAACTGACGCTCCAACACTCCATACATACGCCGTAGCTTCTGCTTTTCTCGCAGCTGGATACCGTAGTCCGATATACGGGGTCGACGCTGGCCGGGGCCACCAGGGGGCACCTCCAACTTACATTTCGCCTCGAGTGGCTTGACCCCGCTCTTCAAAAACAGATCCGTGCCCTCTCGGCGGGCTAGCTTACAAGTTGGTCCTCTATATCTCGCCATTTCTTTCTTCCGCTTACACTCGACGCCGCTTGGGCGGTCGACAACCATTGTGGGGGATGGGCGTAACGTCTTCGATCTGAGTAATCCTGAATCCAACCAAGTTGAGGGCGCGGACGGCGGACTCCCGCCCCGGCCCCGGCCCTTTCACTCGGACTTCGAGATTCTTAACCCCATAGTCCTTTGCAGCCGTGCCTGCTTTCTCGGCGGCCACCTGAGCCGCAAACGGTGTGCTCTTTCTCGAGCCCCGAAAACCACACCCCCCGGAAGTCGCCCACGAGAGCGCATTACCCTGCCGGTCGGTGATGGTAATGATCGTGTTGTTGAACGATGCGTGTATATGCGCCACAGCGTCGACCACTGTCCGCTGGATCTTTTTCTTGGTTCGAGTAGGTTGCGCCATAAAGTCTATTTCCCTTGCAGTGCGAAAAAGTGCTTATTTCCTGATGGGCCGCCGGGGCCCCTTTCTCGTTCTAGCATTCGTTTTCGTCCGTTGCCCGTTCGTCGGCAACCCGCGACGATGCCGAATCCCTCTGTAGGAACCCAGATCCATCAATCGCTTTATATTCATTGCTGTCTCTCTGCGCAGATCACCTTCCACAGTGAGTTTCGCAATCACGTCCCTGAGCTTCGCGATCTCTGGCTCAGCGAGGTCCTTTACAGCGGTGGTGGGATCAATCTCAGCCACGCGACATGCCATAAGGGCACTGCTGCGACCAACGCCGTAGATTTGCGTCAGCGCGATACCAACGTGCTTGTTGACCGGAATGTTGATGCCAGCAATACGAGCCATAGCTATTTCCTCAACCCTGCCGCTGCTTGTGTCTGGGATCGGAGCAGATCACTCTGACCACACCCTTGCGACGCACAATTTTGCAGTTGCGACAGATCTTCCTTACTGATGCTCTTACTTTCATACCCTACTCCAAACGAACCTATCTCCTGCCGACTCCGCGGAGGTTTGCCTTTTTCAAAAGCCCGTCATACTGATGGCTCATCATGTGAGCCTGCATCTGAGACATGAAGTCCATAGTTACTACTACGATAATGAGGAGAGATGTGCCGCCGAAATAAAAGGGCACATTGAATCTCAGGATCATAAACTCGGGCAGAAGACAGACGCCAGTAATGTACATGGCGCCCCAGAACGTGAGGCGGGTCAACACCTTGTCGATGTACTCAGCCGTCTGTTGTCCTGGGCGAATTCCGGGAATGAATGCCCCGGAGCGCTTCAGATTATCCGCCGTTTCCTTCGAGTTGAATACCAATGCGGTATAGAAAAAGCAGAAAAAGATTATCAGCGCTGCGTACATCAAGATATAAATCGGTTGGCCCGGCGAGAGACTGGCTGCAACCCGTTGCAGCCAGGAAACTGCTTGGCTCGTTCCGAACCAGCTCGCTATTGTCGCCGGGAACAGAATGAGGCTTGATGCGAAAATCGGAGGAATCACACCCGACATATTGATTTTAAAGGGCAGATGAGACGTTTGCCCTGCGTAGAGCTTTCGGCCCTGCTGGCGCTTCGCGTAGTTGACTGTGATCCGTCGCTGCGCGCGCTCCATGAATACAACGAAACCCGTCACGCCGAGTATCAGAATGCCCATGATGAAAGGCAAGGCTGGATTCATTCCCCCGGTGTTGACCAGCTCCAGCGTTCCACCTATCGCTGACGGCAAACCAGAGACGATACTTGCTAGGATGATCATCGATATACCGTTGCCGATTCCGCGCTCGGTGATCTGTTCACCCAACCACATCAGGAACATCGTACCCGTTACGAGTGTGACAGACGCCGTAAAGACGAATGAGGGTCCCGGATTAATCACTATTCCTTGATTCTGCAACGCCGTAGTGGCGGCAGTCGATTGGAAGGTACAGAGCAACACGGTACCGTAACGCGTGTATTGGGTGATCTTTCGGCGGCCCGCTTCGCCTTCCTTCCGGAGTTGCCCAAGCGAAGGGATCACATGGGTGGCCATCTGCATGATGATGGAAGCGGAGATATAGGGCATGATGCCGAGCGCAAAGATGGAGAGTCGTTCGAGCGCGCCTCCTGAAAACATGTTGAACATGCTCAGAATCGTTCCAGCCTGCTGCTCGAAGAATTGGTCGAGCGCGATCGGGTCGATTCCCGGCACCGGAATAAAGGTACCAATGCGGTAAACGACCAACGCTCCGACCAAAAAAAACAGGCGCTGTCGCACCTCGGAAAAGCGAGTCGCCTCTCCGAGAATCGATGCCGAAACTTCCGAGCCTGCTTTTGCCATCCTACAATTCCACGCTGCCGCCAACCGCCTCAATCGCCTTACGGGCACCGGGCGTTACAGCCAACCCTTTCACCTTCACCGCTTTTTTGATCTCTCCAGACGCAATGACCTTTGCGCGTTGAGCCGTCCTTGGTACCAGTCTCTTCGCCTTCAGAGCGTCCAGGTCCACCTGTTCGGCGTCCACCAGATCCAACTCGTGCAATCGCACTTCTACCCGCAGCTTGCCTCGCCTTGAGTGAAACCCGATCTTCGGCAGACGCCTTTGAAGCGGCATCTGACCGCCTTCGAATCCCACCTTGTGGTAGCCGCCCGACCGAGATCGCTGCCCCTTCATGCCTCTGCCACCGGTCTTCCCCTGTCCGGCCGAATGGCCCCGCCCCAAGCGCTTGCCGGTCTTTTTCGACCCACGCGCAGGTTTTAGAGAATTCAAGCGCATCTAAGTTTCCTCAACCTTCAACAGATACGAGACCTTATCGATCATTCCCCTGTTCTCCGGAGTATCGATCACTTCCACCGTCTGGTGTCTCCGCCGCAGCCCGAGCCCCTTGACACACTCAGCATGCCCCGGCTTTCGCCCGTAGATACTCTTCAACAGCGTAACCTTCAATTTCGACTTAGCCTTCGCCATGGGGACCTCAACCGAGTATCTCTTCCACAGACTTACCGCGTTTTCTCGCGACATCCTGCGGCGAGTGCATGTTCACCAAGGCCTCCACGGTGGCACGAACGACATTGATCGGATTGCGGGACCCATAGCTCTTAGCCAAGACGTTTCGAACCCCGGCGCACTCGAATACGGCACGCATCGCGCCTCCGGCGATGATTCCCGTGCCCTCCGATGCTGGCGACATGAAGACGCGCGTCGCCCCATGACGGCCCCGGAGCTCATATTGTAGAGTTTCATCCTTCAAGTGAATCGAATTGAGATTATTGCGCGCTGCCTGCATCGCTTTCTGTATAGCCAGGGGAAGCTCCCGCGCCTTCCCGTAGCCATAACCCACGCGCCCAGCACCGTCGCCTACGACGCTCAAGGCGGTGAAGCCGAACTGGCGCCCGCCCTTGACCACCTTCGAGACACGGTTGACAGATACAAGCTTTTCCTGAAGTTCTTCTGGATTTGCCATTTTCCTACTTTCCGGGCTAACGATACCCGAGCTAGAAATCCAAGCCCGCCTCCCGGGCCGCGTCCGCGAGCGACTTAATCCGCCCGTGATAGTTGAATCCCGATCTATCGAAGGCCACGCGCTCAATCCCTTCCGCCTTAGCGCGTTCGGCTATCAATTTACCGACTGCTGCTGCTGCATCCTTGTTGCCCGTGCCCTTCAAACCTTTGCGTAAATCTTTCGAAAGGGTTGATGCACTTGCCAGGACCCGATTCCCCTCGGGCGAGACAATCTGCGCATACATATGCCGAGGTGTTCGGTGAACACAGAGGCGAATAGCCTCTAGCTCCCGAATCTTCGATCGAGCCCGTCGCGCACGACGCTGTCGTCTTTCCTTCTTCTGCATCTCTCTCGCCTGCTTTGTCTTGCCTACTTCTTTTTGGCTTCCTTCAGACTAATCCGCTCATCCGAATACCGAACGCCCTTGCCCTTGTAGGGCTCCGGGGGCCTGAATCTACGCAGATCTGCCGCCACTTGACCCACAGCCTGTCGGTCGATTCCCTTCACAAGAATCTCCGTTTGACTCGGCGTCTCAACTGTCACTCCCTCGGGCACCTCATAACTCACTGGATGAGAAAACCCGAGCGTCAGGTTCAGCTTCGCCCCTTGCGCCTTTGCTCTGTAACCAACCCCGACGAGCCGCAGCTTCCGTTCAAATCCCGCGCTCACACCAGTAATCATATTGTTGATCAGCGAGCGAGTCGTACCGGCCATCGCCCTTGAGAATCGACTTCCGGATCGCGGCGCTACCGCAAGCGCTGAATCTTCGCTCTTTACCTCAACCTCCGAATGGCACTCAAGAGAAAGGCTTCCTTTGGGCCCTTTGACGGTGAGGGATCTTCCCTTCAGGTTGACTTCCACACCATCGATCAGCGGCACGGGACGTTTTGCGACTCTAGACATTCTGGTCTCTCAGCTGCTTCATGACACGATACAGAGGAGCTCACCGCCACGACCCTGAGCACGAGCCTCCCGGCCGGTCATCACCCCGCCAGATGTCGATACGATCGCTATACCGAGTCCACCCTGGACCTTCGGCAACTCACCGCTGCCAGAGTAGAGACGCAGCCCGGGCCTGCTCGCCCGCTCGATCCGCTCGATGACGGGCTCGCCGTCGTGGTACTTGAGCGTGATCGTCATGGTGCGTTTGACTTCCCCTTCGTCGTCCGCGGAGACATCCGTGAGATAGCCTTCGTCCGTCAGCACCCTGGCAATCGACAGCTTCAGCTTTGATGCGGGCATAGATACGGAAACCTTCTTGGCCTTCTGGCCGTTTCTGATTCGCGTCAACATATCCGCTATGGGATCGGTCATACTCATGAAACGTCCTCTGAAACTACCAACTCGCCTTGGAAAGACCAGGCAGCTCACCACGCATGGCCGCCTCTCTCAGCATGTTCCTAGACAAACCAAACTTGCGGTAATAGCCCTTAGGACGCCCGGAGATAGCGCACCGATTTCTCATCCTTATTGGACTAGCGTTACGAGGAAGCGCCTGTAGCTTGAGTTGCGCCGCGTAGCGCTCCTCATCGGAAGATTTGGGATCGCGGATGACGCGTTTGTAATCGGCTCGCTTTGCAGCAAACCGCTTGACAACTGCGGCACGCTTCTTCTCGCGAGCAATCATTGATTTCTTAGCCATTAGAACTATCTTTCCTCTCTCCTGACCGAAAAGGAAAACGGAAAGCTTCCAGCAATGCCCTGCCTTCTTCGTCATTCCTCGCCGTGGTCGTTAGGGTTATGTCCAGACCCCGGATTTCGTCAATCTGATCGTAATCAATCTCCGGGAAGATGATTTGCTCTTTTACGCCCATGCTGTAATTGCCGTGACCATCGAAAGAGCGTTCGTTCAGTCCACGGAAATCCCTAATTCTTGGGATTGCCACATTGATCAATCGATCCAGGAATTCATACATCCGTACGCGGCGCAGGGTCACCTTGCAGCCGATCGGGGATCCCGCTCGGAGCTTGAAGGTGGCCACAGAAACTCTCGCGTTGCAGACGACAGGCTGCTGCCCGGAGATCCTCTTCAGATCGCTCATGGCATGCTCCAAGACCTTCCGATCGGTCAGCGTTTCGCCGACTCCCATGTTCATCGTAACCTTGCTGATCCGAGGGATAGCCATAGGATTACTGACTTTCAACCGTTCCATGATCTTCGGAACAGCTTCTTTAATGTAAAACTCTTGCAGCCTGTTCATCTCAGCTATCCAAAACTTCCTTATTCGACTTGAAGTATCGAACCTTTTTCCCGTCCTCGAGATGCCGATAGCCCACTCGATCGCCTTTCTCGGTAGTCGAGTTGAACAACATCACATTAGATATATCTAGCGGCATCTCCTTCTCTATGATGCCGCCTGGAACACCCGCGTTCGGATTCGGCTTCTGGTGCTTACGCGCGACGTTAATGTTTTCGACGAGGACTCTGTCGTCTGTGTAGATCCGAATCACGGTACCCCTCCGACCCTTATCCTTGCCGGAGATAACGATGACTTCATCACCTTGTCGAATTCTTGCCATGCCTTCTGTCCTGCCCAGTCCTTTTACTCTTATCGCCCCTGCGCACCCTATAAGACTTCAGGCGCCAACGAGATAATCTTCATGAAACGACTCGTGCGTAGCTCCCGAGTTACCGGGCCGAAAATCCGGGTTCCGATTGGCTCGTACCGAGCGTTCAACAAAACCGCCGCGTTTCCGTCGAATCGGATCGCCGAACCATCGGATCTCCGAACCCCGTGGCTGGTTCGGACGACTACTGCACTGTAGATCTCGCCCTTTTTCACGCGGCCTCTCGGAATCGCGTCTTTGATCGTCACCTTGATGATGTCGCCAATACGCGCATAACGTCGCCTGGAGCCACCCAGCACCTTGATGCACATGATTCGGCGAGCACCACTATTGTCCGCCGCCGTCAATACCGTTTCTGTCTGAATCATTAAGGGTCCTAACGCACCTTCAATCGGCCTGGTTGCTCTTGGTTATTTCCACAACCCGCCAGGACTTATGCTTGGATATCGGCCGACACTCCATGATCGCCACCAAATCTCCAACCTGACACCGGTTATCTTCGTCGTGAGCGAGTAGCTTGGTCGTCCGGCGAATGTACTTGCCATACACGGGATGCTTCACCACACGCTCGATCGAAACTGACACACTCTTGTCCGCTTTGTTGCTCACAACGCGCCCGATCACGGGCCGGCCACGCCTCTCTGCAACCTTGATGTCCACAGGGGACTCGGGGGCGTTCGTGTCACTCATCAAACCTACTCCATCGCCTCTGTGGTCTTAAGCTCACGCAAAACGGTCTTGATTCGCGCAATGTCCTTTCTGACCTTGCCTTTCTGGTCAGATCTAGCGCCCTGCCCAGTCGCCGCCTGCATCCGCAGGTTGAATTGTTCACGCCGCAGCTTGCCCAACTCCTCCGTCAATGCTTCTGCCGACATCACTCTGAGCTCGTTTACCTTCATCAGATCCCGTGCCTCGATACAAAGGTCGTTGCAATCGGTAGCTTTGCCGCCGCCCGTTTGAAGGCCTCCCGCGCAACTTCCTCGGTCACGCCCGACATCTCGTACAACAGGCGCCCCGGCTGAACCAAAGCCACCCAATACTCAACGTTTCCCTTGCCTTTACCTTGACGAACCTCCAGCGGTTTCTGCGTAATCGGCTTATCAGGAAAAACACGAATCCAAATCTTGCCTCCGCGTTTGACATGTCGAGTCATCGCCCTGCGGGCCGCCTCAATCTGCCTCGAGGTCAATCGACCACGGCCCGTTGCCTTCAAGCCATACTCACCAAAGCTGACGCTGCTACCACGCTGTGCCAACCCGCGGTTGCGGCCCTTGTGCTGCTTTCTAAACTTCGTGCGTTTCGGTTGGAGCATAGTGCGTCTCGCTGAGTCCTATTGCTTTGACTTAGCGTCCTGGCTTTCCTGAGTCGAATCGAAAACTTCACCTCGGAAAATCCAGACCTTGACTCCGATGACACCGTAAGTAGTTTTGGCCTCCGCGAGACCGTAGTCGATATCCGCTCGGAAGGTATGCAAGGGCACTCTGCCCTCTCGATACCATTCCGACCTCGCGATCTCCGCGCCGTTCATGCGACCGGACACCTTTACCTTTATGCCTTCGGCACCGATGCGCATCGTATTCGTCACGGCTCTGCGCATCGCACGCCGAAACTGAACACGCCTTTCCAGCTGCTGCGCGACACCTTCTGCAACCAATTGGGCGTCAAGCTCCGGCTTGCGTATCTCTGCGATATTCAGGCGAACATCGTGGAGCGCCATATTCAGCAACTTTGCTACCTCCACGCGCAACCTCTCAATATCCTCACCCTTCTTCCCGATGACGATTCCAGGACGGGCAGTGTGAATCGTGATACCCGCTCGCTTAGCTGGGCGATCGATCTGTATCCGGCTAACGAAGGCATCCTTGAGCTTCTTTTTCAGGAACTCACGGATCTGCGAATCCTGATATACGTAGTCGGGGTAGCTCTGTGAGTCGGCATACCACTTGGAACTCCACTCCTTAGTGATTCCGAGACGTATGCCGATTGGATGTACTTTTTGTCCCATGTTCGTTACTCGACTGGCTATTCGTCAGCGACCTGAACAGTTATATGACTGTTACGTTTAAGAATTCTGTTGCCGCGCCCCTTCGCACGCGCGCGATAGCGACCGAACGTGGGCGCCATCCTTACCTCAACAGTGGATACCTTGAGCTCATCAATATCGGCACCATGGTTGTGCTCCGCGTTGGCCATTGCAGATTCGAGCACCTTTTTTAGCAAATGCGCAGCCTTCTTGGGGCTAAACTGAAGAATCTTGAGAGCCTCTCCAACCGTGTGCCCTCTAATCTGGTCCGCGACTAACCGACACTTCTGCGGCGATATTCGAGCGTAACGATGTGTTGCTGCGGTGTGCATACAGTCACTATCCTTAGACTTTAGCCTTGCGGTCGCCTGAATGCCCTCTGAACGTCCGGGTAGAAGCAAACTCACCTAACTTGTGCCCAACCATGTTTTCTGAGATCAGCACCGGCACATGCTGTCGGCCGTTGTGCACGGCGATCGTCAATCCGACCATGTCCGGAATCACCATTGATCGGCGTGACCAAGTTTTTATCGGTCGCCGATCATTCCTCTTCGCTGCCTCCTCCACCTTCTTCAATAGGTGGGTATCGACAAACGGTCCTTTTTTTATGGATCGGGGCATCGCCTATCCTCTGCTCTACTTCTTGTTCCTGCGTCGAACGATCATGTCATCGGTCCGTTTGTTGTTGCGTGTCTTGTATCCTTTCGTGGGCACGCCCCAGGGCGTCACTGGATGCCGGCCTCCAGAGCTGCGGCCCTCGCCACCACCGTGCGGATGGTCAACAGGATTCATGGCGACGCCTCTGACCGTGGGCCGAACACCCCGCCAGCGCTTCGCGCCAGCTTTCCCAAGCTTGCTCAGGTTGTGTTCGTAGTTGCCAACCTCACCGACCGAGGCCCGACAGTTGACATGGATCCTTCGCATCTCGCCGGATCTCAATCTCAACGTCGCGTACTGTCCTTCTCGGGCTACGATCTGCACCGAGCCGCCGGCGCTGCGCGCAATCTGACCGCCCTTGCCAGGCTTCATTTCGACGCAATGCACGAGTGTACCCACGGGAATGCTCTTGAGCGGCAGCGCATTACCGGGTCTGATCGGTGCATCACTCCCCGACTGAATGGGGTCGCCCGCCTTGCACCGCCTTGGCGCCAGAATGTATCGTCGCTCACCATCGCCGTACAACACCAATGCAAGAAAAGCGCTCCTGTTAGGGTCATATTCGATCCGCTCGACCCGACCGGCAATCCCATCCTTGTCGCGTTTGAAATCGACAAGCCGATAATGACGTTTATGACCGCCACCGCGATGGCGGGTTGTGATTCGTCCCTTGTTGTTGCGTCCGCCCGTATTGGACTTCGCCTCCAACAGAGGCGCATACGGAT